>ERZ772766.492-NODE-492-length-23024-cov-7.963951_pt1 | contig 23024 bp, 20 predicted proteins | sample MGYA00511379_ERZ772766 | MGnify/ENA primary metagenome ERZ772766 (study PRJEB29015, sample SAMEA2737895) | human oral metagenome | biome: human oral; feature: human-associated habitat; material: dental | place: China | collected 2116 ...
AGGGCCGCACCCTCATGACCTCCTTCGCGGGGTCCATCGGCATCATCGGCATCGCTGCGATCCTCGCGCTGGCCAACGGGACGAACGCATACATCGCAAAGACCGAAGAAGAGACGCTGGGTGCGTATCCGCTGACAATCCAGAAGACCGGCATCGACATGACCGCCGCGCTGTCCGTGTCGGCCTCGGACTCCCAGGACTCCAAACCTGCGCCCGACGGCAAGGTCGGCGTCTCCAAGCTGCGCACTTTCGCCGACAGGATCCGCGACGCGAAGACCAACGACCTGGCCTCGCTGAAAACCTATCTGGACAACAACGGCGGCGACATCAACTCGATGGTCAACGCGATCGAGTACGACTACGACATCGTTCCGCAGATCTACCAGGCCGATACGTCCAAGGAGACCGTGCAGGTCAGCCCCGACCAGTCGATGAAGCAGATGGAGGCGGGTTTCGGCGGGGGCTCCTTCGGGTCGATGGTGCAGACGAACGCCTTCTACCAGATGCCCGCCACGACCTCGCTGTACACCTCCGCGTACGACGTGGTCGCCGGCTCCTGGCCGACCGGCGCGAACCAGGTGGTCCTCGTCCTCGACGAGGACGGCAACATTCCCAACCTCTTCGAGTACACGCTCGGCCTGAAGGACCACAAGGAATTCGATGACCTGATGCGCCAGTACTATCAGGGTGCTCTGACGGGCAAGAGCCAGTCCGGCGCGCAATCGGGCGCCCAGTCGGGGGCGAGCACCGCGACCTACGACTACTCCACGATCCTGGGCACCACCTTCCGCCGCGTCAACGCCTTCGACAAGTACACGTGGGATGACACCTACAAGGTGTGGACCGACCGTTCCTCCGACGCGGACTTCATGAAGAAGCTCGTGGATGGCGGCCAGCAGCTGACGATCTCCGGCATCGTCAAGCCCAACTCCGACAAGGGCGGCGCCCTGCGTCAGGGCATCGCCTACACGCCTGCCCTGACCTACCAGATCATCGAGGAGGCGGCCGCCAGCCCGATCGTGAAGGCGCAGCGAGCCAAGCCCGACGTCGACGTGTTCACCGGCAAGACCTTCAAGGAACTGGCGGACAATCAGAAGAGCCAGTCCGGCGGCTTCGACATGTCCTCCCTGTTCACCGTCGACGAGTCCAAGCTCTCCGCCGCCTTCCAGATTGACCCCTCGAAGATGCAGATGGACCTGTCGGGCCTGGACTTTTCCGGCATGGACCTCTCCGGCCTCGATTTTTCGAACCTCGACATGTCAGGCCTGGACCTGTCCACCATCGACCTGTCGGCCCTGCGCGCCCAGTCCGGCGCCCAGTCGGGCATGACCTTTGATCTGTCCGGCCTCGACTTCGGGGAGCTGAGCAAGGACCTGCCGCAGCTGGCCAACGTGGACTTCCCGACGATTATTCGCTCGGCCATGGCCGACGGTGCCGTCAAGGACGGCGCCGCCGACTACCTGAGCGCACAGGCATCCCAGATCGCCCAGGGGTTCCAGGACTACGCCCGCGAGCAGATCGAGGCGGGAGGCTCGACGGATTTCGCGACCCTGGCCTTGGCCTATTTCTCCCAGCCCCAGGTGATGGAGCAGCTGCGAGCGGCCGTCTCCTCCGACCAGGTCGTCGACTCCCAAAAACTCGCAGCGAACCTGACGAAGGCCCTCGGGGACGATCCAGCCCTGGCCCAGATCGGCACCGACGTGTCCACCCAGGTCATGAAGGCGATCTCCACGCAGATCGCCGCCCAGCTGGGCACCACCCTCACACAGGGGGTGAGCGCCGCCATCGGCCAGGTCATGCAAGAAGCCATGACGAACGCGATGACCTCGATGATGACGCAGCTGTCGACCACGATCGGCAACCAGATTGGCACCACCATGGAGCAGTTCGCCACCAACATGTCGAGCGCCTTCTCGATGGACCCGCAGGCATTTGCCGATGCTTTCCACTCCAACCTGGACGAGAAGTCCCTCGCGGCCCTCATGGCGACCATGTTCTCCACGAACGTGCCGACCCTGGAGACGAACCTGCGGAACCTGGGCTGGGCGGATATCGCCTCCCCGTCGGACATCTCCATCTACCCCAAGTCCTTCGCAGACAAGGACAAGGTGAAGGCCGCCCTCGACGCCTACAACGCCGACAACAAGGCGGCGGGCGCGACCGATAAGGTCGTCACCTACTCTGACATCATGGGTGCGCTCATGAGCTCGGTGACCAAGATCGTCGACATCATCTCCTGGCTGCTCATCGCCTTCGTGTCGATCTCTCTCGTGGTCTCCTCGATCATGATCGCGATCATCACCTACATTTCGGTGCTCGAGCGCCGCAAGGAAATCGGTATCCTGCGGTCGATCGGTGCCTCGAAGGGCGACGTTTCGCGCGTCTTCAACGCCGAGACCGTCATCGAAGGCCTGTTGGCCGGCGTGATGGGCGTGGGCGTGACGTACGGGCTGTGCGCGATCGCCAACGGTATCGCCTACTCCTCCTTCAACGTGGAAAACATCGCCCAGCTGTCGCCCGTGACAGCGCTCGTCCTGATCGGCGTATCCGTCGGCCTGACCGTCATCGCCGGCATCATCCCGGCCTCACGCGCCTCGCGTCAGGACCCGGTCGAAGCGCTGCGCTCCGAGTGAGACACGCGGCCTCGTCCCACCTCGGGGCGAGGCCGTGGCGCGTTTTCGGGGTGGGCTCGCCTGCGCTAACCTGGACGTAACGCTTGTTGCCGTCGCCGTGAGGAAAGAGGAATCATGCCCACTCCCGAGAAGCTTGCCACCGACGCCACCGTCGCCATCATGCTGGCTGACGGCTTCGAAGAGGTCGAGGCCCTGGCCGTCGCCGACGTCCTGTACCGCGCCGGTGTGCGCTCGGACCTGATCTCCGTGACCGACGCGCGCCACGTAACTAGCTCGCACGGCATCCGCGTCGTCGCCGACCTCATGCTCGAGGACGTGGACCTGTCCACCTACACCGTCCTCTTCCTGCCCGGCGGCATGCCCGGCACCCTGGGCCTGAAGGGCACGCCCGCGATCCAGACCGAGGTACTGCGCCGTTCTGACGAATCCCAGCCCATCGCGGCGATCTGCGCGGCCCCCTCGATCCTGTCCGAGCTGGGCGTCCTTGACGGCCGTCACGCGACCGCCAACCCCGCCTTCATCAAGGCCATCGCCTCCGGCGGAACGATCGTTCACGAGAACCCGGTCGTCGCCGACGAGTTCATCACGACCAGCCGAGGCGCCGGAACAGCCCTCGAACTCGGCGTCGAACTCGTGCGCCAGCTCCTGGGCGACGAGGCCGCCGAAGAGGTCTCCCGCGGCGTCGTGCTCACCCGCTGAGGTCTCCCACGCCCCCCTCGCCTCGTTTCCCCGAAAGGTCACTGTTCTCGCATGAGCCCGCGTAAGCCTCGTCCCTGGCCCGACGCGCCCGCGCCCCTGGCGGCGCCCGTGGTGGACAACCACACGCACCTGCCCACCCACGTCGGTGAGATTCCCCGGCGCGAGGGCGTGGCGCTCAGCCTCGAGGAGCAGCTGGACCGTGCCCGCGAGGTGGGCGTGACCCGCATGATTTCGAGCGCCTGCGAGCTGCCCGACTTCGACCCGATGATCGAACTGGCGCGCGCCCACAACGGCGTGCGCGTCGCGATCGCGATCCACCCCAACGACGCGGCCCTGCACGCGGGCTGCGCCGACCCCTCGCCCGACGGGCTGGTCCCCACGGTGCGCGACTACCACGTGCCCCTCGTCGAGGCGCTGGTTGAGGTCGAGAAGCGTCTGAACGACCCGATGGTCGTCGCGGTAGGGGAGAGCGGCCTGGACTACTTCCGCACGGCCGAACCCGGCCGCGAGGCACAAAAGGAGTCCTTCCGCGCACACATCGAGATGGCGCAGCGCGCCGACCTGCCCCTCCAGATCCACGACCGCGACGCCCACGAGGACACGCTGGAGATCCTGCGCGAGTGCGCCAGCTCGGACCAGCGCATCGTCTTCCACTGCTACTCGGGGGACGCCGCCATGGCCGAGCACCTCGCCGAGCGCGGCTGGTACGCCTCCTTCGCCGGCCCCATCACCTACCCCGCAAACTCCGACCTGCGCGCCGCGCTCGCGGTCCTGCCGCGAGAACTCGTTCTCGTCGAGACCGACGCCCCCTACCTGACGCCCGTCCCGTGGCGCGGCTGCCCCAACGCCTCCTACGTCATGGCGCACACCGTGCGTTTCATTGCGGACCAGTGGGGCGTCAGCGAAGCCGCGGCGTGCGACCAGCTGCGGGCGAACACTGAGGCGGTCTACGGCGCCTGGTGAGGGGCCTTTTCTCCCGTGATGACGCGGGTTCGACGAGGCCTTCGCGTCGTGTTGAACGGCGCCCACATGCTGGTGAATTGCGTCAAAATGGTCGCACAACGATAACAAATTGGTTACGGTGGGTGTGTCAGTCCAATTCGAGCGACTCGCCCGTACGCGCCCCGTCATGCGGCACATGCGTCGATACGACCCTCGAAGCGGAACCTTCAAAGTCTGGAGACACGTGAGCGTTCAGCCCTCCCGCACAACCGTTATTTCCGTCGCCGCCGCGACGGCCCTCCTGGTGGCCGGCACCGCCGCTACCGCCATCGGCACCTCCTATCGTCACGTGACCGTCGAAGTTGACGGCGTCACCCACGACGTATCCGGCTTCTTCACGACCGCAGGCGACGCCCTGAAAACGGCCGGGGTCTCCGTCGGCGCCCATGACCTTATCGCCCCCGCCTCCGATCAGAGCGTTGCGAACGGCGATACCGTCGTCGTGCGTACCGCCACCGAATACAACGTGACCGTCGACGGCAACCAGACCACCGCATGGTCCACCGCCTCGTCCATCCACGGCGTGCTCGCAGCCCTGCCGGCGTCCGCCTCGTCGATGGCCGCCGACCGCTCCTACACCCGCGCCGAGATACCCGTTGCCGGGGCCGGCGAGACGATCCATGTCATTGCCGACGGCACCACGACCGACGTTGTCGCATCCTCCGACGAGGGCGCGACCGCGATCCTCGAGAAGGCCGGCATCAGTGCCGGACCGATCGACCGCGTGACCCTGGAACACAACGGCGGCGAGGCCACCCTGCGCGTCGCCCGCGTCGTGCGCGGCAACGTGACCTCCACGACCGAGATCCCCTACGAGACCGAAGAGCGTGAGGACGCCGAGGCCGAAGAAGGCACCGAGAAGACCGTCCAGGAGGGCGCGGCCGGCTCTGAGGTGACCGAGAGCTATCAGGAGACCGTCGACGGCAACGTCACCGTCTCCGCTGTCCTGTCCACCACGCGCACCGAGCCCACGAAGCGCATCGTTTCCAAGGGCACGAAGGCCAAGAAGGCTGAGGATGCCGCCTCGAAGTCGTCCTCCTCGGCTGCTTCTGCTCCCGCCGCCGTCTCCGGCGACGATGCGGCGATCTGGGCTGCCATCGCTCAGTGCGAGTCCGGTGGTAACCCGTCGATCAACACGGGTAACGGCTACTACGGCATGTACCAGTTCTCGCTGCCGACGTGGCGTTCCGTGGGCGGATCCGGTCTGCCCTCCGATGCTTCCGCCGAGGAGCAGACCATGCGTGCGCGCATGCTCCAGCAGCGCTCCGGTTGGGGCCAGTGGGGCTGCGCCTACAAGCTCGGCCTCGTCTGACGTGACATTGCCCGCTGGCGCGCCAGGACTCTGGCGCGCCAGCGGGCGCTCACGCTAAGCTGACCAGCAGTACCAATAGTGAGTAACTGGAGAATTGTGAGCCATCATCTGAGCACCTCCCTGAGTGCGTCCGCCGCCAGCGCCCTGCACGTCCTCGGTGGCCGGCTGCGTTCCTTCGCCCCCTCTCCGCGCGCCGTTCTCGGAGTCGCGGCCCTGACCTCGGCGGGTGTCCTCGGCGTCGCCGGCGTCGGCATCGCCTCCTCGCACACCTCCGTCATGCTTGAGGTCAACGGCGTGTCCCGTCCCGTCACCTCGTGGGGTAACACTGTCGGTGATGCGCTCAAGGTCGCCGGCGTGAGCGTTGGCAGCAATGACCTCGTGCAGCCCGGCCCAGGTGAAGCCGTGCGCGATGGCGACACGATCGTCGTGCGCACCTCGAAGGCCTACACGGTCAGTGTCGACGGGCAGACACGCACCCTGTGGACCACGGCCTCCTCTGCGGACAGTATCCTCGCCGACGCTGCGCCGCTCGGCTCGGCTGTCTCGCTCGCGGTGGACCGCTCCTCGTCCCGCGATGAGCTGACCCCGCTCGTCTCGCGCGCCCGCAACGTCTCAGTCACGGTGGACGGCTCGATCCGCGAAGTCGCCGCACGTCCCGGCCAGGACGCGCGCGCCATCCTCGAGGCCGCCGGAGTCTCCGTGCACCCCCTGGACCGCGTCACCGTCTCCAACGGCTCCACTGGCGAACTCACGATCAATGTGAGTCGCGTGACCCGCGGCGAAGCCACCGAAACCGTTGAAATCCCCTTCAGTGAGACGACGACGACCAGTGCCGACCTGTTCGTGGGCGAGTCCCAGGTGACCACTGCCGGCGTCAATGGTGCGACGACGTGGACGGTGTGGCAGGAAAAGAACGGCGACGAGGTCCTGACCTCCGTGCCGATCACCGAGCATTCGACTTCCCAGCCTGTCACCCAGGTGCGCAGCGAAGGAACGAAGGAAGCAACCCCGGCCGCGCTCGTTGCCGCGGGCATTGATCCCAAGGCCACACTCGAGGAAAAGACCGAGGCGGACGGCACCACCTCCGTGCGCTATCGTGCGAAGCTCGGCACGATCTCCACGAAGGAAGAGATCGCCGCGATCGCTGCCGACACGAAGAACACGGATTCCGCTACTGCTGCCGCTGCTGCGGCTGCTGCCGCCGCGGCGGGTGCTGTGCCGACGACCTACTCGGGCGAAGATCCACGTTCGCTGGCCAAACCTCTCGTCGCAGCCCAGGGCTGGGGCGACAGTGAATACCAGTGCCTGGTCCTCCTGTGGAACCGTGAGTCGCAGTGGAACCCCTACGCCGAGAACGCCTCGTCGGGCGCGTACGGTATCCCGCAGGCGCTGCCGGGTTCCAAGATGGCTTCGGCTGGTGCCGACTGGCGCACCAACCCGGTCACCCAGATCAACTGGGGTATTGGCTACATCAAGGGTCGCTACGGCACGCCGTGCTCCGCGTGGGCGCACTCCAACCTCGTGGGCTGGTACTAAGCCTGAGAGCTGCGTGGGGCCGGGCCTGACAACGAAGGTTGTCGGGCCCGGCTCTTTTTCTCGGCGCGGGTGGAGTTGGGCTGGTGTGGCGGTTGTGCTTGTGGGCGCGCTCGTGTGGCGACTCTCAGAGCGCGCTCATCCGGATAGGTAACGAACATCTGGATAGGTTATGAGCATCCGGATAGCTTATTAACCTATCCGGATGTGGCTAACCTATCCGGAAGCGTGCAACCTATCCGGATGCGCGGAACCTGTCGTTACCGTCGACACGACTCTTGTGAAGAACTCTTTCGCCGACATTGGCGAACTTGCCACCGAGTCCTACAACTTCACCCAGGTGGGGAAATACTCTGAGGAGGGAACCAAGGTGTTCGGCATGGAAGTGCCGGGCACAGGCTCCCATTACCTCATCACGTATTCGGGAGAGGTCAAGGCTGGAGTGGCCGACGTGAGCCAGATTCAGGTCGAGGTTGACGAGGCGGGTCATGTTGTGACGGTGACCGTGCCTGCCGTCGAAATTCTCTCCGCGTCCATTGACCCTGCCTCGGTCGAGACCTACGACCAGTCTTTCTCCCCCGTTAACCAGATTGAGGTTGGAGAGGTTACCTCCTTTTTGGCTGATCGAGAGGCTGCCGCGAAAGACGAGGCTGTCTCCAAGGGCCTGCTGGACAAGGCGCAGGGGCGTTTGGAAGACGTTGTGAAGAAGCAGGTCAACGCCGTTCTGGGTGAGCAGGCCAGCAAGTACGAGGTGCGTGTCGTCCTGCCGCCCGCCCCCGCTCAGTGACGCTCCGAGCCTCACAGGGCACCTAGCCCCGGCCTCGTCCATTCCGTGCACTAGACTTGCCAGCGTGAGCCGATCCTCCAGCCCCCGCAACCAGCGCGATGCGCGCCGCCGCCTCGACCCGACACTGCCCGAGGGCGCCGTCCCCTCTGAGACGGGCCTCCTCGGCCCCCTCGAAGTGAAGGCTATCTCCGAGGCGCTCGGTATCCGCCCCACGAAGGTGCTGGGCCAGAACTTCGTGCACGACGCGGGCACGGTCCGCAAGATCGTCGCTGCCGGTGGCGTCGAGGAAGGGGACGAGGTCGTCGAGGTCGGCCCGGGCCTCGGCTCCCTGACGCTCGCGCTCCTGGAAGTGGGCGCGCGCGTGCGTGCCGTCGAGATCGACCCGCCCCTGGCTGCCGCCCTGCCCGAGACTGTGCGCGCCCGCATGGGCGAGGCCGCCGACCGCTTCCACGTCGTCACCATGGACGCCACGGAGATCAGCGGCGTTGACGACTTTGGCGTGGACTGGCCCGCCCCCACCAAACTCGTCGCGAACCTGCCGTACAACGTGGCTGTGCCGGTTCTGCTCAACATGCTCGAGGCCTTCCCCTCCATCCAGGTCGTCGTCGTCATGGTCCAGGCCGAGGTCGCGGACCGCCTGGCCGCCGGCCCCGGATCGCGCACCTACGGCGTGCCCTCGGTGAAGGCCTCCTGGTACGGCTCGGTCGAGCGCGCCGGCACGATCGGCCGCTCCGTGTTCTGGCCCGTGCCCGGCGTGGATAGCGCGCTCGTGCGCCTGACGCGCCTGGAGGCTCCGCGCGGGGACGACGAGCTGCGCCGCGCCACCTTCGAGGTCACCGACGTGGCCTTCGGTCAGCGTCGCAAGACCCTGCGCGCGGCCCTCAAGAACTGGGCGGGCGGTCCCGAGGCCTCCGAGGCCCTCCTGTCGGCCGCCGGCATCGACCCGACGCGCCGCGGCGAGACCCTCTCGATCGACGAGTTCGTCGAGCTGGGACGCGCCGTCATCGAGGCTCGCGCCAACGGCACCCTCGAGGCGTCGACCGCGGCCCGCTGACGGTGGCTGGGAAGACAACCGGCAGGAAGAAGGAACGCCATGCGTGAAGTGCACGCCAGTGCGCCCGGAAAAGTCAACCTGACCCTGCGCGTCGGCGCGCCCACGCCCGACGGCTACCACCCCCTCGTCACGGTTTTCGAGGCCCTGAACCTACGCGAAACCGTCACCGTGCGCACCTCGAAGACGCCGGGCGTGCGCGTCGAGACGATCGCGTACCTGCCCGACGGGAGCATCGACGAGGCCACGACCCGCGCCATGGCGGACGTGGACCCGCAGACTCACCTGGCCGTGCGCGCCGCGCGCGTCCTCCAACGCCTCGCTGCCGCCGGCCCCTGGGCCTCCACCGCCGCGGGCCTGAGCATTCGCGTCGACAAGCGCGTCCCCGTCGCCGGTGGCATGGCCGGTGGATCAGCTGACGCGGCCGCCGCCCTGGTGGCCTGCAATGAACTGTGGGAGCTGGGCCTGGGCGCCGAGCAACTGCAGGCGATCGGCCGCTCGCTGGGCGCCGACGTCCCCGCCTGCCTGGTGGGCGGCATCGCGCTGGGAACCGGGCGCGGCGACCACATGAGCGCCTTGCGCGAGGGGGACGAGGCCGGGGCTGGGCACCACTGGGTGATGCTCCTGTCTCGCGAGGGCCTGTCCACCCCCGAGGTGTTCCGCGAGTTCGACCGGGTCGACGCGGTCGGCGCGCCCGCCCTCGCCGAACCCACGCCCGAGGAGGTTGCCGCCCTGTGTGGCGGACCCGAGGATCTACGCCACTGCCTCGTCAATGACCTGCAGGCGCCCGCCCTGCGCCTGCGCCCCGAGCTGGCCGAGACGATCGCCGCCGCGCAGGAGGTGGGAGCCCTGGCCGTCACGCTGTCCGGGTCCGGCCCGACCGTCGCGGCCCTGGCTCGCGACGCCGAGCACGCCCAAGCCCTCGCGGCCACCCTCAGCGACGTGCCCACGGTCGGGCGCGCAATCCCCACCCACGGGCCCGCGTGCGGCGCCCGCATCGAATCGACGGAGGCCATCTGATGGCGCACCTGCTCGGAACCCAGAATGTCGGCGCCCTCGCGGGCTCGCGCAAGCTCTTCGAAGGGGTCACGGTCGGCCTCGACGACGGCAGCCGCGTCGGCATCCTCGGCCCCAACGGCGCCGGAAAATCCACGCTCCTGCGCATCGTCGCCGGCATGCAGGAACCCGACGGGGGAGTGGTGACCCGCCGCGACGGCGTGCGCGTCGCCGTCCTCACCCAGGCGGACACGCTCGACCCCGAAGACACCGTCATCCAGGCCGTCCACCCCGGCATGGAGGAGTACGAGTGGGCATCCAACCCCGCCGTGCGCGACATCCACGCTGGGCTCCTCGCTGACATCAATCCCGCCGCCCTCGTCGGTACCCTGTCGGGCGGACAGCGCCGCCGCGTCGCGCTCGCCCGCGTCCTCGCGGCCACCGCGGACATCGTGTGCCTGGACGAGCCCACCAACCACCTCGATGTCGAGGGCGTGGCGTGGCTGGCCGCGCACCTGAACGCCCGCTTCGCCCGCCCCGGCGCGTCGGGCGCGCTCCTGGCCGTCACCCACGACCGCTGGTTCCTCGACGCCGTATGCGAGCATATCTGGGAGGTCGTCCCCGGCGTCGATCCCGGCGGCGACCGCCCGCAGATCGCCGGGCACGTCGAAATCTACGATGGCTCCTACGCCGCCTACACCCTCGCCCGCGCCGAGCGCATGCGCCAGGCGGACGTGGCCGCCGCCAAACGCGCCAACCTGCTCACCAAGGAGCTCGCGTGGCTGCGCCGCGGGGCGCCTGCCCGCACCTCGAAGCCGAAGTTCCACATCGCCGCCGCCGAGGCGCTTATCGCCGACGTGCCGCCACCGCGCGACAGCGTCGAGCTGGTGACAATGGCGACCGCGCGCCTGGGCAAGGACGTCATCGACCTCGAGGACGTCTCCGTGTCTTTCACGCGCCCCGACGGCTCGCGCCTGAGCATCCTCGAGGGTGTCACCTGGCGCCTGGCCCCCGCCGAGCGAGTCGGTATCGTCGGCGTCAACGGCGCCGGCAAGACGACGATCCTGAACCTGCTGCGCGGCGACCTCGAGCCCACCTCGGGGCGCGTCAAGCGCGGCAAGACCGTCCAGGTCGCCACCCTCTCCCAGGATACGCATGAGCTCGACGCTCTGGCCGAACTACGCGTCGTCGAGGCCGTTGCCGACGTCGCCCAGACTGTCGTCGTGGACGGCAAGGAGGTCAGTGCCTCGCAGATGACGGAGCGCATGGGATTCACGCGCGCCCGCGCCTACACGCGCATCAGCGAGATCTCGGGCGGCGAGCGCCGCCGCCTCCAGCTCATGCGCCTGCTGATGAGCCAGCCGAACGTGCTGCTGCTTGATGAGCCCACGAACGACCTCGACACTGACACCCTGGCCTCGATGGAGGACCTGCTTGACACCTTCCCGGGCACCCTCGTCGTCGTCTCCCACGACCGCTACCTCCTCGAGCGGGTCACCGACCACCAGGTGGCCCTCCTCGGCGACGGCCAGGTCCGCGCCCTGCCCGGCGGCGTCGAACAGTATCTGCAGATGCGCGCCTCCGGCGACTTCGGGGCGTTTGGTTCGTCCTCTCGCGCCGACGAGGCCGGCTCCGCCTCCCGCTCCACCGCGCCCTCCGCGGATGCTTCCTCGGGCGAGGAGAGCGCGGGGCAGGGGAGCGCTCGCGGCGGCGTGAGTGACGCCGCGGTGCGGCGCGCGGCCAAGAAGGAGGTGGCCCGCATCGAACGCAAGCTGGAGCGCCTGCGGGCCGAGGCCTCGTCCCTGGAGGCGAAGCTGGAGAAGCTGTCGATCCAGGTGGCGACGGACCCCTCGGCGGTGTCCGAGCTGACGAAGGTCTCGGCGGCCCACCAGGACGTCCTGTCCGAGATGGATGAGCTGGAGGAGGCCTGGCTCGAGGCGGCGGATTTGCTCGAGTAAAATGTGTTGTGATTAAATACGATGTTCAACTGAACAAGTGGTTGAACGAGTGGTGTTCGCCGCTCTCTATCCGTTGAAGGAGGAGCGTTGTGAGTGGACCTGGCTTTGGACTTGTCATTGGTGCGCAAACGAAGGCTGCGGGTTATGTGGTCGACTTCGAGAGTAAGCTCGTGGATGTAGCAGACATGCTTGAGTCCTGCATTCTCGATGACGTTGCGCGAGTGAATGGGCCGTATGTATCGGTTCTGAGTGACGCCCTACAACGGTGGGGTGAGGGTGCAAACGCACATCAGGCCGACCTGGAGCGCTATGCGCAGGCTTTGATCTCGGTCGATGAAGCGCTTGTGACAGCGGAGGAAGATGCGAGCAGGGATCTGAATGACATCGCGCTGAGCTTCGGGAGCGCATCATGAGTGGGAACGACCTTGTCTTCAATGAGACCGCTGTCAATTACATCATGGATGATGTAGAGCGTGCGGCGTTGAAACTGCGGGAAGGGGGCACCGAGATGTCGGACCTCGTGGAGCATGAGCTGGTCGAGTGGTCGGATACCTCTGAGGCGCGTCAAGCACAGAAAGAGTGTGCGCAACGTATGGATGCCCGAGTGGAAGACATGGCCGCTGCCTTGGATTCCCTGAAGCAGGCATTCGAAGAAATCCGTCAGGCGGGCATTGACGCCGAAACCCGTGCATTCGCTGCCGTTGATTAGGGTGAAGTGGCATGGGAAGTCATGATTTTGAAGTCGATCTTGAGGCGTTGGGTACTGCCGTATCGCAGTTGAGCGACCTGCAGGAACGCAATAGAACGTATGATGTCGCAGACGATACGCCCAACTCTGGAATGGTTGGTGATCCCGTCGTAGCTGGAGCACTGGAGAGCTTTAATACGAAGTGGGATCAGGGACTCAATGGGATCTCCGAGACATTTCTGAGGCCTCCGGACGATTAGGCAGAGTTGCGGGCATCTATTCGGATTACATGGACGCGTGCGAGGAAGCGATGACGCGTGCTCGCGATGCAGCAGCTGGTGTCTCGACGCAACAACTGGTGTTGGGAGGCTGACATGAGCGTGAGGCACACGGGGGCTCCCGTGTTTGAGATCGAGGGTGATCCCGGCTCCATTCGTGGACGTGTTGCGGTGATGCGTGACCGGGCATCCGACTGTGAGCGCATCGCGTGGTCGCTCCAGGAGATTTCAGTATCCGGATGGAGTGGGCGTGCGGCCGATCGGTTTCACGAGCATTTCAAGCTGCAGCCGGACAAGTGGTGGTGCGCCTCGGCGACTTTCGGGCGGGCGGCTGATGCGTGGGAGGTCTACGCCTCTGCGCTCGAACAAGCGCAAGCACGCGCAGCGGAGGCGAAGATTTCATACGAGGCAGGTGTTGCTTCCGTGGAAGCGGCGCTTGCCGAGCAGCAATGGGCATCAGCGCATCCGAAGGTGGGCATTTTCGGAATGCCCGTTTATGACCTGTCATACCATCCTGAGCGTGACACGCGTCCTGGCGAGGCAATCAAAACGCAAGCTATTGCGGACTTTGAAGCTGCTGTGAGTGATACTGATGCTGCTGGCGAGGAACTCGCGAACACGCTGTATGAACAGGCGAACCGTTCTCCCGATCCGTCGTGGGCCCCCGTTCATTTTGCGAAACGTACGATAGCGGGCATCTTTGATGGCGTTTGGGGTCTATTGTCCTTGCAGTATGGCATGGCTCTTGAAGGCATGTGGGACTATGGGCGGTATATGCTGGGGTGGATCACCTGGGATGAACTGCAAGCGAAGCACAAGCAAAATACAATCTCGGCTGAGGACTTGTATGCGCTACGTGACGCGATTATGGCAGACCCCGCAGGCTTCGCGAAGAAAATGTGGGACGCGCTGATCAACGTTGATGGCTGGAAAGACGATCCCGGTGCTGCACGCGGTGAACTTGTACCGGCTGCAGTTCTTGCTGCGCTCACCGCTGGCGGTGGAAATGCGGCTCGGGCTGCTGCTGTGCTCGAATCCCTGCCTGTCATTGGCGAGGGCATGATGTTGCGGGATATGGGCATGCGAGCCGCGAGCCGTCTCCCGACACTAATCGACGACGTTGCGCAGGCTACCGAACGAACTGGTAGTCGTTTATCCAGTCGACTTGAAGAGTATCTCCGTAAACATGGACTAGATGAACTAGCTGATAAATGGAAAACTCGCAACCCAGTGGCTCACGATCCACATAGCGGAGCCAGTGACGATGACCTGCCTTCAGTGCCTAAGGATGGTCATGATGTGGCTTCACATGTGCCGCGTAATTCATATCAGGATGATTCGATTGAGCCGCCAAAAGTTGGTTTGGCTAAACGGGTGCGAGGTGCAGACCTTGTTGATGACCCGACGAAAGTTCTAGGAGTTCATGAGGATGGCTCATCATATACCTACGAAGAGTGGTTCGAGGAGCATAAATATTGGGGTTACAACGATGACGCTAAGCAATGGGAATGGATGGTGAAGTGGCCGGATAATGATGGATATGACGATGAAGGTCGAGTGTTCTACTCTTCGGTGAAAGAATATGTCAATGACCATGGTAGGCACCTAGATCGTATCGGGCATCCTGGAGGAAAGTATCTCGGTGTGGTTGAAAATGGCCGACCGGCGTCATTTGAAGAGCGATCATTGGAGCCTCATTCGCTTCACGATCACTATTACCGGTATGAGTTCAGATGGAATGCGAAGCTGCCAGATGGATGGAAAATTGAAACGGGGCATGCTGCAGCTTGGGGGGGAGCAGCCTGGAGGTGCGCGGCAGTTGAGGATCATAAAAGATGATGGCAGACCCGCTTCTGTTCAGGAAATGCTCGACCATAAGATAATTAGGGGGAAATGGGATGTGTTTTCTTGGAGACCTTAAGGAATTCTGTGAGTGTCTCAAAGATGAGAATATTTTAATCAACACGACTGAGATGGGCGTTCTTTTCTATTCGAAATGGCAAGGTGTGCCTTTGTGTAAACTTGAGGTAACAGACGGGTATTATCAGTTTGGTGGGTTCGAGCGCGGGGACTTCTACCGGACATTTTCGACCAGTGACCGCACTTTAGCTTTCAAGGTTTTAGTTTTGGTGAAGTGTCCTCTTGTGAGATCTGCTTTGCGCTATCCAAAGATTGTATTTCCGGCTCATAGAAAGGGGTGGCCATTTAGTTCACGCTATGGACAAAAGGGAAATCTTATTGATTGTGATATCGATGGGTATGCGGATAAGTTGTCTTGGGTTCATGATCTAAGTCCTGAGCAGCTGTTGGAGGCTTATGTGCGTAAGAATGGTGGTTTGTTATCTGCGTGGACTTCTTGAGGTGTGTCTGGAGGGGTGGAGCGTCACTGGGAGAGTTGGAGTCAGGATTCTTCGAGGTGATGGAGTGCTAGCATGTTGTAAGCTTGAAACGCTATTTCGTCATGAAAATGGAAAGCTGATCGTTTCTGTAAAGTGTTATGGAGGATAGTGTGAGTGATGTGAATGCGTATAGTCATCGGTCTGAAGGTGTCTTGCGCTTTAACTCTGATAGCGATCGAGTGTTGGCTGGGATGGATCGTGCGACGGTGAGCTTCTATATGTCTCTCGACGAGTATGTGGGTTTATATGGGGCGTATGTTGATCGTCTGGGGCTCCCGCGTGGAAAGTATTTTTGGCAGTTAGATGCTAATCGTAAACCGTTCTCATTTGAGGAGAGAGCCTTGGATGTTTACGCCCTACATGATCCTTATTATCAGTATGTGATTCGTGAACTTCCGGCGGGGTTCTATATTCGCACTGGTATTAATGTTCCGCAGTTTGTCCTGCCGGGTGGAGCTCGTCAAGTTCAGTTTTTGGTTGGGGATTACGTACTTACAGCCAATGAGTGTGTGCAGTTAGGGATTCTCGAGGGATGGGTGAATAGCTGATGTCAGTTACTTCCGATCTTGTGGACTTTGCTGAGTCTTCTGGTGCTCACGTTCAACTATATAATGGCAATGGTCTCGCAATTACCTGGGATCGTGGTCGTTTTTGGCAGCACATTTGGGATACGAAGAACGTGCGTCGCCCTCAAGCGTTCTATGGTGAGAGCGAGTATTTAGAACCTCGTGTTCCGACCATGATTAGCGACTATGGCGAGATCATGTTGAAATGGGCGATCATGCGCATCGGCGAAAAATCACGGTGGCGCCGCGGGTGGCCGCGAATCGATGTTCCTGCGGGGCTGGAGAACGTGTCGCCCCAGTGGGGCTTCGAGCAGCTGACCCCTATCACCGGTCGCCTCACCCTGGACGGCGCGTATATCCCAATGGAGATGCGCACAATCTTCCCGGTACATCCGGAACTCAATCAACTGTCCCTGGTGATGCAAATTGATTTCGATGAACTCCTCGCTGGATATATCGATCCATCAGGGGGCCCGTTTCTACGTCAGTGGCTTTCCTGACGTCGTCGGTGTCGAGACGGGTCGCAGACGAGAAGATCTGTAGTTTCTACCCCAGAGGAGGGAGACAGTGTTGAACGCGTTGGGACGGTTCTTTAAGAGAGGTCCATCCGGGGAAGAGAAAGATCCGATGGCCTTCCTGGACGAGTATGCGGCGGTCATGAACCGGCACACTCGGGTTAAGGTGCGTAACGGTTTCAGATGGGGGCGTGCCGCTCTATCGGTTGATGTTGGGATCGACGGACTGGTGCTGTGGTTGGACGACGGTCGATACTGCTTTGATGAAGAAGAGCGAGGACAGGTGAGAAAACGGGGTGCTTTCAATTCGGCGTCGATTGAGCTGACTCAGAAGGTGATGGTAAACTACACGGCTTCAATTCTGCGCGGCTCCCTGGGGCTGCAGACGTTAGGCGTGCCGATGCAGGTTGACGATCTTCCTGCTGGGTGGTCGCTGAATCGTAATGGGCATGTGAGGTATGGCGTGCTAGAAGGCCCCAATGGTGAACGCCTTGATTTTGAAGCAGAGGTTCCCGCGTACTGCGTGTCCCTTGCCTGGCTCTACGACGTGACTCCTTCCGAGCTGCTCAATGCGTATATGCTGCCCGACGGTGGGCCGTTGCTTCGTCGCTGGCTCGGGCGTCCGTATATTCGATGATGAGCTCAGTGACTATGGCGAGATCATGTTGAAATGGGCGATCATGCGCATCGGCGAAAAAGCGTGGTGGCGCCGCCGGTGGCCGCGCATCGATGTCCCCGCAGGGCCGGAGAGTGTGTCGCCTCAATGGGGCTTCGAGCAGCTGACCCCTATCACTGGTCGGCTCACCCTGGACGGAGCATATATCCCGATGGAGATGCGCACAATCTTCCCGGTGCATCCGGAACTCAATCAACTGACCCATGTGATGCAAATCGATTTCGATGAACTCCTCGCTGGATATATGGATCCATCAGGGGGCCCGTTTCTACGTCAGTGGCTTTCCTGACGTCGTCGGTGTCGAGACGGGTCGCAGACGAGAAGATCTGTAGTTTCTACCCCAGAGGAGGGAGACAGTGTTGAACGCGTTGGGACGGTTCTTTAAGAGAGGTCCATCCGGGGAAGAGAAAGATCCGATGGCCTTCCTGGACGAGTATGCGGCGGTCATGAACCAGCACACTCGGGTTAAGGTGCGTAACGGTTTCAGATGGGGGCGTGCGGGCCTTTCGATTGACGATGCGTTTAGTGAGAGTGCGGTGTTGTGGTTGGAGGACGGGCAATACTGCTTCGACGAGGAAGAACGCGGGAAGATAAGAAGAGGTGGCTTTTTTAGTTCGCCCTCGGTTGAGTTGACGCAGAAGGTAATGGTCAACTACACGGTGTCGATCTTGCGTCATAGTTTGGGCCTCCCAGTGCTGGGTGTTCCGACCAAAGCTGACGAACTCCCGTCCGGTTGGGTGCTTCAAGAAACTCCCGCGTGGAGTTACGTTGCTCTTGATGGGCCTGATGGTGAGCACTTGGACTTTGAGGCCTCGGGGGCGCGTTACTGTGTAGCCCTTGCATGGCTCTACGACGTGACTCCCTCCGAGCTGCTCAACGCGTATATGCTGCCCGACGGCGGTCCTCTGCTTCGTCAGTGGCTGGGATACCCGTACCTGAGGTAACGGTGAGCGTCTCCGGCGCGGCGTTGCTGACGCGTCGCGCCGGTAGCAATCGCCTCAAGCGCAGTAGCAGCCGAAGCCTCATCGCCTCATTCGCAATCCCTGCCACGCTGTCGGAATCTCAAATTCATATTTACAGTGCAAATATTGGCATGCGGCTCATTCCCTGCTATTGCGCGGTTCTTGACTGTGAAAATTTCCGAGCAACTCTTTGATAGTGGTCAGATTCCGCTACTATGTGCCCGGGTTCCTTCCAACAAGCGGAACCTAGGAACGAAGCGGCGCTTCGAGCGCCCTTCAGGGCATGAAAAGAGGCATGAGAGTCAGATGAAACGCGGACCATTTATCGCCGGAGCAGGCCTGCTCGGCGTCATTGCGCTGGTGCCCGCACTGGTCCCCAGTGCGGTCGCGGCCGACGAGCAGTATGGCGCGACCGTCCCCTACACGCGATACGAGGCAGAGGAGGCGAGTCGATCCGACGGGACGTCGCTCGAACGCTCCGACGACCTTGAATCGACGGCCATCGAGGCCTCGGGCCAGTCCTACGTGGCCCTGAAGGACCAGGACTCCTCTCTGGATTTCACTGCGACGTCCGCAGCCAACGCCCTCGACCTGCGCTTCACCCTGCCCGATCACACCTCGGGCAAGGTGCAGGTCTACATTAATAACGATCTTGCTGCGACCCTCACCCTGTCCTCCGAGACCGCCTGGCAGTACGTCTACAAGGAGAGCGTCTGCGACGAGCCGACCCTGGCCCCTGGTACCACACAGAAGCGTTTCCGCTTCGATGAGGTGCACACGCTGCTTAACGGTCAGATCCAACAGGGTGACCATGTGCGCATCGTCAAGGTTGATAAGAACGATACTGAGTATGGCATCGACTTCATCGAGCTTGAGCAGGCTGCACCGGCCATCGAGCGCCCCGAAGGTGCCGTGAGCATCGCCGACTACAACAGCGCAAAACCCGGCGATGGCGTTGCCGACGATGATGCCCTCATCTCGGCGATGGACGCGGCGGCGAACACCTCCTCCAAGGTGGTCTACATTCCTGCAGGCACGTGGGAATTCTCCCGCAAGATCGGCATCGACCACCCTGGCCTGACGTTCCAGGGCGCGGGCCTGTGGTACACCAACATCTTCTTCACCTCCGATCAGAGAGAGGGTGGAGGCATCGTCTTCAATCCAGGGGCGAGCAATGAGACGCTGACCGACTTCTCCATGTCCTCGAACCTGAAGTCTCGCTTCGGTGAAGGAGCTCAGTACAAGGGCTTTGCTGGTGCGGCCGGTGGCAACACCCGAGTCTCCAATGTGTGGGTCGAGCGCTTCGAGTGCGGCTTCTGGATGGGCGACTATCGCGAGCATAAGTTCATGACGTACACCGACGGCATGGTGATCGAGAACTCCCGCATCCGCAACAATTTCGCCGACGGCGTCAACTTCGTGCAGGGCACTAAGAACTCCACGGTCCGCAACTCCTCCGTGCGTGGCAATGGCGACGATAGCCTCGCCTCCTGGGCGAGTAACGATCTGGATTCGCGAAGCGATTCCGAAGCTTCGAAGTTCAACTCGTTCATCGGTAACACCATCGAGCTGGGATGGCGTGCAGGCGGTATCGGACTGTTCGGCGGCGAGGGGCACGTCGTCAAGGACAACCTCATTGTCAATAACTTCTCCGGAGCGGGCATCCGTATCAGCACCGTCTTCAAAGGCCGCAACTTCACGTATAACCACGCGGGCATGACGATACAAGCTCGTCCGCACGGGTACGACCGATGACTTCTATGGCAAGAAGCGTGGCGCGATCGACTTCCAGGAAGTGAAGGGCGACATCCGTAACGTCACCGTCTCGGACAACCTCATCGTGCGCCCCTACGCCGAGGAGATCCGCGCGGACTTCGGTCTCGACGGCTCCGCTCTGTCTCCTCGCGGCATCACGCTGCGTGACAACAAGCGCGACGACGAGGCCGTGGCCACCCAGCAGGCGGCAATCGTCAACCACGTGCTGGTGGGGGATCAGGTCGTGCGCACCGTCCCCGGGACGGAGAACTACAGCCTTTACTGGTACCAGCGCGACGAGCGCGGCGCTCACGGCACGATCAACCGCTACTGGGTCTCCAAGGCGGACGGTGTGGCCATCACGCCCGACATGGAGTACTCCGTCGAGGGTAGCAAGCGCGTCTACAACGTGACGCTCGCTGACCTGCCCCGGTACCTGCCGACGTCGACTGACTTCTCCGGCTCCTACGACTACGTCGCCGATCTGGAGCGCTCGCAGTCCGCAGATGACGGCACGACGATCGTGGTCCGTTTCTGGTCCGCGAGGTGATCGCTTCCTGACTGACTGCTCCGGTCCGCAATCGCCCGCGCTGCCACTCGGTGGCGCGGGCGATTCTGTGCGTGAGAGTCGATCAGGGTAGGCGTGCCACACCCGCGTAGCGCAGGCTCACCTATCCGAATTACGCAAAACAAATGCCGCATTTATTTGCGTAATTAGTGATGGTGTGAATACGAAAATAGCTCCCGAACGGCGCGCGAACACCCTTGGAATTTCAACGAAAACTCGCCACGTTTTGAATGTGTTGCGAAAAGGCGTATCACTGGTGTCAACAGCGCGGCCACCCCGGTCGCGACCGGCTACATTGAGGCCCCACGGGGCCACGTTGAAAAGGACACTCCAATGGCAGATATGCCCCGCATCCTCGACTGCTCCGTCACCGACTGCTCCTACAACAAGGAGAAGAGCTGCGGAGCCGCTGCGATCACCGTCGGCTACTCGACCTCCTGCACGACTTTCATCCCGCTGACCGTCAAGGGTGGCCTCGCCAAGGCCGAGACCTTCGTCGGCGCGTGCCAGAAGGCCGACTGCACCCATAACAACGCTCTTGAGTGCACCGCCGCCTCCATCTCGGTCGGCGCGGGCACCGCAGACTGCCTCTCCTACGAGGCGCGCTGAGTTTCACTCACCGACGAGGCCGTGGCAGGGATGACCCGCCACGGCCTCGTCGTATGGAGACGACGACAAGCTCAGCGTCCGTCGCCCGATCGCACCCGCAGCGTGGGGTGGGGGCGCAGGCCACGCTGGCCGTTCCAAATGAGGTTGACGACGTGGGCCGCGACCTCGTCCTTCTTCATGCGCCGGTCATCGAGCCACCACTGGCCGACCTGCGCGATGAGGCCGACGAGCATCTGGGCGTACAGGGGAGACCAGGTCGCGTCGAAGTCCGAGCGCTTGAACTGCTCGGCGATGATGTGCTCGACGCTGGTCGCCACGTCGCCCATGACGGAGGAGAACGAGCCCGCCGTGCGATCCGACGGGGCGTCGCGCACGAGGACGCGGAAGCCGTCCGTGTTGCGCTCGATGTAGTCGAGCAGTCCCAGGGTCGCGTTCTCCAGGATGAGGCGCGGGCGCTGCGAGGACTCCAGGGACGTTTGCAGGGAGGAGATGAGTGCCTGCACCTCGCGGTCGACGATGACCGCGTACAGGCCTTCCTTGCCTCCGAAGTGCTCGTAGACGACGGGCTTGGAGACCTTCGCTCGGGCCGCGATCTCCTCGACGCTGGTCGCGCCGAAGCCCTTTTCGGCAAACAGAGAGCGCCCCACGGTCACCAGCTGCTCGCGGCGTGCGAAGCCGCTCATTCGTGTCCTCTTCTCAGCCATGACCCCAGTATCACACGAGGCCTGGGCTGGGCCACGTGCAGACCACGCCGCGGGCGCGTGGCCGCGTTTGAAAGCGCACGCGGGGTGCAGGTATCATCACAGTGGACGCATTCCGCCTTGGTGTAACGGCAGCACAGAGGTTTTTGGTGCCTTTAGTCTAGGTTCGAATCCTAGGGGCGGAGCGACCGGTCCTGATGGGACCGCAGACCCCGAGGAGGAACATGTCTCGCCCCGCCGCCGTCATCGTCCTGGCCGCAGGTCAGGGAACGCGCATGAAATCCGCTCTCCCGAAGGTCGTTCACCCCCTGTCTGGCCTGTCCATGATCGGACACGCCCTGCGCGCCGCCCATGGCCTCGACCCTCAGTACCTGGTTGCCGTGGTGCGTCACCAGCGCGACGTTGTCGCCGCTGAAATCGAGCGCGTCCTGCCCAACGCGATTATCGCTGATCAGGACGAGATCCCCGGCACCGGCCGCGCCGTCCAGTGTGGCCTGGAAGCACTCGATCAGGCCGTCGAGCCCGTTTCCGGCACCATCGTCGTCACCTACGGCGACGTCCCCCTCCTCTCCACGGAGACCCTGGCCGAGCTGGTCGTCACCCACGAGGCCGCTGGCCACGCTGTCACCGTCTTGACCTCGCGCGTTGAGGACCCCACCGGCTACGGCCGCATCATCCGCGATGCCTCGGGTACAGTCACCGCGATCGTCGAGCAGCGCGACGCGACGCCCGAGCAGGCCGCGATCAACGAGATCAACGCGGGCATCTACGCTTTCGACGCCGATTTCCTTCGCGCTTCCCTGGCCTCGCTCGGCACCGATAACGACCAGGGCGAGGTCTACCTAACCGATGTCCTCGCGGCAGCCGCCCCCGCCGGACGCACCGCGGGTGCCCTCGAGCTGACCGACCACTGGCAGAGCGCGGGCGCCAACGACCGCGTTCAGCTGGCCGAGCTGGGCGCCGAGATGAACCGTCGCATCTGCGAGGCGCACATGCGCGCCGGCGTGACGATCGTCGACCCGGCCTCTACCTGGATCGACGTCGACGTAACGGTCGGCGCGGACACCACCATCTACCCCGGCACCTGTCTGCGGGGGACAACCGTCGTTGGGTCCGACTGTGAAATCGGTCCTAGCGCCACGCTGATTGATGCGGAAATCGGGGACCGCAGTGTGGTTCCCACCGCGTGGATCGGCCAGGGCTGCGTTGCAGCCGATACGATGGTTGCGCCATATAGCACCATCGGCACATTGATCGCGGCGCCCCGCGCCTGATCCAACACAAGGAGAGACAACCGCATGAGCGGACTGGTGACCACCGGAGAGAAGAACCTCGT
>ERZ772766.493-NODE-493-length-23014-cov-35.770286_pt1 | contig 23014 bp, 20 predicted proteins | sample MGYA00511379_ERZ772766 | MGnify/ENA primary metagenome ERZ772766 (study PRJEB29015, sample SAMEA2737895) | human oral metagenome | biome: human oral; feature: human-associated habitat; material: dental | place: China | collected 2116 ...
GACTATCGATACATCGATAGTCGATATGGAGTGTCGTCATGACTGCCAGCACCGATGCCGCCTCAGACTCAGACACCGATTCATCCCCCGACATCAGCGGCGAGACCGCAGCCGACCAACCCCCTACAGACGACACCGTTGCTGGCGCCGCCCCCGGTCAGGACGCCGGAGTCGGCCCCGGCAGCCTGGCCTTCACCTCGTTCCTCCTGGCCCTGCTCTGCTTCTCCCCCTTCTACATGCTCGGCTCCAACCTGTGGGACCTCATCAACGGCCGCGGGCTGCTGATGGAGTTCACCGACAGCGACCCCGCACTGGACCGGCACCTGTCCTTCGGGCACACGACGGTGGAGACGATCAACGGTTACTCGGTGAGCTACGGGACCGTGCACGGAATCTCCGGCAGCGCACGGTTCTTCATCGGCCTGTTCATCATCATCCACCTCCTCCTCATCGCGTCCTGCGCCGTCGCCTTCGTCCGGTTCATCGCCGCGATCCGCCCGGACCGGAGGGGATTCGTCGACCACCTCTTCACTCGGGGCGGTCACCTGTTCTGGCTGCTCCTGGGCCAGGCGCTGAGCACCTTCACGCTGCACATGGCGGGTCTGGCGATCTCCGATGCGTACGTCACCGACGGCCGCGCGGAAGCGGAATCGTTGACCGGGTTCATCCCCACCGGCAACGACATTCCGGCCCTCAAGAGCATCATCATCCTCATCCTCGCCACGCATCTGCTGCTCGCCCTGCACCGCGTCTACCAGCGCTCCCGCACCCTCGCCGCGGAGAACACGGTCCTGCGTCACGAGACCGAGGGGCTCGTGTGAGCCACGTCGTCTGCCACCTCGATGAGCTGCTGGCCACCCGCGGGATGACACTCGTGGAGCTCTCCGAGAGGGTCGGAGTCACCACTGTCAACCTCTCGGTGCTCAAGAACGATCGCGCCAAGGCCATCCGCTACTCCACTCTCTGCGCCATCTGCGACGCCCTGGGTTGCTCGGTCGGCGAGCTGCTGGAGGTCGTCCCGGACTGACCGCCCCGCGAGTGTCCCGGGCACCCTGCCCCAAGACAACCCTCGAGGCCGAGTGAGGAGAACATAGGCTCGGAGCCGATGACCACTCCGCTCCGCCTCGCCCCTCAGCCCGACGGGCCCTCCACGAGCGTCGACGACGCCACCGTGGCCGCCCGCCGCGACGCGCTCCTGGCCCATGCGGCCGGCCTGCCCGGCGCCTGGGCGGGCGACAAGCCGGAGTGGGACATCCCCGTGGCCTCAGTGGGGACCCGCCTGTTCCTCCTGCTCATCCCCCACACCGACGGCCGGCTGCTGGCCAACGTCAAGCTCGACCCCGAGGACGTCGGCGCCGTACGGAAGGCCTACAGCTGGGTGGGACCGGGCTTCCACCAGTCCAAGCGCCACTGGGTGAGCATCGACCTCACCAGCCCCGGCTACCGCCCTGACGACGCCGCCGACATGGTGGAGGACTCCTACCGGCTCGTCCTGTCCCTCCTGACCCGACGTGTGCGCGAGGCCGTCCTCCTGGCCGACGCCGCGGGCTCCCCCGCCCGCCCCACCTGGCAGTGGTGACGGACTAACGGCTTCCCGACGGGGACCTTCCACGCGTACGGGGACGGGTTTTCTGTCCCCGACGACGTCGAATGCCCCCTGATATGTCTCTGGAGATCGGTGACAGCTCTGTGGCAGGACATCTGTAACGGTCTTAGGGCTCGGGGTGACGACACTTCCGCTGGAATTGCGGGATGAGTGGACAGAATCCTCGCGTTGATCCCTGTGTCCGCTTGGCGATCTTGCAGTAGCCCGACAACACCCCCAGGGGCGCGGTGAGCATCTTCTGCGCCGAGCAGGGCATCTCCCACAAGACGTTCTACGCGATACGAGCCCGGGCCAAGTCCGAGGGACCGGCGGCGGCCCCAAGCCACGCTCGACCCGCCCGGCATCCAGCCCGATCCGGATCGGCGAGGACATGATCCTCCAGGCTCTGGCGGTGCGAAGCGCGCTGAAGTCCTCGGGGCTGGACCACGGCCCCATCTCGGTGCACGGCAAGATGTGCTCAATGGGCCTGGAGGCCCCCTCACCTGCACCCTTGGCGCGGATCTTCCACCACAAGGGCGTTTACCCGCAGCGAGCCCTGCAAGCGCCCCGGCTCGGCCTGGCACCGGTTCGTCTACCCGGCCCCGAACGCCTGCGGGCAGCTGGACACGACCGAGTACGTTTTAGCCAGCGGACGCAAGGTTGTCGTCTTCCAGCTCTAGGACGACCACTCCCGCCTGGCTGTCGCCTCCTTGGCCGCGCCCCAGGGGAGACCAGTGACGCCGCGATCGCCGTGTTCGACAAGAGTGTCACCGCCCACAGCGTCCCGCAAAGACTTCTGACCGACAATGGCACAGCCCTGAACCCCAGCCGACAGGGACACACGGGGCGCCTGGCGGAGCACGTGCGAGCTCTCTGGGTCGATCCCCTCACCGGCAAGCAAGCCTTACAAACCCACCACCCGGGGCAAGAACAAACGCCTCGGCCAGCCCCCGTTCCACTGCCTCGACAAGCAGCCCTGTCCTAGTCAATCGAGGCCCTCCCTGTCAAGGTTGACGCCCTCGACCACCTCTACAACACCCAACGTCCTCACCAGGGTCTGCCCAGACGCATCATCCTACGGCAGGCAGAGGACGCCACCCCCGTCGCCGATCCGCCTCGCCCCGACCGGCTATGCGACGAGCCCGTCGCCGGTACCCCCACGACCCCACCAACTGCCAAGGCAGACGCGGACGCAAGAAGACCCAGCCGTCACCGAAGTCCCGAGACATCACACAACAACTTCCAACCCACACTATTAGAAGCCATAGAGATGTTGACGTGCGTTGAACGCTGCTGGCCCCCCTTCAAGAACATTCTCAACATGTGAACGAATAGCGACGTCGTCCAGGGATCCAATCCCATCCGCAGCTGCTCGGCCGTTCTGGCCATCTCCTTCGAGAACCACGATCAACTCGGCGTCACCAAGCACAGGAACGTTCGCGTTGTGAGTACTCGCGATGATCTGACGCCTACCCTTCAAACTTCGAAGATTGGTGACGATACCGTCATAGACGAACCGGTTGTCGAGATCATCCTCGGGTTGATCGATCACGAGTGGAGCGTTCGATGCGCCAAGCAGGAGAAGTAGCAGGGCGGTTGCGCGCTGCCCCTTCGACAAATCAGCCAACTTCCTGAACTCAGGCCGGCCTGTTCCTGCCTTCACGTTCAGCCGCACCTCCGCAGCTTTCCCAACCGACTGCTCCTCGAGCTGCCGGAAAAGAGGCTCACCAGCCTCAAGCAGATTTCGTGCCTGCGCGCCGGTAATAGAGAACTGTGCGCTTAGTTCCGACTCTCCGGCTCGCGCCGCCTCAACGAACGCAGTCGTTGAGAAGTTCTCCTGGTCGACAGCCTCCATAATTCGCTTGCGGTGACCTGAGATGGACTGCTCGATCAACGACTTTATGTGATTCCGATCCGACGAGGGAACCGGTTTCACGACCACAACTCCGCCGGTCGCATTATTCGCCGCACGAATCGCCTCAGTCAGTTTTTGTGCCCTATCTTTCTCGTGGCTGGCAAGTTCCTGCAGCAAGGTGTCCCGCTCGGTTTGCAGCGTCCGAAGACTCATTGCAATATCGGCGCGTCGAGATTCTTTGGCTTTCAACTTAGCCAGCGCTTTAGTCGTGTCAAGGTACTTGCTGGGCTCCAACCCCTCTTCCACAAGCTTTCGAATAACCTCATTGTGGTTATCGCGCTGCTCACGAACTGAGTCCAACCACTCGGTCTTCGCCGCCTCGATCTCTGAGGATGCTGCTTCGAACGCCGCGCGAGCCTCAGCCGCAAGATTCTTCAGGTTGGCAGCAAGTAGGGTCAATGCATCCTGCGCGCGCCTGAGATTGCCAGATCTGGCTGAGTCATCGACGTTCTCGAACGCAGCCTCAAGCTGCGTGATCAACTGAGGGTCCGTTAGGGCCGTCAACGAATTCTGAGCCGTAGTCACGCGTTCCGCTGCGTTGGTGAATACCTCTCCCTCCTGGTTCAGTCGCGTTACCTCCTTGAGCCGAGTCGGTACGTCCGTGTCTGTATAGCGCCGCACCTGCTCCTCAAGTCGAGGAACATCCGCAAGTTCTTCTTCGAGCCGAGTCTGCTCCTCTTCTATACGAGTCAGCTCCTCTCGATTGAACTTGAGGTTTTCCAAAGTACCAATGTGCTCGGTAGTCAACTCGCCGTTCCCCTGGAATCTCTGCAGCATGCTCGCAACCTTCGAGTTATCGTTCGTCAACTCGGCAAGCTCATGCTGTCCAAAGATCTCCACGTTTGCGACGACATCGATCGGCCGGAGGTTAGTGGCAGTACCGCTCTCGTCCTTAACTACCGGAGGATTGTTGACGGAACGTTCGATGGTGAACGTGCGCACGGACGGCGAGGAGGTCTCGACAAGCAGCTTCACGACAGTCCCCGATTTGAGTACGCCACTCACGATACCTTCATGGTCTCGTTTCGCCTCTTCGCCAATCGGAGTGAGATCTAGCACGAATCGGAGGCTCTCAATGGCCGTCGATTTCCCAGTCCCTCGCCCCCCGATGAGCGTCGTGAGATCTGTAGAAATCGGGATCGTCACACCGTCCAGGAAGCCGCCGACCCATGAGATTTCTTTAAGGGTAGAGCGTTCTTGAATCGCCGGATTTTCCAACGACACTCGGGTCTCGGGAGTTCGGACGGCAAGCTTGAGGCTGTCCACGGAAAGGCGGCTGACCTTGAACCAGCAACTTGCGCCTTGACTCTGTAACGCGGCGGGCTTCGTCACATCATCAGCGTGGATCACGGAAAGTGGGTGGGCCCTGTCATAAGGCTTGGTACCATTTAGGATCGCCACCTGGTCGGTTCCGTCTGGTTGGCTCGGCGTGATGCCGAGTGCATGAAGATCGGGGTGCTTAATTTTGGTGACGAGCGGCTGTCCAGCACGGCCGGTCAGGAGACCGCTATTCGGGACGTTAACGTGGGCAGGAATCACGAGCGCACCCTGCGCGGCCATCTTCTCAAGGATGTCGGTAAACGGCGCTCCGGTTGTTCCGTTGTCGCAGCCAGGTTCAACACCGCACATCCCGATTGCTGCATTGATCGTCGATTCGCTAGTTCCTGCCTCAAAGATAACGAGGATATGGAAACCCTCACTGGAATTCGCTTCGAAGCCGGGAAGAGCGACGATTCCTCGATCAGATGCATCGCGGATGAGCTGAAGTGCGGAATCGACCTTCCAATGATCCGTGACCGCGAGCAACTCGATGCCCTGAGCCTCGCACTCGTCGAGTAACGCCGTGTTGTAGTCAGCCTCGGCGTTGTACGTTGCGGACGGCGCATTCTTCCCTTTGTACTCGTAGGGATTCACCTGGAGCGCAGCCCGCACCCACCGTGCACCCAGATCCGTTTTGTTGTTCATCCCATCTCCCAAAGTTTCTCGGAACTGATTAGCCCCATTTTCGGCACTCATGTTACATTTCTATTTCCGGCGATGGGCAGCAGCCGATCGACCAACTGAATCGCGCAGTATAAAGTCTTCGTCGTAGCCTTAGCACTCCCCCTTCTTGGCTGCGCATTCCTGAGCGCCGAGCGGAGCACCAAGCAATCGGAGGGATTCAGATCGCACCGTCCGCTCGAGGATGTCGGCTACGGTTGCGAGTTGCTGGGGCTCGAATGAACCTGTGCCATGCGCCAGGGCATTACGGACTCTCGTGAGGGCGGTCTGAAGCGGGAGCGTCCCCTTACCGGTTCCCGTTTTGCGAACGGCCTTGATCAGTTCGGTCTTCTCAAGGTCCTCCGAGACCACGTCCGGCAGTCGCTTCAGCAGATCAGCAAGCGCCGAGTCAAGGCCCTGCTGCGCCTCCCAGCGAAGGTTCTTCTTGATGAACGTGAAGTCGGCATTGTCAATAAGTTGCTGGGCACGCGTCAGTACGCTCTCCCTCTTGAGGCCGTACTTATTGTTGTCCATCTCATGCCTAGCACGGTTCTCGAAGCCGTACGCCTCCTCCAGCGCCTGCAGTAGAAGCAGGAACCTTGAGCGCGGATGCTGGTCGGTAGCCGTTGCCATCACACCATAGGTCTCAAAGAGAGGGTGCCTGGCGGCGATCTGTCGCCGCCAGGTCTGCAACAGGGCGAACAGGCTCAGGTTGTCGCTCGCAAGGTTAACCGCCGAACGGATCTCCTCGGCAACAGCGCGGGTTGAGTTGACGGGCAGGTGAGTGATGTCCCTGCCGAATACCTGATTACGGTGCGAGCGTGGAGCGGCGCAGTCGACGACCGCGAGAAGGTAGCGAACCCCACGCGGAGCACCCGTCAAGAGTGAGATGAGTTGGCGGAGCGGGCGCACCCACTCAAACCACCAATCGACAATCGCCAGCCGCTGGTCTGAGCTGAGGCGCAGAACAGGGCCAAAGGCCATCCGGAACTCGTATCCGTTAAGCGCACGCACGCTGTAGTCGTAACGGAAAGTCATCAACTCACCTCCCACACTCCAGGTAAAGCTTGCGTCCTTGTCGACGGTGATTTCCCAGACTGGCTCGCCGTTGGCCTTCACCGGCATCTTGGCGCGCAAGATTGGGGCGACCCCTGCAACCGATTCCAACCCCTCGATCTGAAGCTCGATAGCGGCGTACTTCCGATGCTCCGACGTGTCGAATGCGTCAAGCGACAGGGCCGCGAAAGCACCCACGGCTCGACCGCTTCCTAAGAAGCTGTAACTGAGTTCACCGTTCATCAGCACCACGTAGACCCCGTTTGAGAGCCTTCCCGTGAGGACGTCAAAAATGTGACGCTGCGTGAACGACGCGACTCCGGCCACCCAGTCGATTGGTAGGTCGCCGTACAGAATCCCAGTAGGGTACTTCCCCTGCTCAACAGTCAGGAGCCCTGGGATCGCCAAGTGGCTACCCTCATGATCGGACACCCGCCATGTAATGAGGTACTCACCGGTATCAAACGGAAGATTGACTGCTTGGGTGTCCTTGAATGCCTTCATCGCAGTGTTCCGTTCGCACGCGCAAAAGTGAGCATTCGTCGAACAGTGCTCGAGAAAAGGCTCTCAACTTTCATCTCGCGGACAAGGAGAGCTAGGTTCGTCCAGCCCTGCCCACGAACAGTTCGGGCGTCAACGCCGTAGATCTCTGCGAAGGGCTGTTCGACGTCGTCGGCGGAACCCAGACGTCTCGGCGTAGTGGATGTGCGATCACCAGATGGATGGTCGGTCTCGGTAAGCGTCTGCTCGAGCGGGATCAGCGGAACTTCGCCCGGGTACTTCATGCCTGCAGTGTTGACCGAGAGCCAACGGCCGAGTTTGATTGCCCTCAACGTCTCACTCTTGCTGCCCCGCCACCAGCGGAGCACAGAACCCTGGATCGGTGCACACTCCAGCACCCTATAAATTCGCCCCGATGTTTCCGAACTGCGAATAGATGCGATTCGTGGTGTAGCCTGACATGCGCTCCGCACCTTAGCAATGATGTTCTCCTTCCGACCAGCCTCCATATCGTAGAGCCACGGCTGTGTCAGGATGATCAAAACCTTACCCGAATCTGCCTTCGTGGTGCCGTAGCAACTGGTTCCAGTCAAGTGAACGGGCCTAAGCGGGAAGCCCCCGTCAGGGGACGTCGAGTAGTCCCAAAGTAGAAGAAAGCCGGTGACCTCCGATATCGTAGAGTCGTTTCCAAGGAGACTCTCCTGACCCCAGATTTTGCAACTCGCCTGGGTGTGCCCGGCAGCAGACACGCCTCCGGGGCAGCCACTGCAATTCTCCTTGAGGTAGCGCACCAGGACGTCACCGCCGCTGATGATGGTCTTGCACACGCGGTGGGGCTCGACAGCGGTGAACCGCCCCTCCGGCAGGCAGGTATTGGTGATGATCTGGACGAAGTATGCTCTGATCGCATGGGTGAACAAGTAGCATCTGACGTCAGGGCTGAGTCCTCGGACATCACTCGCCGCTTCCGTCATGGCGGCAATCTGGGACTCCCACAGGATGTCGGCGAGGCCTTCCGCTGCTCGCGCAAGTCGCTCGCACACTACATCACTGACCACAATGAACTCCCTTCGTCGCGCATGGAGTATTTTACTGCGGCATGAAACATGGCGTGGGCATGGTCCTTCCCCCGGATCGAAGGGTGGACCAGTCAGTCGAGGGGCTCCACGAGAGCCCGCACATTCCGTCGACTCCCATGCCGGCAACTTCACCTACACGTCGCACGAGGCTGGGTAGCGCGCACCCGAAGCTCCATGGCGTAGTCGAATAATGCAGTGCTGTGAAGAAAGGGCTTGACCGCGACGTGAAGAGGCAACGTCGGATAGTCAGTGTGGTCATTACGCCCATTTCCCCCTTCCTCAATTCGTGAGCCGACTGAAGTAATGGTCCCCGTACTGGGGGACCACTGCAACCCCATCGATGCTGACCCCGGTGCCTCCCACGGGGGCCGCGGGCCCGCGGTGGTGACGTACGTGCACAAACCTGGCACTATTCAGGAGAGGCCGCCGTCATCCGACGTCTGGCCACCCGACGGAAGGAGACACACATGGGACTTGACGACCTGGCGAAGAAGGCCGGTGACGCTCTCAGCTCCGACAAGGCCGAGGCGATCAGCGACAAGGCGCTGGACGCCGCAGCCGGCGCGGCCAAGAAGGCGACCGGCGGCAAGTACGACGACAAGATCGACACCGCCCGCGACGCCGTCGACGGCAAGCTCGGCACGGAGTGATCCATCTGGGAGCCCGCTTGACCCCAGGCACCGCGGTCTTCTGATCGCAGGAACGAGGGCCCCGCACCGTGTGGTGCGGGGCCCTCGCCCGGTCCCGGTCCATCTGGGCCCCTCTCCCGGCCGCATCCGACGTCGGCCACCGCTGTCCGGCGTCATCGGCGCAAAGACCCAGCTGTCTGCCACCGGGACGTCTCATTCGCGTCCCCTCGGGCTTGTCCGGCCCTTCTCTACTGCGCATTGAGCGCGGCGGTCGGAGGAGTGCGGGAGGCTCGAACGGCCGGGTACACGCCGGCCAGCGCGCCGATGACGATGGTGACTCCCAGCCCGCCGACGACGGCGATCACCGGCAGGGAGAAGGGCCAGCCGTTGGCGGCCGCCATCCCGGCAGTCACCCCGATCCCGATGACGCAGCCCAGGGCGCCGCCCAGGGAGGCCAGCAGCAGTGCCTCCGTCATGAACTGCACCAGGATGTGACCGCGCATGGCGCCCAGGGAACGTCTCAGCCCGATCTCCCGTCGGCGCTCGAGCACCGAGATGATCATCGTGTTGGCGACCCCGATACCGCCGACGAGCAGGGCGATCGAGCCCACGCCCAGCAGCAGGCTGGTGAAGGCCTTGTCAGCCGCGTTCTTGGCCTCCAGCGCATCGGAGGGGCGCGAGACCTTGACCTCGTTGGGGGCCTGCGGCGAGATCGACGGCGCGAGCACCTGGCGCACCGTGGAGACGGCTGCGTCCTGGCTGCGCGTGTAGACCGTCGTCGGCTTGGCGTCGTGCCCCAGCAGGTTGCTGGCCACCCCCTGGCCGACGAGGGCGGCGTTGTCGAGCTCGGGCGCCAGCACCACCGGTTTGAGAATGCCGACCACGGTGAACCAGTTGCCACCGAGCCACACCTTGGTTCCCGGCGAGACGACACCGAGGCGCTGGGCCGCCGTCTGTCCCAGGACCGTGGCGGGGTACTGGCTGGTGGCCTCGTTGAGCCAGGTGCCCTTGTCCACCTGCCCGGCCACGACGTCGAGCAGCGACTTGTCCGCGGCCAGGGTGGTGATACCGCCGGAGGCGTTCTTGTCGATGAACGGGGTGCGGTAGACCAGCGAGTTCTTGACCAGGCCGGTGCTCGAGGCGCTCTGGACGTTGTCAATGAGCCGGACCTTGCCGACGGTGTCCTGCGGCAGGGAGGAGGAGTTGCCGAAGAGGTCCTGACCGGCGGTGGCCGTCAGCAGGTTGGTCCCCAGGGAGTCGAGCTGGGCGGCCAGCTGGGCACGGCTGGATGCCGAGATGCCCACCACCGAGATCATGGCGGCGATGCCGATGGCGATGCCCAGGGCGGACAGGAAGGCGCGGGTGGGGCGCGCCCTGATGCCGGTGCCTCCCAGGCGCAGCACGTCGGCCAGGCGCAGCCGCGAGCGCTGGAGCCGGCGACCGGATCCGCCGGCCTGGCCGTTGCGGTCGCGGTCACGCCGGAGCGTAGACGTCGTCATGGACGATCTCCTTCTGGCTTGAGTCCCCCACGATCCGGCCGTCGCGGATGGCGATCTGCCGGGGAAGCTGGGCGGCCAGCTCGTTGTCGTGGGTGATAACGATGATCGTGGTGCCCTGAGAGTGGAGCTCGTGGAGGAGCTCGACGATCGAGGCCCCGGAGGTGGAATCGAGGTTTCCCGTGGGCTCGTCGGCCAGGAGCAGCGGGGGCTCGCCGACGACGGCCCGGGCGATGGCCACCCGCTGGCGCTCGCCACCGCTCATCTGGTGGGGGCGGTGGTCGAGCCGGTGGGCCAGGCCCACGCGCTCGAGGGCGGCTCGGGCTCGACGACGCCGCTCGGAGCGGGGGACCCCGCTGTAGAGCAGGCCGTCGGCGACGTTGTCGACCGCGTTGACGCCGTCGGCCAGGTGGAACTGCTGGAAGACGAAGCCGATACGGCTGGCCCGCAGGGCCGAGAGCTTGGCGTCGGACAGGGAGCCGACGTCGACGCCGTCGATCTCGACGGTGCCCGCGCTGGGCCGGTCCAGGGTGCCGATGAGGTTGAGGAGCGTGGACTTGCCCGAGCCCGAGGGGCCGACGATGGCGACGAACTCGCCGTAGTCGATCTCCAGGCTCACGCCCGCGCAGGCGGCCACGGGCGGCTCCCCGTAGGTTCGTTGCACGTCACGCAGGGACAGGATGCGGCTCATGTCTGCGGCACCACCACTCGCTGCCCCTCGGAGATGCCCTCGCCGGAGACCTCCACGCGCCCACCGGCGAACAACCCGATGGTGACCGGCACCTTGCGGGTGGTGCCGTTGGAATCGACGATCTCGACGCCGTACTGGTTGGTGCTCAGGGCCAGCAGGGCCCCGACCGGCACCGACAGGACGCCCGCCCGCTTCTCGCTGGGCAGGTCGACGGTGACGGAGACCTCCTGGAAGTTGGCGGTCGCCGAGGCGTCGGCGAGGGTGACGGTGACGGGGATGACCCGTTCCTTGGAATCACTGGACCCGGAGCCGGACCCGGAGCCGGACCCCGATCCGGAGCCGGAGGACTTCTCGGTGGGCGTGCCCACGGAGGTGATGGTGCCGGTGGTGGTCTTGGCGTCAGGCAGCTTGATGGTCACGGTGGTGCCGACGACGGCGAGCTTCTGGTCCGAGAGCTTGATGTTGGCGTCGACCACCTGAGTGGTGGAGGTGACGTCGTAGAGCTCGGTGTCGGCGGCGACACGGTCCCCCAGCCGTGCGGTGACCGTCCCCACGCGCAGGTCCCCGGAGGTGAAGACCACGCGTCCCAGCGGGATGGTCCCGGTCTGAGGCATGTCGAGCTCCTTCTGCCACTTCATGATGGCGCTGGTGGTGGCCCAGCTGAAGTGGTCATCGGGCTCGTAGTCGAAGTAGCCCAGGTCCCTCAGGGCCGTCTCGAGCTGGCGAATGTCCTCGCCGTCCTCCATGCCGGCCTCGAAGCTTCGCCAGGCGGGCAGGGAGCCACGCATGAGGTAGGCGGTCTCGGTGCCCGTGCGGTAGAGGACGTCGCTCTGGGTCAGGACGGTCCCGGAGGCGGGCACCTGGATGAGAACGCCCTCGAAGCCCGACTTGAACTTGCGCGAGTCGGAGTAGCGCAGGGTGCCGGTCACGGAGGTGTGCCCCTGAAGGTCCCCCTTGGTGATGGTGTCGGTGGAGCCGTTGAAGGTCGACGTCGTCGGCTTGGCCTTGGCCGCGAAGGGGCCCGATTTGGAGGCGAAGGCGCCTGCGCCCGCGCCCGCGGCCAGGACCGCGGCGGCCCCCATCGCCAGGAAGGCTCGACGCCGGGTGTGGCGCACCGTGCCCGCGTTGCCCGACGTGCTGGTCGAGTCGGTGGTCGAGCCGCCGTCGGCCTGAGTGGAGGTGGTGGTCTGATCCATGTGTATGCCTGTCTGAGTGTGTCTGCGCGGCGGCCCGGCCGTGCGAGCCTGTGGTCTGTCGGCACCCGGAGGGCGCCGCGTTACTTGTTCCCGATCTCGGAGAAGCACTTGTTCATAACGTCCTGGGGGATGTCGCCGTTGAGCTGGATGCCCTTGCCGGGCTCGGGGTCGGGGACGTCGTAGCCCTCCTTGCGCAGGCATTCGGTGGCCTTGACCAGGTCCTGCTGCGTCTCGGGCTTGGCGAGGTCCTCGGTGCCCGGGGCGGGGCCCACGGTCTGCTCGCACTCCTGGGCGGCCTTGTTGGCGGCCTCGGTGTCGGGGAACTGCATGTTGCCGTTGGAGTCGGGATCGGAGACGTCGATGCCCTTGTCTCGCATGCACTTGGCCATCTTGAGCAGGTACTCGTCGCCGCTGGTGGCGGAGGCGGAGGCGGCCGAGTCCGCCTTCGAGCCCTGAGAGCATCCGGTCATGAGTCCGACGGCGCACACGGCGCAGGTCAGTACCGTGGCGGCGCGGGTGATGATCCGGGTGTTGAGGGGCTTCTTCATGGGAGAGGGTCCTTTCGGCTCACGTGGGTCGGGGTGCGGTGACGCCCGTTCGTTCGGGGAACAGCCAACCGGGACCGGTGTTGCCATGAGGTTCACGATTTCGCTTATGTTGTGGCAACACGAGGGCTGGTTGGCTCATGGACCGGCCGCATACACCACAGCGAAGGAGACACAGGGCAATGCGCGTACTCGTCGTGGAGGATGAGGAGTACCTGGCCGAGGCCATCGCCACCGGGCTGCGGCGCGAGGCGATGGCCGTCGACGTCGTCGGCGACGGGGCCAGCGCCCTAGAGCAGGTGGTGATCAACGACTACGACATCATCGTCCTGGACCGGGACCTGCCCGTCATCCACGGCGACGAGGTCTGCCGCCGGGTGGTCGCTGAGCACCCGAGCACACGGGTCCTCATGCTCACCGCGTCCCGGACGCTAGACGCGCGGGTAGGCGGCTTCGAGCTGGGGGCGGACGACTACCTCACCAAGCCCTTCGAGTTCCCCGAGCTGGTGGCTCGGCTGCGGGCCCTGGGGCGGCGCAGCCAGCCGGCCCGCACTCCGGTCCTCGATGCCCACGGGGTGCGCCTGGACCCCTTCCGTCGGGAGGTCTACCGCGACGGGCGCTTCATCAGGCTCAGCCCCAAGGAGTTCGCGGTCCTCCAAGTCCTCATGGAGGCCGAGGGCGGGGTCCTCAGCGCTGAGACGCTGCTGGAGAAGGCCTGGGACGCCAACGCCGACCCCTTCACCAACTCCACGCGGGTGACGATCTCGCACCTGCGCCGCAAGCTCGGCGAGCCCTGGGTCATTCAGACGGTTCCCGGTGCGGGCTACAGGTTCAGCGCATGAGCGGGCAGGGAGCTCAGAAGGCTCCGGCCGACGACGCGGTGCAGCACGGCAGCACCCGGCCAGGAGGCGAGGAGCGGTTGCATCGCCCTCGGCGCCTGAGTATCCGAGCGCGCCTGACCCTGACCTACGCCGGGCTGGTGACGGCCGCCGGCGCGGTCCTCATCGCCCTGGTCTACTTCTACACGCGCTACGTCACGCTCTCCATCGCCTTCGACCCGCCTCAGCAGATTCCCCTCATCGACGCGACGACTCCGCAGGCCGCCAAGGTGGACACGAACCTGTTCGAGCTGCTGAGCACCATCCTGCGCTCCGCCGTCGGGATGCTCATGATACTGGCAGTGGTCTCCGGGACGGTCGGCTGGGTGCTGGCCGGACGAATGCTGCGTCCGCTGTCCTCGATGAATGCGGCGGCCAAGCGCGCCGCCTCGGGCGACCTCAGCCAACGCCTGGCCCTGTCCGGGCCGCGCGATGAGATCCACGACCTGGCGGACACTTTCGACAACATGCTGGCCTCACTGGAGCGCTCCTTCTCCGTGCACCGCCGCTTCGCGGCCAACGCCTCCCACGAGCTGCGTACGCCCCTGGCCACGACGCAGACGATGATCGACGTCGCCCTGTCAGACCCGCAGGCCTCCGCCGAGGACCTGCGTCGGGTCCTGACCCGGGTGCTGGAGACCAACCGAGCTAACCGGGAGACGATCGACGCCCTGCTGGACCTGGCCGACGCCCAGTCCGGGAAGCTGGCCCGAGAGGACGTGGACATGGAGGCCACGGTCCGCGACGCCCTGAGCGTCATCGCCGCCGAGGTGGCCGAGCGCGACCTGAAGGTCTCCACCCACCTGCTGCCCGCCCGGGTCCCGGGCGATCCGGTGCTGCTGCGCCAGAGCGTCTCCAACCTGTTGCGCAATGCGGCCCACTACAACGTCGACGGCGGGCGGATCACGGTCGGCATGGCGCACCTGGACGACGGCGTCCGGCTGACGATCCGTAACGACGGCCCCCTGGTGGCGGCCGAGAGCGTGGAGTCCCTGCGTGAGCCCTTCGTCCGCGGCGAGGGGCGGGGGCGGACCCGAGGATCCGGGCACGGACTGGGGCTGGCGATCGTGACGGCTGTGGCCACCGCCCACGGCGGAGCCTTCGAGCTGAGCGCCAACCCCGACGGCGGGCTGACCGCCGTCCTCGAGATTCCCGGAGGCGAGGTCGAACCCGACCCGCGCACACCGGTCACCAACGACTGACGGTCGCCGGCCACGGGGGCCGGCGACCGTCGGAGTCAAGCAGCTGGTGCGGCGGATACGAGGGTCCGCCGGGGAGCTGCTAGTTCTTCTTACCGGAGTTGATGACGAGCTCGAGGAAGAGCCGGATCAGACCGATCTGCACGAAGGTCCAGGGAGCGTCGAAGAGCAGGCTCAGCAGGAACCTGCCGAAGTTGAAGTTCCGGCTCTGCGACTCGATGTCATAGGCACCGTTGAGGTCACCGGTGTTGTAAGCCGAGTAGAGCCAGTTAACGACTAGGGCGATGGCGGCGATGTAGAAGAGCACCTTGCCGAACTTCTCGGCGAAAGGCTTGGCGGTGTCGAAGAGATTGCCCATGAAGCTGTCCCCGGCCTGCGCCGGCGGGAAGGGCTGCCCCGGTGCGCCGGGGGCACCAGGAGCACCGGGGGCGCCCTGGAACTGCTGCTGGGGCGGGTAGGGCTGACCCGTGGCCGGAGCAGAGGGGGCGGAGGGCTGCTGCTGGTAGAAGGGCTGACCGGGGTTGGGGGGCTGAGTCATGAGACTGTTCGCTTCCTTCAGTGTTGGGGACGCAGGCAGGCTACCGTGTCTACTCTGCCCTGTGAAACGAACAGGTCAACCCTCACATTGTGCGAGGCGACTCACAGCCCCCGGGACGTAGCGAGACAACACGCTGTGACAGCGATTATTCACCGTTCCGCCACGTGAGCACCCCTAGGAGACGGGCGCCCACCGTTGCCGCGGGGAAGTGCTCGCCATCGTCCCTTGAGCCGGTGCATTCCTCCTTTTTCAGTGAACCAGACCGTAGGCGTCGGAGGAAGCAGCCGTCTCCGTCGGGAGGACAGGGGCGGGAGGCGCTGGGAGGCGGCGTCGGCGCTCGCTGCGGGCAACGGCGGTGCGCAGCAGGGTCTCGAAGGGACCGGCGTGACCACCGCGCTCCAGCGCCGTACACAGGCCGACCGTCGCCAGCCAGACCACCGCAGCGATCCCGGCGGCCCGCGCCTCGCCCAGGTGGAACTCCATGCCAGTCAGGGCGGGCAGGGCCAGGAAGATGATGGCGAAGAGGAAGCTCTGAGAGAGGTAGGCCGTCATGGAGCGGCGCCCCACATTGGAGGCCAGCAGGCGCAGGCCGGTGAGCCTGCCGTCTGTCGTCGGCCCGCCGGCGTAGAGGGCCAGCAGAGCGAGCCAGCCGCAGGCCCCGGCCAATCCGGTCACCTCGTGAAGCGGGGCGGTCCAGCCGGCCAGGGTCCCGCCCGTGGCCCAGATGCCGTACCCGATGCCACCCGCGACCCCGATCCCCAGACCGCCCAGACCGACGCCGGTCAGCAGGCGGCGGTACCGCTGAGGATGGGCGAGGAAGTCTGTGTCGGCCAGGCGGGCACCGAGGAACATCGCCGGAACCACCATGGAGAAGAGCACCGTTGCGACCGAGCTCCCGGCCCAGGAGGTGACGGATCCGGAGACGTAGGACAAGAGGGTCGTAGCCGATTCGCCGGCCCCCTGCTTCATGACCGCCGCAGCGCTCAGACCCTGGGCCGCAACATGACTGCCCATGGTGTGCATCGTCGAGATGGTGGCGACAGTGGCGACGACACTGACGGCCATGGCCCGCTTGCGGTGCTTGCGAGTCAGCCATCCGGCGAAGACGACGGCGGCCAGCCCGTAGGTGCCGATGATGTCGCCGGAGAAGAGCACGGCATGGGCCGCGCCGAAGAGGACCATCCACAGGCCCCGGCGCCGCACGAGGCGACGGGCGTCGACGGTGGCCTGCTCACGGGCCCAGGCCTCCTCCTGCGGCGTCGGCTCACGCCCGGCCTCCACACCGGGGAGGGACTCGAGATAGGACCTGGTACCAGAGGTGATGCGCCGGTTGACCATGGTCACCAGCCCAAAGCCGAACAGCATCGCGAACAGCGGATAGGCCCGGTGATCGACCAGGAGAGTACGCGCCCACAGCCAGACCGAGTCGACGGCGTCACTGGGAGCCGAGGAGCGCGTCGTCGCCACCCAGAAGGGGATGTTAGCCAGAGCGATGAACAGGAGCATGAAGCCACGGGCCACATCCGGGGCTGGGAAACGCTGGCCCCGGGAGCCGGTGAAGGAGGTCGCGAGTTTCATGTCTTCCACGGTAGGAAGCCGCGGTGTTGCACACCTCCCCCGCCAGGGCTGTTCTCCGGCCTTGATCCTTTCCCACCCGAGGGGGTGAGGAAGGCCCTGCCCCTCCTCCCGGAGGACCAGGGCCCCTCATCCTGACGGCCGCTTGATCGTGCGCCGGCGCCCCGCGAGGCGCGGACTCCCATGCCGGCAAGCAGCCGCGTGGGCTCATCATCCGCTCAGCACTGCGCCCGATCAGGCGTCATCGGGTTGGGCGGTCGGCGGCGCTGCCGTCGCCCGCTTGCGCTCGCTGCGGGCGACGGCGGTGCGCAGCAGGGTCTCGAAGGGACCGGCGTGACCACCACGCTCGAGCACCGAGCACAGGCCGACCGTCGCCAGCCAGACCACCGCAGCGATCCCGGCGGCCCGGACCTCGCCCAGGTGGAGCTGGATACCGGTCAGGGCGGGAAGGGCCAGGAAGATGGTGGCGAAGAGGAAGGTCTGGGAGAGGTAGGCGGTCATGGAGCGACGCCCCACATTGGAGGCCAGCTTGCGCAGCCCCGTCAGCCGACCATCCGGTCTCGGCCCACCGGCGTAGAGGGCCAGCAGAGCGAGCCAGCCGCAGGCCCCGGCCAGCCCCGCCACCTGGTGCAGAGGAACGGCCCAGAGGTTCAAGGAACCTCCCGTGGCCCACTGAGCGACCCCAATACCGCCCACGGCCCCGATCCCCAGGCCGCCCAGACCGACGCCGGTCAGGAGCCGGCGGTGCCGCTCAGGATGGGCGATGAGGTCGGTGTCGGCCAGGCGGGCACCGAGGAACATCGCCGGAACCACCAACGATATCGGCGTCGTACTCAGGTTGACGGCCCAGGCGGTGACACCGTGGGAGACGTAGGACAAGAGGGTTGTAGCCGATTCGCCGCCCCCCGCGCGCATATCCGTCGCCGAGGCCGCACCCTGGGAGGTCATGAAACTCTCGATGACGAAGGTGATGACGACGCAGGCAACCACAACGACGGCGCAGAGGACCGCTGCCCGCTTCCAGTGCTTGCGGGCGAGCCACCCGGCGAAGATGACGGCGACCAGCCCGTAGGCAGCGATGACGTCACCGGAGAAGAGCACGGCGTGAACAGCACCGAAGAGGACCATCCACAGGCCACGGCGCCGCACCAGGCGACGCGCGTCAACAGTGGCCTGCTCACGGGCCCAGACCTCCTCCTGCTCCGTCGGCTCACGCCCGGCCTCCACACCAGGGAGGGACTGAAGATAGTTCTCCGTCCCGGAGGCGATGCGCCGGTTGACCATGGTGGCCAGTCCGAAACCGAACAGCATCGCGAACAGCGGATAGGACCGGGCGTCGATCAGAAGAGTGCGCACCCACAACCAGGCCGTGTCTGCGGCATCGTTGGGGGCCGAGACCCGCGCCACGCCAGTCCAGAAGGTGATATTGGCCAGGGAGATGAGCAGGAGCATGAAGCCACGAGCCACATCCGGGGAGGGATAACGCACCCCCCTGGAGCCGGTGAACGATGTCGCGAGTTTCATGCCCTCCACGCTAGGAAGCCCCTGTGATCCACGCCTCCTCCGCCGGGGCTGTCTTCCGAGCCTGCGCCTCACCCGTGGGTACGAGCGGAGCCCCGGCGCCTCCTCCCGGAGGACCAGGGCTCCTCATTCTGACGACGGCTTCGAGCAGCCAGTCGGCTGCGGGTCAGACCCCGGCGAGCATGTGGCGTCCGGCAGCCTTGTTGTCAGCCAGGGCGGTCGGCGCCTGCACACGCACCGGCTGCGCGAGGGACCGAGCCGAGTGCCGAGGGCTGGGAGGCATCGCCGGCATCACGCGGCTGCGCTCGCCGCTGACGACGGCGGTGCGCAGGAGGGCCTCGAAGGGGCCGGGCTCACCGAGCCGCTCAAGCCCCGCGCACACACCCACGGTCACCAGCCAGACCATCACCGCGACTGCGGCGGATGCCGCCGCCCCCAGCTCCAGGGGGTTCCCGGTCAGCCTCGGCATGACGGCGAACATGGTGCCGAACATGACCGTCTGAGAGAGGTAGGCGGTCATGGAGCGGCGCCCCACGGCGGCGAGCAGCCACTTGAGGCCGGTCAGGCGGCCGTCCGCCGTCGGTCCACCGGCGTAGAGGGCCAGCACGGCGAGCCAGCCGCAGCCTCCGGCCAGGCCGAGGACCATGATCAGCGTGGAGTCGATCTCCCAGGACTGGGCACTTGTGAGCGGGACGAGAATATCGTGGAGTGCTCCGAGCGCACCCAGAGCCAGGCCGCCGAGCCCAACGGCCGCCAGCAGGCCGCGGTGGCGCTCGGGGTGGGCGATGAGGTCGGTGTCGGCCAGGCGGGCCCCTAGGAAGGCGGCCGGAAGAACCATCGTGGTGAAGGCCACCCCGACAGCGAGCGAGAACCACTCACCCACGTTGGTCACGAACCAGGGCAGCGTGGACAGCACTGACTCGGCCGAGTCGGTAGGTGCCGCAGCCGTCGGGGCGGTACTCGCCGCGGTGGAAGCGGCCGTTCCACCGTCGGGCCCCGAGAACATCGACAGGAGCACCGGCACGACCTGGAGCAGGAGGATGAGGGCGCACAACGCCAGCTGGCGCTTGTGGTGCTTGCGGGCGAACCAGCCGGCGAAGACGACGGCGACAATGCCGTAGGTGCCGATGATCTCTGAGGGGAAGAAGACACCGTGGACCAGCCCGAACAGGACCATCCACAGGCCCCGGCGCCGCACGAGGCGACGGGCACCGACAGTCGCCTGCTCGCAGGCCTGGCTGACCTCAGCAGCCGACGGCGCTCGGAGTCCGCCGGTCAGATCCTGGCAGTAGGCGCCGGCGTCCGATGCAATGCGCCGGTTGACCATCGTGGCCAGCCCGAAGCCGAACAGCATCGCGAACAGCGGATAGGCGCGCTCGTGAATGAGCAGGGCGTTGATGAAGGCCCAGATCCTGTCGGCGGTCGACGGCGTGAATCGACCGGTGCCGTAGCTCCAGAAGCCCACATTGGCCAGGGCGATGAGCAGCAGCATGAAGCCGCGGGCGACGTCGGGGGCGGGGTACCGCAGGCCGCGGGAGCCGTTGAATGAAGTCGTCGTGTTCATGGCTCGACCGTATAAAGGCCCGTCATCACGCGGCGTCCGCCTTAAGCGCCGAGATCACCTCCACCGAAAGGTGGATCCTCCGCCCCGGTCATTCTTCCGGAGGACGGTTCGGTGAGAACGGCTCTCGGAGTAGTGCAGGCGGCTACGCCCCCGGCCGGCTGATGGGCTGAACGGCCGGCGGAGTCGTCGACCTCCTGCGCTCACTGCGGGCGACGGCGGTGCGCAGCAGGGCCTCGAAGGGACCGGCATGCCCACCATGCTCCAGCGCCACGCACAGGACCATGGTTGTCAGCCAGACCCCCAGGGCGATCAGGGAGGCGGAGGCCTGCCCCACCCACAGGCGCTCCTCCGTAGTCAGAAGCGGGACGATGACGAAGATGGCCCCGAACAGGATCGTCTGGGTCAGGTAGGCGGTCATGGACCGGCGCCCGACGGCGGAGGTGAGCCATCGCAGTCCCGTGAGCCGACCGTCCGGCGTCGGCCCACCGGCGTAGAGGGCGAGCAGCGCCAGCCAGCCGCAGGCACCCACCACACCGAAGACCTCCTTCACGGCGACGTCCCACGGCCACTGCGAGACGGGTAACACGTTGGTCAGAGCGCTGTGGAAGGCGGCCATGGCCCCTAGTGCCAGGCCGCCGATTCCGACCAGCACCAGCTGATCAAGATGGCGGTGCGGCCCAATGACGAGGTCGGTGTCGGCCAGGCGGGCGCCGAGGACCGCAGCAGGGGCGATGAGCGCGAGGAGGACCTGAATGAACAGCGCGACGGTCCACTCCACGATGTTGGCGGCGAACCAGGGCAGCGCCTGGACGGCCTGGCCCGCCTGACTGTCGGACAGGAGCGAGACGTCCTGCGAGGCGAAACCCATCACCAGGAAGTTGGCAGAGGCCAGGAGTGTGATGAAGGCTCCGGCGGAGTAGAGAAGGGTGTACTGCTTGCGCGCCAGGCAGCCCGCGAAGAGGACGGCGACCAGCCCGTAGGCGCCGATGATGTCACCGGGGAAGACGATGCCGTGGACGAATCCGAACAGGATCATCCACCAGCCCCGACGCCGCACCAGGCGGCAGGCGTCGACGGCGGCCTGCTCACGCGCCCAGGCCTCCTCCGACGGCGTCGGCGCGCGGCCGGCGCCGACGCCGGGCAGGGAGCTGAGGTAGGCCCGGGCTCCTGAGTCAGTGCGGCGGTTGATCATGGTCACCAGCCCGAAGCCGAAGAGCATCGCGAACAGCGGGTAGGCCCTATGGTCGACGAACAGCTCCCGGATGAACACCCACCAGGTGTCGGCCGACGAGGGCTGGACGGTGTCGGCGATGTCGTCGGGCACCTGGTTCCATACCGGAACATTGGCCACGGCGATGAGCAGCAGCATGAAGCCGCGAGCCACGTCGGGGGCCGGGTAGCGCACGCCCCGACCGGTGAAGGAAGTCGCCATCTGCATGTGGCGCATCTTATATTTGGCGCGGTTCACGCTCTATCCTCTGGAGAATGTTCCCCGCGCGTCCATCCCTGCTCGCACAAAGAAGGACGCTGCTTTGAGCAGCGCCCCTAATGGCGTCGATCGCGATGACATGCGCCCTGCGAGCGGCCGCATGAGCTGAGGTGTCAGTGCCGTGGGAACCGCATGGACCGCAAGGGGACGAGCGCGGTACTCGCCGTGCGCGCCGTGCTCGCGGCCCGCCCACCACCCGGCTCGGGGCGGCGCTCTGCGGGCCCACGACCCTGCCGACCGGGTGCGACGACCTGGACCTCACCGTCGGCGGCCGCAGCGAAGATCCGTTGAACAACGGCCTCCCGGCTGCGCATGCGCGCATTGTCGGTCTCCAGCTCCTCGACGCGGGTCTCCAGGTCGAGGATGCGGCGGATGCCCTCGAGGTTGATGCCCTCCTGGGACAGGGACTGGATGCGGCGCAGACGCTCGACGTCGCGGTGGGAGTAGCGCCGGCCCCGCCCGCGGGTCCGGGCGGGGCTGACCAGTCCGAGCCGGTCGTACTGGCGCAGGGTCTGGGGGTGCATCCCGGCGAGCTCGGCCGCCACGGAGACCACGTAGACCGCTCGCTCGGCCGCGTCGTCTGCGAGGTGACCGAGCCCCTGCCCGGCCCGACGCCGGCTCACTTCGCCGCCTCCTCCATGAGGGTCGCCCGCGGGTCGGTGTCACCCATGGCCTCGTCGAAGGCGTTGAGCGCCTCCTTGGCGGCCTTGGAGAGCTTCTTGGGAACGGCCACCTGGATGGTCGCCAGCAGATCGCCGGTCTTCTTGCGGGTGGTGGCGCCCTTTCCGCGCAGACGCATGACGGTGCCCGAGGGGGTGCCGGGCTTGATCTTGATCTTGGAGGTGCCGCCGTCGAGCAGCGGGACCTCGACCGTGGCGCCCAGGGCGGCCTCGCGCAGGGTGACCGGCAGATCCATGCGCAGGTTGGCACCGTCGACCGGGTCGATGGAGTACACCGGGTGCTTGTTGACACTGATGGACACGACCATGTCGCCGTTCTCGCCGCCGTTGAGGCCGGCTCGCCCCTTGCCGCGCAGGCGGATCTTCTGGCCGTCGCGCACACCCGCCGGAATGCGGACCTTCATGGTGCGCCCGTCCGCGGTGAGCTCCACGGTAGTGCCGGCGACGGCGTCGCGCAGGTCCAGCGTCGCCGAGGTCAGGACGTCGGCGCCCTTCTGCGGGCGGGGCTGGGGGGTGAAGCCGCCGAACCCGAAGGGGCCGGGGCGGCCACCGGAGCGGGTCGGGCTGGGGGTGCCGCCGAACATGCGCAGCAGGTCGTCGAGGTCGGGCTCGTCGCCGGCTCCGCCGGTCTGAAAACGGACATTGCCGCCCTGACCGCCGAACATGGAGGAGAAGATGTCCTCGAATCCGGCGCTGGCACCGGCACCACCTGGCCCCCCGGCCTGGAAGCGCGCACCGCCTCCGGCCATGGAGCGGATCGCGTCGTACTGCTTGCGCTCGGCCTCGTCGGACAGAACCGCGTACGCCTCCCCGATCTCCTTGAACCGCTCCGCCGCCGCAGTGTCGTCGGGGTTGCGGTCGGGGTGGTACTTCTTCGCGAGCGTACGGTAGGCCTTC
>ERZ772766.495-NODE-495-length-22947-cov-7.653897_pt1 | contig 22947 bp, 24 predicted proteins | sample MGYA00511379_ERZ772766 | MGnify/ENA primary metagenome ERZ772766 (study PRJEB29015, sample SAMEA2737895) | human oral metagenome | biome: human oral; feature: human-associated habitat; material: dental | place: China | collected 2116 ...
GCCTCTTCGCCACCGGTAGGAATTTTGTGTCCAGTGGACACAGCGGCAGCGCTTTCACCGCCGGCAGGAAACCTGCGGCAGTAAATACCGGCAGTGCGGCTGCACATCAGAGACTCTCCCGTTGCGGGCGGTATCTGAACCCGTCAGTGAGTTTCTGCCAAAAGGCGTCCCCGGCCGCTGCTTCTGCGGCAGCCCCGGCCTGATGTGCGGCCGCAATCCGTTGCGTGGTGTCGTCATCGGCGATGCGCAGTTGTTCCCGGACAATGGCAACTCCGGCGTCATACGCACTGTGTCCATGCCAGGGTAAATCGCCGTCAGCGTTGCCGCCATGGGTTTTGCCGTCCAGCTCGCCTTTGACGAGGACGTAGGCTTGTCCCTGCCCGTCCAGCAGTACCATGCCGTCAGTCAGACGGATAGCGGTCAATTTGTCGCGTAGCGCCGCTTGTTCCCGCGTTTTTTCCGCGTCAAGCAGGCGCTGGCGGATGGCCTGCAAGCGCGCATGCTGGTCACCGAGGAATGTCAGCGTGCCGCAATGGGCGCGGTAGAGCAGGGCTTCCGTGTACCTGTGCGGTACGTTCACGCGGTTGTCGAGCAAGCCCATCAACACGATGGCGGCGGTGTCTTCGTCGGTCCGGTAGTGGAAGTTCTGGCCGTTGTGCGTATAGCTGCCGCGTTTGAGCAGATTGAGCACGGCATGCACGGTGGGTTTGCCGTATTTGGCTTCCAGCGGCGCAATCAGTTCGGCGAAGCAGTCCGTGGCGAGGTAGGCGAAGGGGGTTTTCCCCTTCCCCCCACACCCCCTTCCCCGGAGGGAAGATTTATTAAACCCGTAGGGTTTAATTCAACCACGCGCGTGGGTGCGCACGCGCCCGCGCGGGTACGCGCGCGGTTATATATATCCCCACCATTTCCCGTCGTGGGTAACGCTGATGCATCCGTGGATAACGGGATTTGGGCGTCCCCGCCCCGTGATGCAGATTTGGATAACGCCGATGCATCCGTGGATAACGGGATTTCGGTGTCCCCGTCCCGTGATGCAGATTTGGATAACGCCGATGCACCCGTGGATAACGGGATTTCGGCGTCTCCGTCCCGTGATGCAACTTTGGATAACGCTGATGCATCCGTGGATAACGGTGTCTCTCCGCTGCACAGCGGCAGCAGGTTGATGTCATTTTTCTTGCCGTCCTGCCCCGGTGCCGCGCTACCTTCCGCCGTCAGGTCGAGATAGATGTCGTAACGGTCCCGGGGCAGGGCAAACAGCTCGTCTTTGCACAACTGCCGCAGCCGCTTGCCGCCATGCCGCCCCTCTTCTTGCAGGAAGACCAGATAGTTGCTGTCCAGTGCCAGTACGGTATCGACCGGGGCCGGCGTGGGGAAGACGGTGTAGCGCTGCCGTTCACGCCGTTTTTTCACCACCTGCGGCAGCAGGGCGATGACCCGCAACGCCCGCAACACTTTCAGCCGGCGGCTGATGCTCGACTGGGCGGTGCCGAGCATCTCCGCAATCTGGCGCTGGTCGGGCGTAATATGGCTGCGCCCCTGCTGCATGTCGCGGAAGAGCATCCACAGACGGATCTCGTTGCCGTCCAGGGTGCGCAGGATGTCCACATCGACCGAGAGGCGCGGCCGCAGGATGCGGATGAAAGGCGAGGGCGGCTGTGTCTCCGCCGCCTGTTGCCGGCTGATGAAGAGGGTGGGGTATTGCCTGTTCATTGTGCACCTCCTTCGGCATCATCGCCGCTTTCGTCTTCGTCTCCGCTGAAGCCGGCGTAGTTCTTGCAGTAGTAGCCGTCATAGACGCGGTTCAGTTCGAGGTTGGTCGTCTCCGCCATGCGGATCAGCAGTTGCAGCGGATGCGGCTCGCTGCCCTGACGGCGGTAGCAGTTGAGCAGGTTGTTGTGGATGGTCGCCAGCATGTCCTGCATGTCCAGCGAGAGGGATTGCGGCCGGTTACGCTCTGCTTTCGGCACCCCGGCCATGGTTTTGAGGCGGTTGTATTCGGCTTCGCCGAGGCCGAGCAGTTCGTGCAGCATCCGCCGTGAGGCACCGAGGCGCAGTGCGGTCATCACCAGCGCCTCCATTTCATCGCGTGCGGCGAGGTGGCCGAGCCGGGTTTTCAGCACGTCCGAGAGCCGGACCTCAAAGGGGCTGCTGCGGACGAGGATTTGCCGGGCATCAAGGCTGAGACGACGCAGCTGGACAATCATGCCGGCCGAGAAGCCTTTGCGCTGCAAGTAGCGGTGATGGCGAGGGTTGGCCGCTGCCGCGCTGTATTGTTGCAGGATGAAGGCCTGTATCTGGTAATCGAAGTCCTGCATGACGGCTACTCCTCACGGTCGGCGACCCGCAGGTAATCGTGGATGGCGGCGGCGAGTCGGGCAAACTGGCGCTGCGCTTCCTGTCCCTTGGCATGGATGCTGAAGCCGTAATGCAGGGCGGACAGGTAGGGGCGCAGCGGTTGCAGCTGTGCCTGAATGTCGCGCACCTGTTGCAGGCAGTCCGCCCAGTAGGGCAGGGTATCCTCCTCGCCCCGGGCGCGGCGGTAATCCCATTGCAGGTGATACCAGCCGGCAAACAGGTCGGTCAGTTCCATGTACAGCACTGCTTCCTCGTCGTTGAAGGCGGCATCGAGCGGGTCAAGACGCGTCCCGGCCTGGGCCAGTTCTTCGCGGATGGCGCTCAGGGCGTGTTCGGCGGGAATGCAGAAAGGCGGGTCGCGCTGTTCGTCGAGATGGCGCTGCACCAGCGGATAACGCAGGCGCAGATGGCGGATTTGTTCGTGCAGTATGTCGTCGGCTTTTGCCAACGGCGACAGGGCAGGGGGGTTGGGCCCGGATGCTGTTAATCCCGTCCCGTCTGCCTCAGTATCTGTCATGCTCCCTGTGTCAGTGGGGTGATCATGGTCTGCGCCAGCAGGGTGATGACCGTCGGCGGTATCAGCGGAGGGCGTACCGCTTGCTGTGTCAGGGGGCGGATTTGCCCCGGCTTCACCTGCGGCAGCAGCAGGGGGGCGCTGCATGGTTGCTTGGGCGGCTTGCTCGCGCTCAAACTGCGCGACATCGGCCAGCAGCTCGCTGCGGTAGAGGGTGCCGGTCTCGCAAAGCTGTTGCAGCTCGAAATACACCAGCTGCCTGTCCATGGCGAAGGCCCTGCCGATGTCGGCGCAGCAATCGGACAGCGCCGCATCGAGGCAGTCGGCGGCAAAGTCGGCATCATCAGTGGCGGCCAGGTGATCGAGATAGCCGCGTTGCGCCGCTTCGCCGCTCAGGGTCTGCGGCGCGGCGAAGCGTTCATCAACGTATTTGCGGATGGCATGGAAAGTCTTGCGGATTTCTTCGATACGCGGTTTTCCCATGCCGGCGGCCAGTGCCTGCGGCAGACGGTCAGCGAGGTGTTGCGCGGTGAAGACAAAGACAGATGCCATGCTGCGTTTGATCGTCCATCCTTGTTGACCCAGTAGATCAACCAGTTCCCGCACCGACAGGCTTTTATCCTGCGCCTGTTCATAGAGGCTTTTCAGGCGCCAGACCGCCAGCGACTTGTCGAGCAGGGTCATCTCGCCGCGCACCTCGTTCTCGACCATGTGATGGAGGAGGATGTCGGCATCGGAGACATAGGGGACGAAGTGGCAGCGCTGGTAGAAGAATTTCTCGTCATGCGTTTCCTGCCACAGCTGTTTCAGGGCGCGCAGGCGGGTGTTACCGCCATCGTAGAGGGTATAACCGGCCTCGCCGGGGCGGCGCGTCACTTTCAGCGGCTGTTGCAGGCCGATGGTGGCGATGGATGCCTTGATTTCGGCAAAGAGCGGATTGTCAGCACGGCGCGGGTTGAGGGCAAACTCGTGGATGTCGTCGAGGTTGATGGAAATAACCGCATTGCGCCCGACCAGGGTCTTGTCATCGGGCGGGGTGTCGAGGTTGAGATCAATACCGCCGAGGGCGGCGTCGTAGGCGTTATTGGTCATGGCAGCCTCCCTGTGCAGTAGTGCCAGTTTCCGTGGGGTTCGCTGTTGCTTTCGGCGCAGGGCAATGCGGGGCATCGGTGGCTTGATTCGTCCCCGTCCCGGGTGACGATATTCTTTCCCCATCATCCTTGCCGCTGCCGTTCGCCGCTGACAATGCGGCTTTGCCGCCATCGAGACGCAAATCGGCATAGTGCGGCAGCAGCTCGTGGATGACCGCCTCCATCACCGACACGGCGCTGCGCGGGTCATGCCGCGCCGTTTCCAGACGGTGCGCCGGCTGGCGCTGGCTGATGCACTGTTTCCACACCACCCGTTGCGGGATGGCCGTGCGCAGCACGGCGATATGACGGGCAATAGCACCAAAATTCTTGCGGATGGCGGCAATCGCCGAGCGGGTCTCGATGGTGTGATCTTCGCGGTTGATGAGGATGCGCAGCGGCGGTGGCTGATCAGTAAAACCCATCGCCGCCAGACCGCGAACCACATTGGAGTAGATATTGATGGAACGGGGCAGCTCCTGGGTGCTGATAAGGTCGGGCGTGGTTGGGACAATGACGATGTCGGAGGCCACCAGTGCCATTTCCTGCAACTGGCCCCGACCGTCCTTGCCCTGGGTATCGATGACGATGATGTCAAAGTCGCCCTCCACCCTGGCCAGCATGGTTTTCAGGGCAAAGGAGGCGGAAAACTCCTCGCGCATCCACTGGTTGAGGGTCTCGCCGTCATCATTGTTGGCAATCAGGCTGATGCGGGGGAAAAGCGTGCTGCGGATGGCGTAAGCGTCTGATTGGGTGACAAATTCCACCAGTCCCGGACCCTGCCGCAGTTCTTGTGGAGTGCAAAAGAACTTGCTCAACGAGCCCTGCGGGTCGAGATCGATGCAGAGGACGTTGAGGCCCATATCGGCGAGGGCGCAAGCGCCGTTAATTGCCCAGGTGGATTTGCCAACGCCCCCCTTGCTGGATACCAGAGACAGCTTTTGTGCGCGATTGAGGTTCATGAGCGGCCTCCGGTGGTAGCAAAGAGCGAGTCTTGGAAGGCTGCGGATTCATCGGGCGATGCCGGGACGGCAGCGTCACGACTGGAAGCCAGGATGCCCTCGGGCAATTGCTCGTAAGGGCCGAGATACTGACGAATGTCGTCAAGGCTGGCATGGGCGAAGAAATCGGTTTCAAGCACCTTGCGGATGCGCGAGGAAAATTTCTTGGCGGGGCCGGCTTCGCGAAAATAGGCGCAGATGCCGGGATGGAGATAGACGCGCACCAAGACAGGGGCGGCGGTCAGGTTGAGCAGATGGAACTGCGCGGGTTGTTGGTTGCCGGGCATGGATTGTACTCCGTTGAGATGGACTGCATGGTTCTATAACCGGCAATACCCGGCACATGATGAAAAATGCCGCTGCTTAGCGGGTGCGAATGGTCTAGGGCTGTCAGGGGGCGGGTTCAGCCGCCACGCCATCAACTTCCTAGAATGAATATTATGTTCGCTATTTATCTCGCTAAATCTGGGGAACGCGCCACATTGGCCGCCCCTGTGTGCAGCGGCGACTCAAGAGCCGGGTGTTTATTCCGTTTGGCAATCTTGCGCAAATCTCCACATGAATCTCCCGCGTCATCGCTATAATGCGCGCCCCCTGCGGGTACTCTTACCACACACATATGGAGCACATGATGAACAGACGCACTCTGCATCTCGACCTGCTGCACAGCGGGAAATACCGCCAGCACATCGTCAAGGTCAAAAAAGGAAAAGGCGCTTTCAGCCGCCACGAGAAACATAAAAAACACCACCGGGATGCAGGTGGTGTTTTTTTATGTCTGTTACTTTCATGCGCGGCAAAAGCCGTCAAGCGACGTAGTTGCCGGGTTCGCGCCAAGCAGCGTCAATACCAGCCCGTCAGGCGGACCCGTTGGGGGGGAAAGGTTTTTGTCGTGTACGAAGGCCCGTTACCCTGCCTTTGGCGGGGATAAAAGACCATTGCGCTTGTCCCACCAGGCGCAGATGTTGGCGACCAGCGCGCCGCTGATGTTGTGCCAGACGCTGAAAATGGCACTCGGCAATGCCGCTTCGGGGCTGAAATAGCGGGTACCGAGGACAGCGCCGAGGCCGCTGTTCTGCATGCCGACTTCGATCATCACCGCGCGGCGCTGCGCGCTGTTCATGCCGGACAGCAGGGCGGCGATGAAGCCGAGGGCGTAGCCGAGCAGGTTGTGCAGGATGACGACGCCGAAGATGATGAGGCCGCCGGTGGCGATGGTTGCGTGGTTGAGGGCGACGACGATGGCGATGATGAAGACGATGCCGGCCACGGAAATGAGCGGCAGGGCGTCGCGCAGGAGTTGCAGGTGGCGGTCGAAGAGGCGGTTTATCACCACGCCCGCGATGATGGGCAGCAGCACGGTTTTCAGAATATCAAGCATCATTTTGCCCGCTTCGATGTCCACGCTTTTATCCGCATAGAATTGCAGCAGGAGCGGCGTGAGGAGCGGTGAGAGCAAGGTCGAGCAGGCGGTGATGGTGACACTCAGGGCGACATCGCCGCGCGCGAGGTAGGTCATGACGTTGCTGGATGTGCCGCCCGGACAGCAGCCGACGAGGATGACGCCGAGGGCGACCATTGGGTCAAGCAAGAAGACGCGCACCAGCAGGTAGGCAAGCAGCGGCATGATGGAAAACTGTGCGACGATGCCGAGCAGCACTTGCAGCGGACGGCGGGCGATTTCCCCGAAGTCCCGCGCGCGCAGGGTCAGTCCCATGCCGAACATGATGACGCCGAGCGCGTAGGGGATGGCGCTTTTCAGCGGCACGAAGGGCTGCGGCAGTGCGTAGCCGATGACGGCGAAGACAATCGCCCACAGGGCGAAGGTCTGCCCGATAAACGTGGATAACTTGCGGATTTTGTGCATAAAGCTCCCTGATGATGTTGCAACGCCCAGGGCTGCACCAGCGCCGCCCCGAGCCGGACAATGCCTTTCCGGCGACCCCGTGCCGCCGTCTGCGGCGCGGGTTTTGCCGACAAGGAAAAGCAATGAAAAAATGGAAAGAGTGTATCCTAGCGCGCGTTTTTTTCCGCTTCCACCCCAACATGACTATTGCACCTGAAATCATCGTCCGCATTCTTGACTATTTCGGCGTCTTCACCGCCGCCGTCGCCGGCACCGTGCTGGCGAAACGCCAGCAGCTCGACATCTTCGGCGCGGTGATGGTCGCCTTTGCCACCGCCATCGGCGGCGGCACGACGCGCGATTTGCTCCTCGACCGCCGCCCGCTGTTCTGGCTGGTGGATCTCAACTACGCCTATCTGATTACCGCCACCTCCATCATCACGCAAATTTTCTACTACCAGTTCGAACGCCTCGACAAGCCGTTCCGCTGGTTCGACGCCCTCGGCATGGCGACATTCACCGTCATCGGCATCGAAATCGCGCAAATGCGCGTCGTTTCGCCGCCGGTCGCGGTGCTGATGGGGGTAATCACGGCGGTGATGGGCGGGATACTGCGCGACATCATCTGCCGTCAGGTGCCGCTCCTCTTGCAAAAAGAAATTTATCTCACCGCCGCGCTCATCGGCGGCATCTTCTACTTCATTTTGCTGCGTTTCGGCGTGGAGCTGTGGCTGCGCGACACGCTGACCCTGCTGCTGGTGCTGGCCATCCGCGTCCTGGCGATTATTTACAACTGGAATCTGCCCGACATCGCCATCCGCAGGCGGCGTTAGCGGCAGGAAAAAGCAGGGTTCGCCCTGCTTTTTTCTGCTTGCGCGGCGGCTCCGCCCGCTTCCGGCCCCGGTTACCATTGCTCCGAAGCAACGGGAAGCTCAAATTTTCACCACAACCAAGCGGATAATCACATAAAATAAACATCCAGTCACACACCCGTCATCCATAACCAAGAGGAAGCAAACATGAACCCAACCTACGACATCATCGTCATCGGCGGCGGCCCCGGCGGCTACGTTGCCGCCATCCGCGCCGCCCAGCTCGGTTACAAAACCGCCTGCGTCGAAGCCGCACCCACCCTCGGCGGCACCTGCCTCAACGTCGGCTGCATCCCCTCCAAAGCCCTGCTCGAAACCACCCACCTCTACGAAAAAATCCAGTACGACAGCGCCGCGCACGGTATCGGCACCGGCACCGCCACCCTCGACGCCGCCGCGATGATTGCCCGCAAAGACGACATCGTCAAACAACTCACCGGCGGCATCGCCCAACTCTTCAAAGCCAACGGCATTGACTGGATACAGGGGCGCGGCAAACTGCTCGCCGGAAAAACCGTCGAAATCACCGCCGCCGACGGCAGCGTCAGCGAGAGCAAAGCGACAAAAGCCGTCATCCTCGCCGTCGGCTCCATCCCCGTGGACATCCCCGTCGCCAAAATGGACGGCAGCCACATCATCAGCTCCAACGAAGCCCTCTCGCTCACTGCCGTGCCCGAACACCTCGGCATCATCGGCGCAGGCGTCATCGGCCTCGAACTCGGCAGCGTCTGGCGCGCTGCCGGTGCGGAAGTCACCATCCTCGAAGCCGTGGACGACCTCCTGCCGATGGCCGACCGCCAGCTCGCGCGTGAGGCGCAAAAACACCTTAAAAAACAGGGCCTCGACATCCGCCTCGGCGCCAAAGTCAGCAAAGCGGAAGTACACGGCGACCAAGTCACCGTTACCTATCAGGACAAAAACGGCGAACAACAACTCACCGTGGACAAACTCCTCGTCGCCGTCGGCCGCAAACCCAACACCGCCGGCGTCATCGGCGACGGCTGCAAAGTCACCCTCGATGCGCGCGGCTTCATTGAAGTGGATGAACATTGCGCCACCGCCGAGGCGGGCGTGTATGCCATCGGCGACTGCGTGCGCGGCGCCATGCTCGCGCACAAAGCCAGCGAAGAAGGCGTGATGGTCGCGGAAATCATCAACGGCCAGGCGGGGCACATCAGATACGACCTCGTCCCCGCCATCATCTACACCCATCCGGAAATGGCATGGCTGGGGCAAAACGAAGAACAACTCAAAGCGGCGGGCATTGCCTACCAAAAAGGCGACTTCCCCTTCGCCGCGAATGGTCGCGCCAAAGCGCTCGGCGCCGCCGAAGGCTTCGTGAAAATCCTCTGCGACAGTGACACGGACGAAATCCTCGGCGCGCACATCATCGGCCCGAACGCCTCCGAACTCATCCACGAACTCGCCGTGGCGATGGAATACCACGCCGCCAGCGAAGACATCGCCCGCACCATGCACGCCCACCCGACGCTTGCCGAAGCCATCCACGAAGCGGCACTCGCCGTGGACGGCCGCGCCATCCACAAAGCCAACCCGAAAAAACGGGGCTGAACCTGCGTCAGCCCACCAAGCCCAGCGTGTCGGGGTTTGGTGGGCACAAGGCCGGTGTTTACGCCGCTTGATGCGCACAGGGTGAGGCTTCAGCCCACCGAACAGGCGCAGCCTGCTTTTTGCGTTCCGGACAAGCGAAACCGCCAAGCGGGAGGCTGCGCGTTTTTTGATTACGAAACCCGGCGCTTACGCCGTCTGGTGGCACAAACAAAGTCTTTCCCCCAGTGGGGAGAGGCTGGGATGGGGGCAGCAAGCAAATCGCGAAGCGACGAGACCCGGCTACTACGCCGCTCGGCGGCCCCAGTAACAACACGCCGCTTGGCAGCCCCAGCATTTACGCCGCTTGTCGACCGCCCCGCCCTCTTCCACAAATCGCACAACCGCGCCGCTTAGCGGGGTAAGCGTATCCGTCCCGGTTAAAACGGCCATAGGCCCCCGCCGGGGGCTTCTCACACCGGCGACCGCGCCGCATAATGCCCGCCCACCCACACTAACCAAGGAATCATCATGCGCGCGAACAACCGCCGCCCCGACCAGCTCCGCCCCATCACCATCGAGCGTGGCGTCAACAAACACGCCGAAGGCTCGGCGCTCATCCGCTGTGGCGACACCCATGTCCTTTGCACCGCCAGCGTAGATGAAAAACTCCCACCCTTCCTGCGCGGCAAAAATCAGGGCTGGGTCACCGCCGAATACGGCATGCTGCCGCGCGCCACCCACGAACGCACCGTACGCGAAGCCGCGCGCGGCAAACAGCAGGGGCGCACCGTGGAAATCCAGCGCCTCATCGGCCGCTCGCTGCGCGCCGCCGTTGACCTCACCGCCCTCGGCGAACGCACCATCACCATTGACTGCGACGTATTGCAAGCCGACGGCGGCACCCGCACCGCCGCCATCAGCGGCGGCTTCGTGGCACTCGCCGACGCCATCCGCACCCTCATCCAGCGCGGTAAACTCAAACAAAACCCGTTGCACGGCCAGATTGCCGCCGTTTCGGTCGGTATCTATCGCGGCACGCCGCTGCTCGACCTCGAATACAGTGAGGACAGCGAAGCCGAGACGGACATGAACATCGTCATGAACGACGGCGGCGGCTTCATCGAAGTGCAGGGCACCGCCGAAGGCCACGCTTTCCGCCCCGAAGAAATGCAGGCGATGATGCAGCTCGCCCAGCAAGGCATCCGCGACATCATGACCATCCAGAAACAGGCGCTGGGACTATGACCAAGCGCCTCGTGCTCGCCAGCAACAACGGCAAAAAAATCCGCGAACTCGGTGCCATCCTCGCCGCCAGTGGCCTCCACATTCAGCCGCAAAGCGACTTCGGCATCGGCGAGGTCGCGGAAACCGGCGCGACCTTCATCGAGAACGCCCTCATCAAGGCGCGCCATGCCGCCGCCGCAAGCGCTCTGCCTGCCATTGCCGACGACTCCGGCCTGTGTGTGCCGGCGCTGGGCGGCGCGCCCGGCATCTACTCGGCGCGCTACAGCGGCGCAGGCGATGCCGGCAACAACCACAAACTGCTCGCTGCCCTCGCGGGCAGCGCCGACCGCCGCGCCTACTACGCCTGCCTCATCGTGTACCTGCGCCACGCCGACGACCCGCTGCCGCTCATCGCCCAGGGGCTGTGGCACGGTACCATTGCCGAAACCCCGCGCGGCGACGGCGGCTTCGGCTACGACCCGCTCTTCATCCCGGACGGCTACACGCAGACCGCCGCCGAACTGGGCGTGGCCGAAAAAAACCGCATCAGCCACCGCGCCAAAGCACTCGCCGCCTTTGCCGCTGCTTATGGCCAAATCGCTGAAGAAAGATAACGACACAGGGCGGCTTTCAAGCCGCCCCGGCCTTTCCTGAAAATCCGGTATTTTTACGCCGCTTGATGGACCTAGTATTTACGCCGCTTGACCAGGCCAGTGTTTATCCGCTTGGTGAAATGACGGGAATACAATGCCTTGTAAGCAACACGCCACATTTCCCCAAACAAAAAAAGAGACAACTCCATGCCATCCCCTAAATTACGCGCCAAACTGCAACCCGCCTATCAGGATTTGTCGCTGCAAAACGGAATCCTGCGTTGCCTGCATCCCGCTGAAATCAGCGGCGAAAATGCCAAATACATGAAAATGTACGACTGGATGGGCCGCTGGTACGACTTCGGCGAACAATGGATAGGGCGGATTAAATACGGCAACAGCGTCATCACCACGCGCCGAGCCCTGATGCGCGAACTGGAATGGCGGCAGGACGCCACTGCCCTTTACGTTTCCATCGGCACCGGTATCGACCTGAATTACCTGCCTGCGGATATCGACATTGCCACCCTGGACATTACCGGCCTTGACCTGTCGCTCGGCATGCTGCGCCGTTGTCAGCGGGTCTGGCAGAAAAAAGCACCGGGACTGGATTTGGTGCACGCCAATGCCGAAACCCTCCCCTTCCGGGATAACGGTTTCGATATCGTCTTTCACGTTGGCGGCATCAACTTTTTCAACGACAAAGCGCGCGCCATCCGGGAAATGCTGCGCGTCGCCAAGCCCGGCAGCAAAATCATGATTGCTGACGAAACCAGCGACTTCATCGACCAGCAATATAAAAAAAGCGGCTTTACCCGCCGCTACTTTGCCGATACCCACTTTGATCTGGGCGAGATTGAAAACAGCATCCCGGCTGATGTGGTCGAGCGGCGCACCCAGCTGCTGTGGGATAACCGCTTCTACTGCATCACTTTCCGCAAACCCTGCTAAAAACCACCACACCGCCGCCGCCCTCCTCGCCGCCTGCACCAAAGCGCGCACGCTGCACAGTCGTAAACAGGACTGGGCCAACGTCGTATCAGCCCATTGGGGATGCCTATAAAATAGCCATTCCCACCCATCTCCCCATCCCCCTTGAAACTCATCCACACCGCCGACTGGCACCTTGGCCGCGCCCTCTACGGCCGCAAACGCTACGACGAACAGAGCGCCTTCCTCGACTGGCTGCTCGCCACCCTCAGCGCAGAACACGCCGACGCCCTTATCATCGCTGGCGACATCTTCGACAGCGGCAACCCGCCGAACCGCGCCCAGGCGCTCTACTACGACTTCCTCTGCCGCGCCGCCGCCACAACCTGCCGCCACATCATCATCACCGCCGGCAACCACGACTCCCCCACCTTCCTTGACGCCCCGCGCGAACTCCTGCGCGCCCTCAACATCCACATCATCGGCAGCGCAGGCAGCCCGGCAGACGAAACCCTGCTGCTGCGTGCCCCTGACGGCAGCGTCGAAGCCATCTGCTGCGCCGTGCCCTACCTGCGCGAACGCGACATCCGCAGCGTTGACGCTGGCGAAAGCAGCGACGACAAAGCGCGCAAACTGCTCGAAGGTATCCGCGCCCACTACGCGGCGACCATAGCCCACGCCGAAACCCTGCGCGCCACCCACGGCGCGGACATCCCGCTCATCGCGACCGGCCACCTCTTTGCCGCTGGCGGCAGCACCACCGATGGTGACGGCACGCGCGACCTCTACATCGGCAGCCTCGCCTACGTCCCCGCCGATGCCTTTCCCGCCGCCATCGACTACCTCGCCCTCGGTCACCTGCACCGCCCGCAAACCGTCGGCGGCGACCCGGCACGGCGATACAGCGGCGCACCACTAGCCTTCGGCTTCGGCGAAGCGGGACAAGAAAAGAGCCTCACCTGCGTGACCTTCACCGGTCGCCGGCCGCACATCGACACCCTCGCCATCCCCTGTCGGCAAAAACTCGCCCGCATCCACGGCGACCGGACAACCATCGAAAACCGCCTGCACGCGCTTGCCGCCAGCCCTGAATCCGTCTGGCTGGAAATCGAATACGACGGCACCGAACACATCCCCGACCTGCGCGACCGCCTGCACGCACAAACCGAAGGCACCCTGCTCGACATCCTGCGCCTCAAAAACAACCGCATCACCGCGCGCGTCCTCGCCGCAGACGCCGCCGCCGAACGCCTCGACGACCTCGACCCCGACGACGTTTTCGCCCGCTGCCTCGATGCCCACGCCATCCCGGAAGAACAGCGCCCCGACCTGCACGCCGCCTACCAGCAACTCCTCGCCGACATCCGGGAAGCCGACAACAACGCCGAATAACCGGCCGCCATCAGGCGGCGAGGCGCGCCGCAAACGGCCACACCGTCCACAAGGCGGCGGCAATGACCAGCGCGCCGAGCAGCAGGCGGCCGCCGTCGCGGGTGAGCGCTTGCAGCAGCGTGCCGGAGAAGATGCCGAGCAGCAGCATCGCGGGCAGGGTGCCCAGGCCGAAGGCCAGCATCACCAGCGCGGCGGCAAGCGGGTTGCCGCTGACAAGGGCAAGGCCGAGGGCGCTGTAAATCAGACCGCAGGGCAAAAGCCCCCAGAGGAAACCGAGCAGCAGCGCATCACTCTCGCTGCGCACCGGCAGCAGGGTTTGCACGAAGCCGGCCAGCGGTTGCCATAGCTTCGTGCCGTAGCGTTCCAGGCGGCGCAGCCAGTTGACGCCCAGGGCAATTTGCACGCCCACCAGCAGCATCACCAGCGCCGCCATGATGCGCAAGGCCGCGCCCCAGGCGGGGTTGTGCGGGCGGATGCCGAGAAGCGGCAGCAGACAGCCGAAGGTCAGCCCCAGCGCGGCGTAACTCAGCAGGCGTCCGCCGTGATAGACCAGCAGGTAGCGCTTGCGCGTGCTGCCGAGCCCCAGCGAGGCGCTGATGCTGCCGCACATCGCCACGCAATGTGCGCTGCCGGCGAGACCGGTGGCGAGAGCGCCGAGCAGTACCGCGCCATTCATGAATCGTGCCGCCCGCGTTGACGTTCTTCATCGGTGTCGTCGAGCAGCGGGATCATGCCGGGCGATTCGAGGTCGTCGAACTGGCGGTGTCTGACCGCCCAGGAGAAGGCAAAGACCGCCGCCGCAATGAGGATGACGGAAATCGGAATCAGGAGATAGAGAATCTGCATGGAAAAAGGGAGAGGAAGGGAAAGGCGCATTATGCGGCAAAGCTGCCCGCCAAGCGGCGTATAGTCGTGTCAAATAGGACGGATACGGTGTTGGCGCGCCGGGCGGGTTTCAGCGCGGGCCCGTTTTTTACAATCCCGGCAGGCGCCCGAAAAATGCCGTCAGGCGGCGTGAATGTCGGGCTTTGTCGAGACGTTGCCTGCAACGTCTCAAAAACAAAAATTGCGTAACCGTCCCGCTTGTGGTGCCCGCTTTTATCCGGAGACCAAAAGCAGGCTGCGCCTGCTTGGTGACGCATCGTCAAACGGCGTATTTACGGGGTGTTATCGCCGCAAGTCTTGGCACGGGCGGCTTTTTGCCGCCTCCACGGGGGATTGGTATAAAGTATGCGTTCCGTCCGACATCATGAGGAATCTTCAATGCACAAACGCCTCCTGCTCCCCGCCCTGCTCGCCCTCGCCTTCTCCGCCCAGGCGGAAACCGTTTTCCGCCGCAGCAACGACGCCGAACCCGCCACCCTCGACCCGCAACTTGCCCAGGGCATGCCGGAAATGCACATCCTGCGCGACATGTTCGTCGGCCTCGTTGATGAAGACGCGGGCGCGCGCCCCATCCCCGGTGCCGCCACCAGCTGGGACGTGAGCGGCGACGGCAAAACCTGGACTTTCCACCTGCGCGACGCCAACTGGTCGGACGGCACCCCCGTTACCGCCGATGATTTTGTCTATGCCTGGCGGCGCGCCGTTGATCCCGCGACCGGCAGCAAATACGCCTTCTTCCTCTACCCGGTCAAAAACGCCAAAGAAATCACCGCAGGCACCGCAGCGGTGGACAGCCTCGGCGTGACAGCCGTGGATGAGCACACCCTGCGCGTCGAGCTGAACAACCCGACCCCGTACTTCACCGGCCTCCTCAGCAACGCCGCCACCTACCCCGTGCCGCGCCACGTCGTGGAAAAACACGGCAAAAACTGGACGCGCGCCGAGAACATCGTCGGCAACGGCGCTTTCAAAATGCGCGAATGGAAGCCGTCCGCCAGCATCACCCTGGAAAAATCGCCAAACTACTACGACGCCGCCCAAGTCGCACTCGACAAAGTCATCTACTACGTCAGCGAAGACAAAAACGCCGAACTGCAACGCTACCGCGCCGGCGAACTCGACTGGACGGCGGACGTGCCCAACGACCAGATCAAATGGCTGAGTGAAAACCTCGGTGACGAACTGAGCATCCACAACTACCTCGGCACCTACTACTTCGGCTTCAACCTGACCAAAGCACCCTTCAAGGACGCGCCCAAACTGCGCGAAGCGCTGAACCTCGCGCTCGACCGCGACCGCATCGTCAAGCTGGCGGGCAGTGGCGAGACCCCGGCCTACGGCTTCGTCACCCCCGGCGTCAGTGACTACACCCCCTACCAACCCGATTATGCCGCCTGGGACTACGGCAAACGCCTCGAACGCGCGAAAAAACTCTATGCCGAGGCAGGCTATGGCAAGGACAACCCGCTCAAAGTCGAACTGCTCTACAACAGCAACGACAACAACAAAAAAATCGCCATCGCCACCGCCGCCCTGTGGAAAGAAGGGCTGGGCGTCGAAACCACCCTGACCAACAAAGAATGGAAGGCGTATCTCAACGACCGCCGCGAATACAACACCCAGGTTTTCCGGGGCTCGTGGATGGGTGACTACGACGACGCCAACACCTACCTCGATCTCTTCGTCAGCGGCGGTGGCAGCAACACCATCGGCCTGAACGACCCCGAATACGACAAACTGCTGGCGGAAGCGGCGGCGGAAACCGACAGCAAAAAACGCGCCGCCCTGCTGCACAAAGCGGAAAAACGGCTCATCGACCAGAACGGCCTCATCCCGGTGTATTACTTCGTCTCCAAGCACCTGATAAAGCCCTACGTGAAAGGCTACGAGGCCAACGTGATGAACCACTGGCCGAGCAAATATATCCGCATCGAAAAATAAGCACGGCGCCCTGTGGGGCGCCTTGCCGCAATCCGCACTTCCTCCGCAGAAACGCATCATGACCCGCTTCCTCACCCCCGCCTGGCGCGGGATTTACTGGTCCGTCTTTTCCAGCCTGAACTTCGCGTTGATGGGCGTCATCACCAAAGCCAGCGCGCAGCATTTCCCCTTCTCCTCGAACGAACTCGCCACCTGGCGCAATCTGCCCGCGACCCTGGCCCTGGGCGGTTTCGCCCTGCTGCGCGGGCAGCGTTTCGCCACGCAGCACCTGCACGCGCATGTCGTCCGCAGCGTCTCCGGCGGCGTTTCCACCCTCCTGTTTTTCTACACCATCACCCTGCTGCCGCTTGCCACCGCCGTTACCCTCGGCTACAGCTCGGCCATCTTCCTCGCCCTGCTGTCCTTCATCCTGCTGCACGAACACATCACCCACCGCACCGTCGCCGTGCTGATCATCGGCCTGATTGGTGTCGCCGTGCTGCTGCGACCGGGCTTTTCCGCCGGACAGGCCTGGGGACTTTCCTGCGGCCTCTTCGGTGCGGCGATGACCGGCCTCGCCCACCTGCAATTGCGCGAAATGAGCGCCACCGGCGAACCCGCCTGGCGTATCGTTTTCTATTTCTCGCTGGTCAGCACCCTGATGAGCGCCGCCATCGCCACCGCCCAGGGCTGGCACGCACCGCCGCTTGCCGCCCTGCCCTACCTGCTCGGCATTGGCGCGGCCGGCCTTGTCGCGCAACTGGCGCTGACCCGCGCCTATGCCGTCGGGCAGAAATTCACTGTCGCCGCATTGTCCTACCTGACCGTGGTCTTCTCCGTTGTCTTCGGCCACTATTTTTTTCACGAAATCCTCGGCGGGCAAGAAATGGCGGGCATCGCCATCATCATCACCGCCGGGCTGATCAGCGTTACCCGCGAGCGGCATTAAATAGTCGCTTCAAACAGAAATGATATGGGGCAGACCCGCCGACACACCCAGATTATTTCCCGGGATTGGTTAACGTGCGCATGCGCCCGGCTGCATGCTGACGATATGTTCGGGGGCGATGCACACCTCACAGGCATTCATGAAGGTCAGCGCCTGCCGCCGCCCGCCCGCGTCAAAGGTTACGCAGACGGGATCATGCGTGGCAGGGCAACGGCGCGCCGCGCAACCGGGGCTTTGCAGCGGCGTTTGCGGTGCCATCACCCACGGTCCGTCGAACGGCTTGCGTTCCCGCTGACAGGCGGCGAGCAACAGCAGCGCCGCCACCATCCATCCCGTTTTCATCGCTTGACGAACCCCTGCGCCTGCAAAAACGCCAGCACATGCGGGCGCAACGGCGCGTCCAGCGACTTCCGCACCGCATCCAGCCAGGTGCGCGCCTCGCCCGTGCGCGCCGTGTAGTAGGCGCGCAGTTCGTCATCATAAGCGGCGAACGCCTGCGGGTCGGGTTCGTGGTAGCGGTTTTCATGCAGCACCACCGCACGCGGCAGGCGCGGCTTCACAGGCGGGTCTTGCGCCGGATAGCCGAGGCAGAGCCCGACCAGCGGCAGGCAGTGCGCGGGCAGGCCAACCAGTGCCGCCACCGCCGCGAGGTCGTTGCGCAGCGCGCCGATATACACGCCGCCGAGGCCGAGCGATTCCGCGACCAGCAGCACGTTCTGCGCCATGATGCCGGTATCCACCGCGCCGATCAGCAGCGCTTCCGCCCAGTCGGTCTGCGCCTGCGGCAGGAGCAGGTGGTGTTTGTGGAAATCGACACAGAAGAGCAGGAATTCCGGGCATTCCGTCACATAGGCCATATCCGACGCCACGCGGCGGATAGCGGCGCGGATGGCGGCATCGGTGATGCGGATGATGGAGATGCATTGCAGATGGTTCGAGGTGGATGCCATCTGGGCGGCATCAAGCAGCGCGGCCAATACTGCCGGCGGCACGGGCTTGTCGCTGAATTTGCGGATGGAGCGGTGCGCCAGCGCGGTTTCCAGGGCGGGCAGACTTTTCATGGACATAACAACCTCACGAAAAAAGAAGGGAACGGCACCCTACCCTGCCCCGCCTGCCTTCGCAAGCACGAAGGCGCAGGCGAGCGCGAGCAGCAGGAACGGCCCTGGCTGCGGGAAAAGCAGACAGATGCCCGCCGCCAGCGCCCACAGTCCCAGAAGCAGCGGCCAGCCGAGGCGCCCTGCATCCGCCAGTTGCCAGAACGCCGCACCAATCAGCATCAGGGCGAAACCGGCCACCATGAACCACAGCAGGGCAAAGGCAGCGGCATCATCGGCGCGCACGGCGGCAATCAGGCCGCCGCGCCACAGCCGCCGCAGGGCATCGCGCATCAGCACGAACGCCAGAATATTGTGCAGGAAACCGGTCGCGACCAGCGCCAGGGAAAGCCATTTCAGCATGATGACCTCTTTTGCCGGGTACAGGAGGGCGCAGGATTAAAAACCCCGCCGCTGCGGGGTTTCGTCTTCATCGCGGTCAGCCCAAATCGCGGGCCGAGCGCGGTGTGCCGTGGCCGTTTTCCGTTTCGTACAGCGCGCCGGCGCGCACGACGAGGAGCGGGTCGATGGCGCCGATTTGCGCGTTGTCTTTTTCGCTATACGGCACGCGGTGCAGCACATAGCGCATCGCGTTCAGCCGCGCCCGTTTTTTGCAGTTGGATTTGACCACGATCCACGGGCTTTCCGCCGTGTCGGTGTGGAAGAACATCGCTTCTTTGGCAGCGGTGTAGTCGTCCCATTTGTCCACCGAGGCTTTGTCCATCGGGCTCAGCTTCCATTGTTTGAGCGGATGCGCTTCGCGCTCTTTGAAGCGGCGGCGCTGCTCGTCCTGGCTGACGGAGAACCAGAATTTGATGAGGATGATGCCGCTTCGGACCAGGTTGCGCTCGAAATCCGGCACTTCGCGCATGAATTCGTCGTATTCGCCGTCGCTGCAAAAGCCCATGACGCGCTCGACGCCGGCGCGGTTGTACCAGGAGCGGTCGAAGAGGACGATTTCCCCTTTGGTCGGCAGGTGCTTGATGTAGCGCTGGAAGTACCATTGCCCCTGTTCTTCCGAGGTCGGTTTTTCGAGGGCAACGACGCGGGCGCCACGCGGGTTCATGTGCTCCATGAAGCGCTTGATGGTGCCGCCTTTGCCCGCCGCATCGCGGCCTTCAAAGAGGATGACGACGCGCTGCCCGGTGTCTTTCACCCATTTTTGCAGTTTGAGCAGCTCGACTTGCAGGTGGTATTTCTGCTTTTCGTAGTTTTTGCGGCTCATGCGGTTTTTGTACGGGTACACGCCTTCGCGCCAGCCTTCGACCAGTTCGTCATCGGCGCGCACGGTGGTTGCAGGCGGCTGCGCACTGCCGTGTTTCCGGAAGAGTTCTTGCACCTTGGCAAGTTCGTCCGGCGAGAAGCTGGCGAGGACGGTGTCGAGATAGCTGCCCGGCGCGCCGATTCTGCCGTCGGCGATGTCGCGCAGGATGATGTCGCTCAAGGCTTCGGCATGATGGTCTTCGGCACGCTGCATCTTGGTGCTGATTTCATGCGCTTCGACTTGCGGCGCGGGGGCCTTGTCGATGGGCTCGATGTCGATGACTTTGCCGCCGTCGTTCCCGGCGGTTCTCTTGCGGCGCACGGGGGCTTTTTTCGTGGTTGTCATGGGGTGTCCTTAATGAGGGGAAGGCGTTACTGTTGATGATTTTGCCGGTACCGGGCACCGGAGAATGCGGGCGATATTGTGCAGCATTGGTAATCCTCAGCGGGTGGCGAACCAGCGTTGCAGGTCATCCGCATCGAGCATTCCCGCCTTATATTCAATAATCCGGCCGTCGCGACCGATCAGGTAATTGGTCGGCGTGCCGCTGACGCGGTAGCGCTCCGCCGTTACCCCCATCTGGTCGGCGGCAAGCGGCACGGTCAGCCCGCGCTGCGCGGCGAGCGCTTGCAGGGTGTTGCTGTCGGCACCGTCGATATTGACCGCGAGCACGCCTACCGCCTGCGGATGCGCCGCCTGCAAATCCTGAATCTCGCGCAATTCCTTGATGCACATGCCGCAGGTCGCCGACCAGAAATTCAGAATCAGCGGGCGCTCGCCGCTTGCAGGCAAAGACACGACCTCATCATGCGGCCCCAGCGCGAGAATCGGAGGCGCGGGGCGTCCCGTTTCCGCCTTCGCCACCTCTTCCTGTCCGCAGGCGGCAAGCAGGAGCGTACAACACAGCAACCAGACGTATTTCATAGCAAAATCCTCAACAAGAAATGCCACTTACCATAGGGAAACACGCCGGAAACGTCAACCGTCGCAGATACATACACATCGGCGCATAAAATTGGGGAAAAACGGGAAAACCGTTATACTGCGCCACCCCACACGGGGCACAACCAACATCAACCCACGCAATTCCGGAGAACAACATGGAACGCAGAACATTCATCGGCGCAGCCGCCGCCACCCTCGCCCTTTCCGCCGCCGCCACCGCCGCTGCCGAAGAGCACAAACACGAACACGGCACCGCTGCCGCCGGCAAGGTCAACGAAGACCTGCTCAAAGCCACCGCCGCCTGCCTTGCCACCGGCCGTGTCTGCCTCACCCACTGCATCACCCAGCTTGGCGCAGGCGACAAAACCCTGGAAGCCTGCGCCAAAGCCGTCAACCAGATGCTGGCCCTGTGCGATGCGACCAACAGCCTCGCTGCACAAAACGCCGCCCTGCTCGCCGCCGTCGCCAAACAGTGCGCCGAAGCCTGCAAACAGTGCGCCGAAGCCTGCAAAGAGCACGCCGACCACCACGCCGAATGCAAAGCCTGCCTCGATGCCTGCCTCGAATGCGTCGAAGCCTGCAACAAAATCGCCGCCTGAGCGCCGCAAGCCGTTACGAAACCCGCCGCAAGGCGGGTTTTTTCTTGCCGGACATTCACGGCCACAAGACACCCGCACAACAGAACAAGACACTGCCAACAGGCGAATTCCCTATAATCCACGGCGAACCCACATAAAACCACGACCATGAAAACACATACCCTGCTCGCCCTGGCGCTTGCCGCCTTTGCCGCCGCCCCGACCCTGGCTGCCCCCGCCGCGCCGACGCGTGCCGAAGCCCTGCAAAACCTGCCCGCGCGTCTTGCCGCCCTGCCGATCGCCGACGGCAAACCCGCCGCCACCTACCTGGAACGCGGCAAACCCACCCTCATCAAATACTGGGCAAGCTGGTGCCCGCTCTGCCTCGCCACCCTTGAAGAAACTGCTGAGTGGCGTCAGGACAGTGCCTTTAAGGGCATCAATCTCATCAGCATCGCCTCGCCCGGCCATTTGGGCGAACAGGAACCCGCCGCCTTCCGCAGCTGGATCAGCGGCCTGAAAACGCCCTATCCGCCCGTGCTTATCAACGACGGCGGCGATATCGCCCGCGACAGCGGCGTCGCCGTCTATCCGAGCTGGGTGCTGCTTGATGCGCGCGGCAATATCGCCCGCGTCATCAAAGGCCATATCACGCGCGCGCAAGCCCTCGCCCTCATCGAGAATCCGCAAGCGGACATCAGCGCACAAACCACCCACTACACGCCCAAAGCACAAGGAGCCCAACCCATGCAAAGCAAGACCCTCTATCTCGCTGGCGGCTGCTTCTGGGGGCTTGAAGCCTATTTCGAGCGCATCCCCGGCATCATCGACGCCGAATCCGGCTACGCCAACGGCAAGACGGCCAACCCCAGCTACGAAGACGTCATTCGCGGCAGCGGCCACGCCGAAACCGTGAAAATCACCTACGATCCGGCGCGTATCAGCCTTGCCGACATCCTGCAATACTACTTCCGCGTCATCGACCCCACCTCGCTCAACAAACAGGGCAACGACCGGGGTACGCAATACCGCACCGGGGTTTACACCACCGACGCCGCCGAACGCAGCATCGTCGAAAAAGCGCTTGCCGAAGAACAGAAGCGGCACCAGAAGCCCCTCGTGGTCGAAAACCTGCCGCTTGCCAACTATTACAAAGCGGAGGAATACCATCAGGACTACCTCGCGAAAAACCCGAACGGCTACTGCCACATTGACATCCACAAAGCCGATATCCCGCTCGACAAACCCCGCGCCACACGCGATAAAAACGGCGAACCCGTGATTGACGCGAGCAAATACAAAAAGCCCGACCTGGCCACCCTGCGACAAACCCTGGATGCGCAGGCCTACGAAATCACGCAAAACAGTGCCACCGAGCGCCCCTTCTCGCACACCTACGACCATCTGTTTGCGCCCGGCCTCTATGTGGATGTGGTCAGCGGCGAACCGCTGTTCAGTTCCGCCGACAAATACGACTCCGGCTGCGGCTGGCCGAGCTTCAGCAAACCCATCAGCCGTGCCGTTGTTACCGAGCATGACGACACCAGCTACAACATGCACCGCACCGAAGTCAGAAGCCGCGTCGCCGACGCGCATCTCGGCCACGTTTTCCCCGACGGCCCGCAAGACAAAGGCGGCCTGCGCTACTGCATCAACGGCGCCAGCCTGCGCTTCATCCCGCTGGACGAAATGGCGGCGGCGGGCTATGGCGATTTGGTGGAGGTCGTCAAAGAAGGGAAATAAAGGCGGCCATCTGCGCACCATGCCTCCCGGAAACCGGACCGGAAAAACCCGGGCAGGCGCGCCGGCACCGTAACATTCCGGTTTGCAGCGACGGTTGTAGTCGTTTCAAACAGGAATGAGACAAGGCGGCGAGCCGAAGACAGTACAGGTAG
>ERZ772766.497-NODE-497-length-22868-cov-13.345461_pt1 | contig 22868 bp, 20 predicted proteins | sample MGYA00511379_ERZ772766 | MGnify/ENA primary metagenome ERZ772766 (study PRJEB29015, sample SAMEA2737895) | human oral metagenome | biome: human oral; feature: human-associated habitat; material: dental | place: China | collected 2116 ...
ATTTACTACCTTTCTTTGAAAAAAGATTTAGTTTGCAAGACTATTTAGCTTTGGATGATGGAGTCATGAATACCTACTTCCAAAGCTGGATGACCAGCCCTGACACCATCTTATCTGACCTTGCTCAGCGATATGTCAACCGAAAAGTTTTTAAATCCATGATTTTCTCAGAGGAAAATGAAAAACATCTGGATGTCCTACGCCAGCTTGTCAAACAAGTTGGTTTTGAACCAGATTATTACACTGCTATTCATCGTAATTTTGACCTTCCTTATGATTTTTATCGTCCAGACGTTGAAAAGCCACGTACTCAGATTGAAATCATTCAAAAAGACGGTAGTTTAGCTGAACTGTCTAGCCTTTCTCCAATTGTCCAGTCTCTTACGGGTACACGTCAAGGGGACAACCGTTTCTATTTTCCTAAAGAAATGTTGACAGATGCTGGTTTGTTCAATGAAAATAGCCAAGCTTTTCTAAGCTATATGAAAAACGATACTTTTATTTACGGAGAATAAGATGTCTATTCAACTAGTAGCCATCGATATTGATGGCACCTTGTTAAACAGCAAAAAAGAAATCACTCCTGAGGTCTTTTCTGCTATCCAGGATGCCAAAGCAGCTGGTGTTAAAATCGTCATTGCAACTGGCCGTCCTATTGCTGGCGTTCAAAAACTCCTAGAAGAACTAGAACTTAATCAGCCAGGGAACTACGTGATTACTTTCAACGGCGGACTGGTACAGGATACTGTCACAGGTCAAGAATTAATCAAGGAAACACTGACCTATGACGACTATCTGGATATCGAACTGCTTGGGCGAAAATTAGGTGTCCACATGCATGCCATCACCAAGGACGGCATTTATACAGCCAATCGCAACATCGGCAAGTACACTGTTTACGAGTCCAATCTGGTCAGCATGCCTATCTTCTACCGCACACCTGAAGAAATGGTCAATAAAGAAATCATTAAGTGCATGTATATTGATGAGCCGGAAATTCTGGATGCGGCCATTTCTAAGCTGCCACCGGAATTAGCCGAAAAATATACACTGGTTAAGTCAGCTCCTTTCTATCTGGAAATTGTCAAAAAGACTGTCAATAAAGGGGCTGCTGTTCTGCATCTGGCTGAAAAGCTTGGCTTGACCAAGGAGCAGACTATGGCTATCGGTGATGAAGAAAACGACCGCGCCATGCTGGAAGCTGTCGGCTCTCCTGTTGTCATGGAAAACGGCAAGGAAGAACTCAAAAGAATCGCCAAATATATCACCAAATCAAACGACGAATCCGGCGTAGCACACGCCATTAGAGAGTGGGTTTTAAAATAATGTTTAGCTACAAAATTGGAATTTCAGCTCAGGAACACGACGATTTTGTCACAACTCATACGCAGGCCAATCTCCTGCAGAGTTCAGCCTGGGCTCAGATCAAAGATAACTGGGCCAATGAGCGCTTGGGCTTCTATAAAGATGATCACTTGGTTGCTGTAGCCAGTGTCCTGATCAAACCACTGCCCTTGGGGATGACCATGCTTTATATCCCGCGCGGTCCCATCATGGACTATAGTGACAAGGAGCTGCTGACCTTTGTTTTGGCGTCGCTCAAGAAATTTGCCAAGGAGAAAAAAGCGCTCTTTGTCAAGTTTGATCCTAGCCTCTTTCTGGCAGAAAGCAAGATGGGTGATGAATTGCAAGACAAAGCAGAGACAGTTGAGCTGATTCAAGAACTGCAGGAAGCAGGTGCTATCTGGGTCGGACGGACTGAGTCTCTGGACGAAACCATCCAGCCTCGCTTGCAGGCCAATATCCATAAAGAAGATTTCAGCGAGGAGTTGCTTTCTAAGAGTACTCGCCAGGCTATTCGTACAGCTCGAAACAAAGGCATCCAAATCCAATTTGGTGGAGCTGAATTACTGGATGACTTTTCAGGCCTGATGAAGAAAACGGAAAATAGAAAAAATATCCACCTGCGTGGCAAAGACTATTATCAAAAACTCTTGGATACTTATCCTGACCACTCCTACATCACCTTATCTAGCATTGATTTAAAGGCACGCTTGGAAGACTTGCAGGCTCAGTTGGCCAAGACACTTAAAGAAGCAGAGAAATTTACCGAGAAAACCAAACCCGGCAAGATTGAGAATAACCAGCAAGAACAGAAACGCCTCCAGGAAGAGATTGACTTTCTGCAGGGCAAAATCAGCCAAGGTGCTACTGTCGTTCCCCTGTCTGGCACCCTGGTCTTGGAATACGGCAAAACCTCTGAAAATATCTATGCTGGAATGGACGAGGAATACCGTCGTTATCAGCCTGCCATCATCACTTGGTACGAAACAGCCAAACATGCTTTTAAGCGCGGAGCAGACTGGCAAAATATGGGTGGAATCGAAAACGACCTCAAGGGTGGTCTCTACAGCTTTAAATCCAAGTTCAATCCTACCATTGAGGAATTCGCTGGTGAGTTCAACCTGCCAACTAATCCTCTTTACCACCTCTCCAATCTGGCCTACACTATCAGAAAGAAACTGCGCAGCAAGCATTAAAAGAAAGGAAGCCTATGACCTTTAAACTTCTCAGCCAAGAAGAATTCATCCAGCATACCTCAGCTAGCTCCCAACGCTCTTTTATGCAGACCGTGGAAATGGCAGAGCTGCTGAGCAAGCGGGGCTTCAGTACCCAATATGTCGGCTACACTAACCCGCAGGGACAGGTCGTGGTGTCAGCTGTCCTCTACAGTATGCCGATGACTGGCGGCCTTCATATGGAAATCAACTGCGGCCCTGTCTCTACCGATGCTCAATACCTGACCCCCTTCTATCAAGCTTTGCAAGCCTATGCTAAAAAAGAAGGAGCTCTAGAGTTAATCATCAAGCCATATGAGACTTACCAGACCTTTGACAGCAATGGCCAACCTACATCTGATGAAAAAGTCGAGCTTATCCAGCAACTGACTGACTTGGGCTTTGCCTTTGATGGCCTACAGACAGGCTATCCAGGCGGAGAGCCTGATTGGCATTATGTCAAAGACTTAGCTAGTCTGACGGAGAAAGACTTACTCAAATCCTTCAGTAAAAATGGCAAGGCGACCGTCAAAAAGGCGAATACCTTTGGTATCAAGCTAAAAAGGCTGGAACGCGACCAACTCAGCATTTTCAAAGACATCACAGCTGCAACTTCTGACCGACGTGAATATGATGACAAGCCACTAGACTACTATCAAGATTTTTATGATAGCTTTGGTCAGCAGGCGGACTTTATGACAGCCAGTCTCAACTTCAAGGACTATCTTCAGAACTTACAAAAAGACCAAGAGAAACTGGGCCAGAAAATTCAAAAACTGCAGGCGGACTTGGAAAACAATCCTCAATCTGAAAAGAAGCAAAATCAGCTGCGAGAGCTTTCCAGCCAGTTTGACAGCTTTGAAACCCGCAAAGCAGAGGCTCGAGAGCTGATTGACAAGTATGGCGACCAAGACCAAATTCTGGCTGCCAGCCTCTTTATCTACACCCCTCAGGAAGCAACCTATCTTTTCAGTGGCTCCTATCCTGAGTTTAACAAATTCTACGCTCCTGCCCTGCTGCAGGAATACGTTATGACTGAAAGCATCAAGAGAGACATTCCATTTTATAATTTCCTCGGCATTATGGGAATTTTCGATGGTTCTGATGGAGTTCTGCGCTTCAAGCAGAACTTCAACGGCTTCATAGTCCGAAAAATGGGAACTTTCCGTTATTATCCTAACCCACTCAAATTCAAAATAATCCAGCTCATAAAGAAAATTTTAAGACGTTAAGATGAGTAAATCTAAAATATACAAAAGGACCGGGAACATGATTCCCAGTCCTTTTATATATTTTATAAGGCTTTCGCTTCTGTATGAACGATGCTGTCCACATGAATCTGATTGTCTTCAAATTTTTTCTTGAGCGCTTCTAAATCCACCTTGCCATCAATTTGAACTTCAATGACAACTTTACCATCTTTTCTCGGTATATTAACTGTATTTGAAATGTTCAGGTTTTCTTCCACCAATAAGCGAATAATATGTTCCAAAACACCGACTTCATCTTCAGTAACAAAGCGCGCTCGAACTCCTTCTTCTCCATAACCAGATACTTCTAAAAAGGCTTTAAAGATATCTCGATCCGTGATCACACCATAAACTTGCTCATTGTCCACGACTGGAAGAATACCGACTTTATTTTTCAACATTAGGTAAATCGCATCTTCTAGACTGGCATATTGGGATACCGTGATGACCTTTCGAATCATGACATCCTTAATCTTTGTTTTGTTGAGGAGGTAGTTCATCTCATAAATGGATAGACTAGTTGCTTTAGATGGGCTAGCCTCAGCAATTGTCCCTTCCGTCACAAGACCAACCAATTTATCATTTTCAATAACTGGCAATCGGTGCAAACCTTGCTCCCGCATAATATCTGCTGCGTGAGCAACCGTCGTATCAGGACTAATATAAACGACTTTGCGTGTCATAAAATCTTTTACTGCCATAAGAGTCTCTCCTCTATTTTTTCTTTCTTTTATTATACTGTTTTTTTTTCGCGATTTCAAACGCTTTCATCATTTTTCTTACTTTTTCAAAATTAAGAAAAATCCAGCTATTGGCAAAATTGAAAGAACCTCAATGAAAAACTACCGGAGAATTACTCAAGTTTCTAAAAATTATCTGGCTTAAGCTTAAGACTCATTCCATTCAAAATCACATTTTTAAATATAAATAATCTTATAATCAATCTATCCATCCTAATATATAAGAGCATTCTTCAAAACTTTGTGATTTCTCCTGCTTATTCAAATCTAATTAATAAAAAGCAAAATATGAAAGATATACTGTCATTTCTATCCTAACAACCAAAATCTTCAACCTGAAACAATCCCCCGGAAATTCTGACGAAAACTTGGTTTTCTTTATCTGCAACTTAAAAAGGTCCACTGGACCTTTTCAAAATGTTAAGTTACTTTTGTAACTTTCTATCAACAACCTAAAAATGTCTCCCAGACTGTTTGAAGAAAACTCGCTAGTCCGAGCTCCCATCCGCAACTTAAAAAGGTCCATTGGACCTTTTTAACCACCTAGATATGCTTTGCGGACTTCGTCTGAAGCGAGGAGTTCTTGTCCAGTGCCAGAAAGAACAATCTTACCAGTCTCAAGAACGTAGCCACGATTTGCAATCGAAAGTGCTTTATTGGCATTTTGCTCAATAAGGAGAACTGTTGTCCCTTGTTTCTGGATATCTTGAATGATGTCAAAAATTTCTTGAATGAAAATAGGTGCTAATCCCATAGAAGGCTCATCCAAAAGAAGTAGTTTAGGAGTAGACATCAAGGCTCGTCCCATCGCTAACATCTGTTGCTCACCACCCGAAAGGGTTGCAGCATCTTGGTTTTTACGCTCTTCCAAGCGTGGGAAACGAGAAAAGACCTTCTTCAAGTTGGCTTGATTTTCTTCTCGGTTTGTTTTTAGGAAGGCTCCCATTTCTAGATTCTCCATAACTGTCAAACCTGGAAAGACATGACGGCCTTCTGGAACCTGAGAAAGACCGGCTGCTACGATTTTTTGAGCTGGGACTTTCTGGATCTCGTTTCCTAAAAATTCAATTTTACCAGCACTCGGACGAACCAAGCCAGAAATCGTCCGAAGGATGGTTGTTTTACCAGCACCATTAGCACCAATCAAAGAAACAACTTCTCCTTCATTGACTTCAAAGCTGACATCACGGACAGCCTGAATCATGCCATAGTGGACGGATAAATTCTCAACTTTTAACATAGTCATCAGGCTTCACCTCCTAGATATGCTTCAATAACTCGTTCATTGCTCTTGATTTCATCAGGTGTACCATGAGCAATCAAACGGCCATATTCCAATACATAGATTCGTTCAGTAACTTCCATAACCAAGCTCATATCATGCTCAATCAACATAATGGTAATGTTGAATTCATTTTTGATACGACGGATCAACTCAGTCAATTCTGCTGTTTCTTGTGGATTCATACCAGCAGCCGGCTCATCCAAAAAGAGAATCTTTGGCTCCGTTGCTAAAGCCCGAACGATTTCCAAGCGACGTTGTTGTCCATAAGCTAGGTTTTTGGCCAAAGTCTCAGCTTCCTTATCCAAGTCAAAAATCTTCAGCAAATCCAAGGCCTTATTTTTCAACTCTTCTTCATTTTTATAGAAAGCTGGTAGGCGGAAGAAGGAAGCAAAAGTATGTGGCTTGTGGTGATTCCCAAAAGCAATCAAGACATTATCTAAAACAGTTAAATCTTTGAAGAGACGGATGTTTTGGAATGTACGCCCAAGTCCGAGCGATGCAATTTTATATGGAGCTTTGCCATTTAGCAAGTGACCATCTAAAGTCACCGTCCCTTCACTAGGCTCGTATACCCCCGTCAATAAATTAAAGAGTGTTGTTTTACCAGCACCATTCGGACCGATAAGTCCAACTAATTCACCTTCATTAAGCTCTAAAGTCACATCACCAACAGCTGTCAGACCACCAAAATGTTTCGTTAAATTTTTTACATCAAGAAGTGCCATTATTCTTTGACCTCCTTATCTTTTTTTAAAAAGCGCGACAATTGCAGCTCCCAAGTACCTAGAAGTCCACCTGGACGGAAGATCATAACTAAGATAAGAGCGAGTGAATAGATAATCATTCGAATGCTTGAGAACTCTTGCAAGAGCATGTTCAAGACACCTAACACAATTGCTGCGATAATTGTTCCAGTCATAGATCCTAAACCACCAAATACAACAATGATTAGGACATTAATTGTATTGGTAAAAGAGTAATCCTTAGGCACAACTGCTCCAATAAAACCAGCCTTCAAAGCACCTGCAATTGATGCTGTTACCGCCCCAAAGACAAAGGCAACAACTTTGGCCTTAGTTGTGTTAACACCCACAGACTCTGCCGCAATCTCATCTTCACGGACAGACAAGGTTTTACGACCTAGAGGACTCCGCAAGAAGTTCAATGTGAACAAAGTCGTAATAACAGCAAAGAAATAAACCATCTGCCAGCTAGTAAAGCCAGGAATACTTAGAATACCAGCAGCACCATTAGTAACTTCTCCACCATTCACAATCAAGATACGAATAATTTCAGATACTCCAAGAGTTGCAATGGCCAAGTAATCTCCTTTTAGTCGAAGCGTAGGAATCCCAACTCCCAAGGCAACAAGTCCTGCAATGAATGCCCCTAGTATCATAGCAGCAAAAAAGGCAGGATAGGTTGGAGATTTTGTTCCGATGATTGCAACCGCATAGGCACCAATAGCCATGAAACCAGCATGGCCTAGAGAAAATTGCCCTGAGAATCCAACAATTAGGTTGAGACCAACAGCTAGAATAATGTTAATACCGATTTCTTCTAAGATTTGCAAATGGAAGGCGTTCAGTATTCCTCCACCAGCTAAAACCGTAATTAAGAGGTAGCCAGCAAGAATCAAAGCAAGCCAGAGAACATTTACTTTTAGATTTTGCTTCATATCTTACACCTTCTCTTTCACGTTTTTCCCAAGGATTCCCGCAGGACGAATTAACAAAATAATAATCAAAATACCATAGACAATCGCATCACGGAAGTCTGACATACCAAAGGCTGTTGCAAAGGTTTCTAAAAGACCAATAACAAAACCACCCAAGGCAGCCCCTGGAATAATTCCGATACCACCCAAAACAGCAGCAACAAAGGACTTAATACCTGGAGTCATCCCCATTAAAGGTTCTAATGAGTTATAGTAAAGAGCGATAAGGACACCTGCTGCTCCTGCTAGTGCAGAACCCAATGCAAAGGTAAAACTAATGGTCCTGTTGACATTAATCCCCATTAATTGAGCAGCGTCACTATCTACCGAAACTGCCCTCATGGCTTTCCCCATCTTAGTCTTTTGGACAATAAATTGTAAAGCCAACATCAAGAAAATAGAGATTCCTAAAATCATCAACTGAATATTTGAGACTGTAATAGGTCCTAAGTTAAAACGAACAGTTGGAATTACCTGAGGGAATGGTAAGGTACTAGCACCAACAAAATAAACCATGAGGTATTCCAAAAGGAAGGAAACCCCAATTGCTGTAATTAAGGCAGCAATACGAGTCGAATTTCGCAATGGGCGATAAGCCAGAAATTCAATGACAACCCCTAAAATAGCTGTTCCAATCATAGCCACAATTAGAGCTAAAAAGAAATTTAATTTCAATGAATTGATGAGGAAATACCCCATAAAAGCACCCATCATATAAATATCACCATGGGCAAAATTGATGAGCTTAATAATACCATAGACCATGGTGTAACCTAGGGCTAATAGTGCATAGACACTTCCTAGAATTAAACCATTGACAAGCTGTTGGAGCATAAGACACCACACTTTCTAATATAATAAAATCGGGCAAGAGACAAACTCAATCCTAGAAATTGAATTCATCACCTCACCCGCAGAAAGGAACTGTATTCTGATTTAAATACAATTCCTTTTCCTTCTTTTGTAAGATTCTAGAAATTCAGTTGAATTGCTTAGTTTGGTTTTACTGTTTCCACAGTATCAACTTTACCATCTTTCAAGCCAATCATCAAGGCTGACTTAACTGGGTTATGATTTTTATCCATTGTGATAGAACCAGTCACCCCTTCGAAGTCTTTCAACTTAGCAAGGTTTTCTTTGATATCAACTGAGTTTTTCGCACCCTTAGAAGCTTCTGCTACCATATAAACAGAGTCATAAGCAAGAGCAGAGAACATTGATGGTTCTTCATTATACTTCGCTTTATATGCTTCCAAGAATTTCTTGGCTTTAGCTGTCATATCTCCGCTAGTTGAGTAGCCAGATACGTAGTAAACATTAGTTGCAGCTGCTGGAGTTGCTTGTGAGATAAACTCTTCACTATTAAATCCATCTCCACCAACAATTGGTTTGTCAATTCCAATACCACGAGCTTGGTTTACGATTTTACCAGCTTCAGTGTAGTAACCTGGAACAACTAGGGCATCAAAGTCTTTACCTTTGAATTTAGTTAAAGCTGCTTGGAAGTCAGTATCTTTTGAGGCAAATGTTTCAGTTGCAACGATTTCACCCTTGTACTCTTCTTGGAAAGCCTTGGCAATTCCTTTTGCATAGTCGCTTGAGTTATCGTAGTAAAGAACAACTTTTTTAGCTTTCAAATTGTCTGTGACATATTTGCTAAGAATTTTTCCTTGGAAACTATCAATGAAAGTTGCACGGAACAAGTAGTCTTGACCTTTTGTCAAATCATCCTGAGTACCACTTGGAGTTATCAAAGGAACAGAAGCTTTGGCAGCATTTGTAATCGCTGCACCAGTACCACCTGAAGTCGCAGGGCCAATGATGGCATTTACCTTAGCCTGGGTCACCAAGTTTGTAGAAACTGTAGAAGCCTCACTCAACTCAGATTTATTATCCTTATCTGTAACTTCAATTTGTTTGCCGTCTACTCCACCAGCTTTATTGATTTCATCAACAGCTAACTTAGCACCTTTTTGTTCAGCAGTTCCATAGGAAGCAACGTCACCAGTTTCTTCGAAGTTGAAACCAATTTTAAGTGTCTTGCCAATCTCAGTTCCTGAAGCAGAGTCAGAATTTCCTGTTGTAGAAACCTCTCCACAAGCTGCTAACAATGCAACACTTGCAAGACTAACCAAAGTTAATGCAAATTTTTTCTTCATCAAAATGTTCTCCTTTATGAGTATTCAAAACTATATAGTAAGAATATACCGAATTATCAGAAAATTGTCAATATAAAAACAAACGCTTTTTAAATGATAACGTTTTCCTCTTGACGATGTAGACTACCAACGAAGTTTTTGTCCAATTCCTGAATATGACAGGCACGGACTTTTTTTACAAATTTTTCCTGTCCCAGCTTCTTCTGCAAGTCTTCCGCCTGCGTTTTTGGTACATAAAGCTGAAGATACCGACGTTTTTTAGAATGGTAAACTATATCTCCAAAAGCAGCAACTTTTTTTACGTCACGATTATAATAAAGATAAACAATTATTCCAACTCGTTCTTCTTTTTGATACATAAACGATCCTTCCCAAACTAGAACTACCTACTGATTATATCAAAAAAGCCCCTTAGGGGCAATTTGATTTTATAGGATTAACTCAAATTATTGTTAGCCATGATCTCATCAATGAATCCATAAGCAAGAGTTTCTTCAGCACTCATCCAATAATCACGTTCTGCATCAGCATGAATTTGCTCAACTGTTTTACCAGAATTATCGGCAAGAATTTGCTCTAAAGTTTTCCGGGTCTTCAACAAGTGTTCCGCAGCAATAGCCATATCCGTTTGCTGAGTACCACCACCAGTTCCTCCCATTGGCTGGTGAATCATATATTCAGCATTTGGAAGCATGAAACGTTTGCCTTTGGCACCGCTTGATGCGATGATGGTTCCCATGCTCGCGGCCATACCCATAACGATTGTTTGGACATCAGATTTAATAAAGTTCATGGTGTCAACAATCGCTAATCCTGCTGAGACTGAACCACCTGGTGTATTAACATAAAGGTAGATATCCTTGGTGCTATCTTGTGCATCCAAGAAAAGAAGCTGAGCAATGACTGAATTAGCCATGTTGTCCTCAATCGGTCCAGTCAACATAATAATACGGTCTTTTAATAGACGTGAGTAAATATCATAAGAACGTTCCCCACGGCTTGTTTGTTCAATAACTACAGGAATCATAGTTTTCTCACTTTCTGTTAGTTGGATTTTCTATCAAATAGGAAATAGAATATTCAAAGGATGAATCCATTATAACTCTTTGGTCAATAAAGGTCAAATTTTTGAATCGATTAGGAAGTATATTGACCTTGAGAATCCTATTCTTCAAAACAACTCTACTTTCCTATTCTTAGATTTCGTATCCGCCTTCAGCAAAACATTATTTTGTTCCGAACAAGCGGTCTCCAGCATCTCCCAATCCTGGTACGATATAACCATGGTCATTTAGATGGTCATCCAAGGCAGCCGTGAAAATATCAACGTCTGGATGTGCTTCCTGCAAGGCTTTTACTCCTTCTGGTGCAGAAACTAAACATACAAATGTAATGTGGCTAGCACCACGTTTTTTGAGAGAATCCACAGCCAAGATCGCAGAACCACCTGTAGCTAGCATTGGATCGACAACGAAAATCTGGCGTTGGTCGATATCTTCTGGTAGCTTAACTAAGTATTCAACTGGTTTCAAAGTCTCTTCATCACGGTACATTCCGATGTGGCCAACCTTTGCTGCTGGAACCAGGCTCAGAAGTCCATCCACCATCCCAATACCCGCACGAAGAATAGGAACAATTGCTAATTTTTTTCCTGCAATCTGCTTTTGAATGGTTTTCGTAATCGGTGTTTCAATTTCTACATCTTCAAGTGGTAAATCGCGTAAAACTTCGTATCCCATCAGCATGGCGATTTCATCAACTAATTCACGAAAAGCCTTGGTAGAGGTATCTGTACGACGCAAGATAGACAATTTATGCTGAATTAGTGGATGAGCGATAACTTCAAGTTTTCCCATGATTGGATTTCCTTCTTTCAATTTATTCTTCTTATTATATCAAAAAAAGATTGAAAAGGCTTGCCATAAGCAAACCTTTTCAGAGTTTTTCTTGGTTCTAAAGCCATTCCCCATATCGCTTGATATACAAGTGTTTAACAAAGGTTACACTAACCATGTAAAGCACAATAATCAGCAGAAGGAAAAGGAAATATGCGCCATTGAGCGGAGCTGTTTTGAGAACAGAAGCAAAGAGGCTATATGGCAAAGAAGTAACAAAGAGAGCAGCAGCCATAGTGGTTACAATAACAGACAAGGCTGGACGGCTTTGCACGAATGGTAATTTAGGTGAGCGAAGCATATAGATGACCATAGTTTGGGTCCACATAGACTCAATAAACCACCCTGTTTGGAAAAGAGTGATAAAGGTTGCCGCTTGCTCAGTACCAGCTTGATAACTACTTCCTGTTATCATAGGAACAATGATAAAGTAAAGGGCCAAGTAAGTCAAAACATCAAAAATGGATGAGATAGGCCCAATCCAAGCCATAAAGCGGGTAATAGAGTTAGCAGACCAAATCCGTGGTTTCTTGAGAAATTCACTATCAACGTTATCGAAAGGCAAAGCTATACAGGACAGATCATAAACCAGATTGAGAACAATCAGGTGAACTGGTGCCATCGGCAAAAAAGGCAAAAAGATGCTGGCAAAGAGGAGAGAAAAGATATTCCCAAAATTGGAACTGACCGTCATCTTAATGTACTTAGTCATGTTGGCATAGACCTTGCGTCCCTCTACCAACCCTTTCTCCAGAACCATGAGGTCCTTATCCAGTAGAATGACATCTGCCGTTTCCTTGGCTATATCGACAGCTGTATCAACAGAAATCCCAACATCGGCTACTTTCATAGAAGGTGCATCATTGATGCCATCGCCCATGTAGCCAACCTTGTGTCCATTGGCCTTGAGTTGAAGGATAATCCGTGCTTTTTGGTCAGGAGAGAGCTTGGCAAAGACCGTTGTATTCTCTACCGCTTTGCTCAATTCCTCATCTGATAAAGCATCTACCTCTACGCCTAGCAAGATATTTTCTACATCAAGGCCAACTTTTTCACAGACTGCCTGAGTAACCTTTTCATTATCACCGGTCAAAATCTTAGTGGCAACACCGTACTCTGCCAAGGTTTCAATAGCGGGAGCCGCAGATGACTTGGGTGGATCCAGAAAGGCCAAGTAGCCCGTCAAGATCATATCAGACTCATCCTTGACCTCATAGTCGTAATCTTCTTCTAGGTCTGACTTGTAGCTAACACCAAGAACGCGTAGCCCTTGCTCATTGAGTTGAGCCACTTCCGCAAGGATTTCCTGACGAATTTCCTCAGTCAGTTCCGTAATGCGATTCTTGTATTCTACATAGCTAGAGATCGCCAGCATTTCCTCCAAGGCACCCTTGGTCACCATGCTAATAACATCTTCATCATCCTTGACAATGACACTCATGCGACGGCGTTCAAAATCAAAGGGCAGTTCATCAATTTTCTTAAAGGTTTGGTCTAAGTCACGAACAAGCTCATGCTTTTCTGCTTCTTTCTCTGTCCGATTGATAATGGCCCGATCCATGAGGTTTTTAAGGCCCGTTTGGTAATAGGAATTGAGAAAAGCACGACGAAGCACTGCCAAATCTAAATCACCATGAATATCCAGAGGGTATTCCAAGACAATCTCGTCTTGGGTCAGTGTACCCGTCTTATCCGTACAGAGGATATCAATAGCTCCTAGATCTTGAATAGCATTCAATTTTTTGATCACGACCTTTTCTTGAGCCATGATAATAGAACCTTTAGCCAAGCTCGCTGTGATAATCATCGGTAGCATTTCTGGAGTCAAGCCAACCCCAACACTGAGAGCAAAGACCCCTGCTTCCAACCAGTCTCCATCTGTCAGACCATTGATGAAGAAAACCACTGGCACCATGACGAGCATCAGGCGAATCAAAAGCCAAGAAATGCTATTCATATCACGCTCAAAAGAGGTTGGCTCATCGTAGGTGTTAAGCGTCTGTTCAATAGCTCCCATCATGGTCTCGTCACCAACCACCAGCACCAGAGCTGTTGCTCTTCCGGAAATAACGTTGGTTCCCATGAAAGCCAGCGACTCTGTTTCTAAAAGGCTATCAAAGTTTTGCCCATCAGCCTTAGCAAGACACACCTTTTCTACCGCATCACTTTCGCCTGTCAGGCCAGACTGCTGAACGAAGAAATCACGTGATTCTAGCAACAAGACATCTGCAGGTATCATGTCTCCAGCACTAAGCTTGATGATATCTCCTACAACCAGCTCATCAATAGGAAGTTCTTGTTCTACTCCTTCTCTGATGACTGTAGCTGTGTTGACAATCAACCGAGACAGATTGCTAGCAGCTCGGTCACTACGCAATTCCTGAATAAAACGAATACCTCCAGAAATCAAGACCAGAACGACAATGATGATGGAAGTTGTCGGATCTTCCTCTCCAGGCTTAGCCAGCCAGACATTGGTCACTAAAGACACCAGAGCAATTACTAGTAATATAACCGTAAAGGGGTTGATAATAGATTCGTAAATTTTTTTTAGAATAGAGTCTTCCTGACCCTTTGTAATGATATTTTCCCCATAGAGGTCACGATTTTCTTCGACCTGCTCTTCTGTCAGGCCACGAAAGGCGGTCTTGTAGAAGGCCAAGGTTTCTTGCATAGGAAGCTGCAAAGCAGCAACTAATCTTTCTTTTACTGTTTTCATTGGTTTCTCCTTTATGTATGAATAATCAAGTTCATACACAGAGACCAATCACTTTATAAGGACCGAACGACACAAATCAGCGATTGGCTGTGTATGTGCGGTTCCGGATGATCGTCAATTTGCATCGCGTGTCTCCTTTCTTTTGCTTAAGTAGCAGGCAATCAACTATTCGTATACTTGAAAAATTTTCAAGAAAAAAGAATACCCCACCAATTCTCGGCAGGGTTGTTTGCATGTCAGGTTATTCGCCTCATTGTTTTAAACACAGATAAAGCAAGTATTTACCGTTCAAGCTTTAACTCCATAAGGCAATGAAATGAGCTTAGTCTTGACCTTGGCGATCAGGACTGTTGACCAACGAGTAGTGTCTCCACTGCTTTGCGGTAGTCATCCGTATCCTTATGGTAGCCTCACCTACCGATTTTCCATTCTTACTATACTCCTCTTTGCAAGGATTGTCAATAAAGAAATCACTAATTTAAAATTTTTTTTGCAAACCTGTGCTAAAACCGACTACTTAGGCAAAACAGCTCCAATACGTTTACAAATTTCTACAACCATATCCTTTGGTGCTGCTGCATTCAGTCGAGCATGGCTCTTTCCTTCTTGACCAAAGTCGCTTCCCCTATTCAGGACAACCTTAGCCTCTTCTCTCAGCAAATGGAAGAGTTGGTCGTCTGTCAGGCCATAATCTGAAAAGTCCAACCAAATTAGATAGGTTCCTTGGGGCTTCATAACCCTCAAACGTGGTGCCTCTTTGGCAAAATAATCAACTACAAAATCGATATTTTCCTCTAAGACTGTCTTAAGTTCTGTCAACCAGGATTTCCCATAACGGTAAGCAGCTTCTGTCGCTACAAAACCAAGGCCTGAAATTTCATGCTGGTTGTTAGCCAGCTGGCGCTTTTTAAACTGATGGCGCAAGCTAGGATTCTCAATCACAGCATAGGAATTTTTAGTTCCAGCAATATTAAAGGTCTTAGTTGCACTGGATAAAATCAGGCTAAAGTCCTTAAAGTCAGGAGAAACAGTATTGAAAGACTGATGTTCATGGCCAAACAGCGTCAAGTCTTGGTGGATTTCATCTGAGACCAGGAGGACGCCGTACTTTTGGCAGAGGCGGCCAATTTTCTCTAATACTTCCCGTTCCCAAACTCGGCCTCCGGGATTGTGAGGATTGCAGAGAACGTAAATCTTGACTTCATTGTCTACAATATCTCGCTCCAGCTGCTCAAAGTCAATCTGAAAGAGACTATCTTGCTCTATCAAAGAATTGGTAATCAGTCGACGATTATTGAGCTTGACAGAGCGGGCAAAAGGCGGATAAACAGGTGTATTAATCAGCACAGCATCACCTTCCTTGGTAAAGGCCTGAATTGCTGTTGAAATAGCAGGGACAACTCCCTCAATAAAGACCAAGGCATCCCTATCAAAAGCGTAGCCATGCTCATCCCGTTCCCAATCTAGCACGGCATTGATTAGCTCTTCACTGGCATAGGTATAGCCATAGACTAAGTGATCCGCATAATCATGAACGGCCTGCTGAATTTCAGGCAGGACTTCAAAATCCATGTCCGCAATCCAGGCAGGCAGGACATCTCTATCTTCTTCAGCTTCTTTCCATTTATAAGTATGATGGCCAAAACGATTAGGGGCTGTTTCAAAATTATATTTTCCCATACTAGTCCTCCAAGGCAACTCGTAAATCAGCCACTAAATCTCGGCTGTCCTCAATCCCAATTGACAGGCGCAGCAAATCATCTGTCAATCCATAGGAATGACGTACTTCAGCTGGAATGTCAGCGTGAGTTTGAGTTGTCGGGTAGGTAATCAAACTCTCCACTCCTCCCAAACTTTCTGCAAAAGTGAAGACTTTAAGACTGTTTAGGAGATGAGGGATCTTTTCTTCATCTACAATCTTAAAGGAGACCATACCACCCTTGCCTGGATAGAGAACCTCTTTTACTGCAGGAGATTGCTTTAGAAAAGCAACCACTTCCTGGGCATTCTGAGTAGAGCGCTCCATACGGAGAGCCAGTGTCTTGAGACCGCGCAAAAGCAGATAGCTGTCAAAAGGAGACAAGACTGGTCCAGTTGTATTGAGGTTATAGAATAGCTTGTCATAAATAGCAGTGTCATTGGTCATAACAGCCCCAGCCAAGACATCATTGTGCCCGCCTAGATACTTGGTCGCAGAGTGCAGGACAATATCAGCACCATCTTCCAACGGTCTTTGGTAAATGGGACTGTAAAAAGTATTGTCTACTATTACCCTTGCGCCACTCTCATGAGCCACTTGGGAAATACGAGCAATGTCAAACTCTACCATAAGAGGATTGGTTGGTGTCTCGATATAGACAATATCTATATCTTCTGTCAGATTGTTCAGTAGTTCTTCCTCTGTATTAGCATAGGTGAAGGCGAATCGTCCTTCTGCTTCAGCCTGTGCAAACCAGCGGAAAGAGCCACCATAGAGATCTCTAACAGCCAAAACTTTACTTCCGACTGGAAAAGCACTAAAGGCCAGCACAATAGCCGACATACCAGAACTAGTTGCTAGAGCATAATCTGCACTTTCGATAGCAGCCAGAGTCTCCTCCAGGCTAACACGTGTTGGATTCTTGGTCCGAGTGTAGTCATAACCAGTTGATTGGCCAAACTCTGGATGCTGGTAGGTCGTTGAAAAATGCAGGGGTGTTGTTAAGGCACCAGTTGTTGCATCCGTTTTGACCCCAGCTTGGGCCAGTATGGTATTCAAGTTTAATGCTTGACTCATTTCTTATTCCTCACAATCTCGTAAATCTTATTCTATTGTAACATCTTGTGAAAGTTCTGCGCTTTGTTCTTTTCAAGAGCTAGATATAGTCTGAAACTATATAAAACCCCGACCTTCAAATAGCCGGGGCAAATACTTATGAATTAACATTTAAGAAATATGGAATTTCCTTCTCAAACTGCTTGCTTTTGCCTCTCCTACGAAGCGATCAAGCAAACGAACACGCAAGGCCAAGCCACCATAAACTGCAATACCAATTCCACCAATTAGAACCAAATAAATCATACTTGAGACACGTCCAGCTGGATGGAAAAAGAAACCAAGAAGCAAATCAGCTAATGCAATGACAACTATCATTAAAAGCGTTAAAATACAAGTCAGTAAACTACGTTTGACCAGGTTTTGAGGATTGAGTCCTGTGATATCGCGAATTTCACGGTACATAAAGACGATTGGAACAATCAGACCAATTGTCGTTGAGAGCAGTGGCCCGTATGCTCTGAACAGCCAAATCAGAGGAATTTGTAAAATCAACTTTACCACAACACCGTATAAGAAATAAACAATGGCCTTACGGTTTTGGAAGAGGGCTTGGATCATGGGAGCTAGCACTGTATAAAAGCTCAAAATAATTGTCTGTATAAGGGCAAATACAAAAAGTCCCAAAGCAAGTTTATCTGGCTGACCATAAAAGACCGTATAGAGAGGCCGAGCAACCAGAACGGCACCAATCGTTGCAGGTAAGATAAACAAAAGCAACATGGTTAGGTTGTCCTGAATCAAACGAGCAGCAGCCTTAAAATCTCCCTTGACATAATTCTCTGTCAGAAGCGGAATCCCAACCCCACCAATAGAAGTCGCTACAGCAATCAAAATCATGGTTATCTTATTGGGATTAGCCGAGAAGTAACTAAACATGACTAAGAGCTGGGTATTAGTGTAATCAGTAAACCAACTCATTACATGGATGAAGGTCATCTGGTCGATAATCTGGAAGAGCTGGATAGCCGATCCAGTGATAATAAAAGGAATGGCTTCACGAATCGTATCCCAAAGCAATGCTCTGGTATCAATACTGCTTCCGCTTGGTGATTTTTTCAAAATTGCTTGGAGCATATTTTCCTTAGAAAGGAAATAAGCCAAAACTCCTACACTGGCAATCATCCCAATAAAAGCAGCAAATGTTGACTGAGTGACTGCAGAAACATAATCTTTTGATCCGAAATTCATGATAAAGAAGGTCGCAAGAAGCATCCAAATGATTCGAATCAACTGCTCTGCCACTTGACTGATTGCATAAGGTTTTAAATTGTTAAAGCCTTGGAAAAATCCTCGGATAACACTCATAGAAGGGAAAATCAGCACCGCCCATGAGAGGCTTTGCATGATTGGAATCAAATCTTTCCCCCCGCCGGATAAACTAGCAAAGAGAGGAGATAGAAGATACATGATTACTCCAAAAACAGCACCAAGCAACAACATGAACTTGAGGAATTCTCTGATTAGAGTAAAACTATGTTCCCTTTGATCAATCGTATTGTATTTAGCCACTTGCTTGGCTACAGCCACCGGAATTCCAGCTGTTGAAATCAGCAAAAACCAAGCATAAATGTTGTAGCCCATGGTGAAAAGACCATTAGCCTCCGCACCATGCTTGCCCATCCAAATATACCAAGGAATAATATAAATAGCCCCCAAAAGACGGCTAATAAAGTTTCCAGCAGTCAGCCAGGCAGTTCCCCGCAGCATCTGCTGCTGCTGACTTGTCGTTTCTTGACTCATACGATCAAACCTCATCTTATCATTTAATAGTTTTTATCTTATTATAAACTTTTCCTTTCCTCTTGTAAAACCCAGCCATTAAGTTTACAATAAGATTATGATAAAAATTGAAACAATAATAGATATTTTAAAAAAAGATCATAATTTTCGTGAAATCATCAAAGACGGCCACTACTTCTTTCATGACGGTGGACTGACTTTTGACAAAATTAGCTATGATAGCCGTAATGTGACAGATTCGACCCTCTTCTTTGTTAAAGGCGAAAACTTCAAAAAAGAATTCCTAGAAGGTGCTGTAGAGTCTGGTCTGAAATTTTATATCAGTGAGAGCGATTTTGAAGTAGGAATCCCTGTACTTGTTGTTAATGATATCAAGCAGGCTATGAGCTTGATTGCCATGGAGTTTTATGGTAATCCGCAAGACAAGCTTAAAATTTTAGCCTTTACAGGAACCAAGGGGAAAACAACGTCTGCTTACTTTGCTTACCAAATCCTATCGCAAAGTCACCGACCAGCCCTCCTATCCACCATGAATACAACCTTAGATGGCAAGAACTTCTTCAAGTCCAGCCTAACAACGCCAGAGAGCTTAGATTTATTTGAAATGATGGCCCATGCTGTAGCTAATGACCGCACTCATCTGATTATGGAAGTTTCCAGTCAAGCCTATCTAAAAAAACGTGTTTATGGTTTAACCTTTGATGCCAGTGTTTTTCTCAATATCAGTCCTGATCATATCGGGCCAATTGAACATCCCACTTTTGAAGACTACTTCTACAATAAACGGCTCTTGATGGAAAATAGCAGAGCAGTGGTTGTTAACAGTGGCATGGATCATTTCCAAATCGTGAAAGAGCAAGTCTCTTCAATAGAACATGATTTCTATGGAGAAAATTCTAGCAACACCATCATAGATTCTCAAGCCTTTAGCTTTGAAGCAAGTGGCAAGCTAGCTGGAAAATACGACATTCAGCTTATCGGGCGTTTCAATCAGGAAAATGCTCTGGCGGCTGGTCTCGCTTGTCTACGACTGGGGGCTAGTCTCGAAGATATCAAAAAAGGAATTTCTCTGACTCGCGTTCCGGGACGAATGGAAGTACTGACCCAAAAAAATGGTGCTAAAGTCTTTGTTGATTACGCTCATAACGGAGACAGTTTAACCAAGTTACTCACTGTTGTCCAGGAACATCAAAAGGGCCAGACTATTCTTGTTCTAGGAGCAACTGGAAACAAGGGAGAAAGTAGACGAAAGGATTTTGGACTCTTACTCAATAAACACCCAGAGATTCAAGTCATCCTGACTGCTGACGACCCTAATCGCGAAGATCCTGTAGCCATTGCCAAAGAAATCGCTAGTTATATATCCCACGATGTCACCATTATCGCTGATCGTGCGGAGGCTATAAAGGTAGCAATGAGTCTTACTAGGCAAGAAGGAGATGCTGTTATTTTAGCCGGCAAAGGGGCCGATGCTTATCAGATTGTCCATGATCAAAAGGTGGCTTATCCCGGTGACTATCAAATCGCAGAAAACTATCTATAACAATAAAAAGAGAGTTAACATTTAACTCTCTTTTTGGTTACAATTATTTATTCAAGCTAGTGTTAATACCTTAAACTGCGTCTTCAACAGCACCTTTGGTAGCTCCTGAAACTTCTTTTGTTTTGGCAACTGTCTTTTCTAAAAGACTGTCAGCTTCTATCTAGTTTTTCTAAAACTTTTCCTTGCTTTTCTTTTTAAGCTGAAAAATCTCTCATTTTCCAAGCTCAAACGTTCTGATTCTTTTAAAACATCAGTTCAAACGAAAACTCAACTTTTCCTTATCAAAGCTAGTCTGCAACTCATACTTGCCTGCTTCGTTTTGCCGAATATAGCCCAAGATTACTAGACTATCGACAAAAATATCTCGCCGCTTCTGCATGAGCTCATTCTTGCGGACATACTTGAGAAGAAAGGTCGTCATATACTTGAGTGCATACTCTGGATTGACATCGCCCAAGACAGCATAGAGAGGCTTTTGTGCATCAGACAAGGGATATTGGCGCTGCATCTTGTAAAAATAATTAGCCAAGGTCAGCTCATCCCGCTGAAAATCTGTCTCTTCTAGCAAGATAGCCTCATTGGTTCGATTGGAAAGCTGGGTCTCAAAGCGCAGCTCCAACAGTTCCTGATAGAGGGGACTATCATTGCGGATAAAGACTTCCTGATCCAAACGCAAGTCCTCCAAACTTTCCAAAAGAGGCAGTGATAAGTAATATCGCTTGTTCTCCCGCTTGATGTAGCCAGCTTTGATATATTCCTCGATTGAGCGATCAATATTGGCTACACCCGCAAATTCTCGCTTTATCTCTCGCAAAATGACCTCTTCATGTTGATCCAAATAATCAATCAGTTCCTGAAAAAATGGCTGGCGCGTCAAACGACTGGGATTGATGAGTTTAATCATGGAGTTCTCCTTTATAGATGAGTTCGCTTGACTGAGCCAACTGGCTAGGATTCGTTCCGGGCTGATTTAAAGGCACATCTAAGCCCAATTCTCGATAATACCCCTGCCAAAAATCTGAAATCAGATTTTCCTCATCGCCAAACTGCATAGGAATCGTATCAAAAATCGGTAAAATCTCCGCAATATACTCAGAACAGTAAAAACCATCGGACTGAGGATAAAAGCTGAAATTGTATGGCTTTCCTAAGTGTAATTTGGCTCTTTTAAAGACAGCATCTGCATCAATAGCTGGATAGCGATACAAGTCATAAACATCCTCATCCTGTAAAAAATCAGACAAATCTTGATTGACAACACCATTCTCCTGGGTTGCATGATAAATCTCACCATTAAAAAAGATGGCCACGTGGCTGTATGAACCCGTTGCTGCCCGAATAGCTGTTGCAATTTCTGAAGATCCGACTGTAAAAATCAAATCTCCATTTTGTAAATCTTGAATCTTCATTTCTCTCGCCTATCAAAAAAGGAGTCAAAACTCCTTTTAGGTATGAGGGGAATAGCCCCTATCTAGTAATTTATTTCGTCATTTGAGCTCTTTAAGCATTAAAACTTTCTGTCAGTTGAGGCACCACTTGTTTCTTACGAGAAACAGCGCCTGCAAGGAAAGCATGGTTGTTTTCAAGAACAAAGTTGAAGGCTGCTTCAACCTTATCCATGTTGCTTCCGATAGCCAAAATTTCTGAGTTTGAATTGATGATGTCTGTAATCATCAAGACGAAGTCAGAGTAGCCATTGTCAGCGATTGCTTTTTCAATAGCTGTTTCAATTTCTGCTTGACGCTCCAAAACTTCTGCAATATCAACAGTATTGACCTGTGCTACACGGACATTGCTTCCGTTCAACTCAAATGTTTTCGCATCGATGTCGATCAATTCTTCTGCAGACTTGCTAGCCAAGTTTGTGCCTGCCTTAAGCATAGCCAAACCGTACTCTTCCAAGTTGACACCAGCCAGCTCAGCCAATTCTGGTGCAATGACCTTGTCAGTCGGATGGGTCGTTGGCGACTTGAGCAAGAGAGTATCAGAAATCAAACCAGACAGCATCAATCCTGCAATTTCTTTTGGAACTGCTACGCCGTGCTCCTTGAACATACGATAAACAATAGATGAAGCAGAACCAACTGGCTCCAAACGCATGTAAAGTGGGCTAGCTGTTTCAAAGTTAGCAACACGGTGGTGGTCCACCACGCCATAAACTTCAACTTCAGCGATATCAGCCACAGACTGTTGGAATTCATTGTGGTCTGTCAGAATAACCTGCTCAGCACCCTCTGCCTTAGCAGATGTAATCACGCGCGGTGCAACCACGCCAAAGTAATCCAATACAAAGGCAGTTTCTTCATTAGGCTCTCCCAATGCAACAGCTTCTGTATCCAAGCCATAAGCTTCACGAGCCAAGTAAGCAAAAGCGTAAGATGAACCGATAGCATCTGAGTCAGGATTTTGGTGACCGAAAACTAAAATTTTAGACATGATAAACC
>ERZ772766.502-NODE-502-length-22807-cov-7.208114_pt1 | contig 22807 bp, 15 predicted proteins | sample MGYA00511379_ERZ772766 | MGnify/ENA primary metagenome ERZ772766 (study PRJEB29015, sample SAMEA2737895) | human oral metagenome | biome: human oral; feature: human-associated habitat; material: dental | place: China | collected 2116 ...
CTGGGCTTAGAAGAGCTGGGCTCTACGCAAGCAGCGATGAAGACGAAGGGCTCGTGCAGCTCACCTGCGATCTGGAAGGCGATATCCTTCACGATCTCAGCAGGGACTTCCTTCTCAACGAGGAAGAGACGGACTCCACTGACCTCAACACGCTTCTCCAGCAGCTGGCGCTTCTTCTCGGCGATCTGCTCACGGACATACTCCCCTACTTGCTTACCGAGCTCGGCGTTCTCCTCAAGAGTCTTGCGGATAGCCGTCATCAGCTGGGGACTATTCTTGAAGAGCTGGCGGATAGCATCGATCATATCGGCCTGCTCATAGAGGTAGTTCTCAGCAGCTGCACCCGTGACAGCCTCGATACGGCGCACACCTGCGGCGACGGAGGACTCACTCGTGATGCGTAGCGTACCGATCACACCCGTAGAGGCGACGTGCGTCCCCCCACAGAACTCAGTCGAAGAGCCAAAGCGAATGACACGGACGTGATCCCCATACTTCTCACCAAAGAGAGCCATAGCCCCCATCTCGCGAGCTTCATCAATAGGCACCTCACGATATTCCTGCAGAGGGATGCAGGCACGGATACGCGCCGTGACGATACGCTCGACAGCACGGAGCTGCTCAGGCTCTACCTTCGCAAAGTGAGCGAAGTCGAAGCGCAGGACCTCGTCAGAGACGAATGACCCCTTCTGCTCGACGTGTGAGCCGAGGACTTCACGCAGAGCCTCGTGTAGGAGGTGCGTAGCAGAGTGATTAGCCTCGATACGATGGCGACGCTCTTCGTCAACCACGGCACGGAAGTCACCCTCCAGCGTAGCGGGGAGCTTCTTCATCAGGTGGATAGCGAGGTTATTCTCACGCTTGGTATCAAAGACTTCGTACTTCGTGCCATCGGTGGCGATAAGGAAGCCCTTATCACCTACCTGACCACCCATCTCTGCGTAGAAGGGAGTCTCAGAGAGGACGACCTGATAGAAGGTAGCATTCTTCTGCTTCACCTCACGATAGCGGAGGATCTCCGTGGTGCACTCGAGGGTATCATAGCCGACGAAGCGTACAGCAGAGCCATCATTGACGACCTGCCAGTCACCTGCATCTATAGCAGCGGCATTGCGTGCACGCTCCTTCTGCTCCTGCATGGCCTTATCAAAGCCCGCTTCGTCGACGCTCAGGCCCTGCTCAGTGAGGATCAGTGCGGTCAAGTCAAGGGGGAAGCCGTAGGTATCATAGAGGACGAAGGCATCGTGCCCATCAAGAACGGTCTTACCGGCCTTCTTCGCTTCCTCGATCTGCTTATCCAAGAGACGGATACCCGTCTCCAGCGTGCGCAGGAAGCTCTCTTCCTCCTCACGCATCACCTTAGCGATGAGCTCGCGACCAGCGATGAGCTCGGGGTAAGCATCGCCCATCGTCTCGATGAGTACGGGCAGGAGGCTATACATAAAGGCCTCACGACGACCGAGGAAGGTATAGCCGTAGCGGACAGCACGGCGTAGGATACGGCGGATGACATAGCCCGCCTTAGCGTTGGAGGGGAGCTGACCGTCGGTGATAGCGAAGGCAATCGTACGGATGTGGTCAGCGATGACGCGCATAGCGACATCCGACTTCTGATCAGCGCCATATTCGATCCCCGTGAGCGTGGCGATAGCCTGGATCATCGGGGTGAAGATATCGGTATCATAGTTCGACGTCTTCCCCTGCATAGCCATACAGAGACGCTCGAAGCCCATCCCCGTATCGATGACGCGCTTAGGCAGAGGCTCGAGAGAGCCATCGGCCTTACGGTTGTACTGCATGAAGACGAGGTTCCAGATCTCGATGACCTGGGGGTGACTCTGGTTGACCAGCGTGAGGCCATCGACGGCTTTACGCTCTTCGTCAGAGCGGATGTCGATATGGATCTCAGAGCAAGGACCGCAAGGGCCTTGGTCGCCCATCTCCCAGAAGTTGTCGTGCTTATTCCCGTTGATGATGCGCTCGGCTGGCAGGTGCTTTGCCCAGATAGCAGCAGCCTCGTCATCACGCTCAAGGCCTTCGGCTGGAGCCCCTTCGAAGACCGTCACATAGAGGCGCTCGGGGGAGAGGTGGAGTACCTCCGTCAGATATTCCCAAGCCCAGTCAATAGCTTCGTGCTTGAAGTAATCCCCAAAGGACCAGTTCCCAAGCATCTCAAACATCGTGTGGTGGTACGTATCATGGCCCACCTCCTCGAGGTCGTTGTGCTTACCACTGACACGAAGGCACTTCTGTGAGTCCGCCACGCGGCTATGCTTGATCTCGGCATTACCGAGGATGATATCCTTGAACTGGTTCATCCCTGCGTTCGTGAACATCAGGGTAGGGTCGCCCTTGACCACCATCGGAGCTGATGGTACGATCGTGTGGCCCTTACTTTGGAAGAAAGACTTATATGACTCGCGAATCTCTTTAGAGGTCATTGTGTCGTTATTGCTTACTATTATATGATACTTTATTTGTCCCGCAAAGGTACGCTATTTATAGGTAGTGTAGAAGCCCTACCCCACGAGAGGTCTTTGCTACCCGCCTCTACACATATAGAGAAAATGTACGCGCGCGAGGGGAAGCAGCCTTATCGAGAATCACTTCGTCGCAATGGGGATTGCATACCACCGCTATACGGTCCCCCTTCGCAACCCATATTGAGACTGTTGCCGCGAGTCCTGCCCGCTATTTTTAGAGTGCAAAGGCATCGCGCGCCCAGCTCCCCGATATCCCTCTCCTAAATGATCGAGCAAGCCCTTCGCCTTATCGCAAGTATTCCTCTTATCCAGCGGAGGAAAAAGTGCTGTTTTCGTGAAGAAAAAGCACCTTCATGCAGTGGTTTTCCTCTGTCTATGTACGTAGTCTTAAAGACCAGGTACGTAAATCCAAATATCCACATACGTAGATATTAGAGCCACGTACGTAGCCCAAACTTATCTACCACTCGTCCGCAACTTTTATCCCTACGCGGAGCAACAACCTATATATAGGTCACGTCACAAAGTTATATAGGGATCAGTCCAAAGCTATATAGCTCGCTTCACCATCCCTATATAGCCCGACCCCGTACCCATATTGGTCGGCAGGCTGACCTATATAGGTTCATTTACCCAGCTACGGAGGCCCACTTCTTCACCTCGCATAAGACGCAGATACACTCACGCTTAGACACTACTCACATCTTTTATGATTATCAGCGTGCAGCCACCTCTCTTAGAGGGCGAGAAGGATGGTCATAGCACAGAGCTACTCCCTGCGGTAGTCTGTGCCACTTTGGTTATCTTTGTCTTACTGTAAATAAGCACGATAGACAAAGCAACATACGCCTTATGAAGATCAACTATCGGATGGGCTTCGCCCTACCCGCCCTCATCGCAAGCATATTAGCCTTCGGCTCCTGCAAATCTTCCTCCAAGAACTCCTCTGTACTCCAGCAGAGCGCTATCGGGAAGCCAGGCGAACTCATGCTCGTCATGGAGAAGGACTACTTCGAGTCCCCCATGGCTATGCAACTCTATGACCTACTCGAAGAAGATGCCCCTGCCCTCCCTCAGAGCGAACCCTCCCTGCGCATCTCGCGCGTCCCTACCCCATCTTTCGAAGGCTCGCTGAAGCTCGTCCGCAATGTCTTCCTCCTCGACATCGACCCTCAGCGCTACTCAAAGGTCTCGCTGAAGTACAGCTATGACGACTGGGCCAAGGGGCAGATCGTCGCGCGCATGACCTCACCCAGCGCCGACTCGGTACAGAACTACCTCAAGACTCAGGGCGAAGGGCTGATGAATCTCTTCATTCGCCACGAACTCTTCCTCTACGGCGAGGTTATCGCTAAGACCTACAGCCAGAAGGCTACCGAGCTTGTCGACAGCCTCTTCGCTCATCGCGTCAATGTCCCTGAGGATATTCGTAATAAGCGTGTCGGCAAGGACTTCCTCTGGATGTCCAACTCCTCCATGCGCTCTCGTCACGACATCCTCGTCTACACCTACCCCTATCACAGCCCCAAGGATATCAGCCTTGATGCTCTGGTTGCGAAGCGTGACTCCGTACTCAAGGCCAATATCTCGGGCGAATTCGAAGGCTCCTACCCCTGCACCGAGCAGAACTATGGTCTCCTCTACCGCCGTGTACAGCTCCCCGAAGAGGAGACAGCACGTGCTGAGCTCCGTGGTCTGTGGAAGATGGAGGGCGGTGCGATGATGGGTGGCCCCTTCGTCAGCCATGCTGTCGTCGACAAGGCAGCCGGCAAGGTCTATGTCTTCGAGGGCTTCGTCTACCGCCCCAACGAAGACAAGCTCCACCTCATCCGCATGATGGAGTCTTCGCTCTACTCCTTCCGCCCCAGCGCTGTCAAGGCCTTTGACCCAGGGATCATCCTCAAGGCTCGCTACACCAAGGGCTTCTAATCCATAGTCAGACAATGAGTACACGCAAGATACGGGTAGCTATCACCCACGGCGATATCAATGGCATTGGCTATGAAGTCGTACTAAAGATCTTCGAGGATGAGCGCATCCTTGAGCTCTTCACCCCTATTCTCTACGGCTCTTCGCACGTAGCAAACTTCTGGAAGGCGCACCTCGGCCTCGAGCATGTCTCTTGGCAGGTCATCCGTCAGGCAAGCGAAGCCAAGGACGGCGTGCTGAATATCCTCGACTGTACCACAGGGCGTGAGCAGGTAGAGATCGGTCAGCCCAGCGACGCGGCTGGGCGCGCTGCCTTCGAAGCCCTTGAGCGTGCTACGGCAGACATCCGCATGGGACTCTGCGACGTCCTCGTCACAGCCCCCATCAATAAGGCCGTGATGCCACGCGACCTCTTCCCCTTCAATGGGCATACAGATTACCTCGAGGCAATCGCTGCACGCACACCTGGCGAATCACTGATGGTGCTCGCCTCGGGCGACTGCCGTGTGGCCTTAGCTACGACACACATCCCCGTGAGTGCTATTGCCTCACGACTCTCGAGTGAACTGATCCTCCGCAAGCTCCGCCTCCTCGAGGCTGGCCTACAGCGAGACTTCGGCATCACGAAGCCGCGCCTTGCCGTACTTGGCCTTAATCCCCACGCAGGAGATAAGGGGCTTATGGGGAACGAGGAGGATACGATTATCCGTCCCGCTATCGAGGAGGCTTTCACCTCGGGCATCATCACCTTTGGTCCCTTCCCTGGAGACGGGTTCTGGGGCAGTGGTCGTGTAGACTCCTTCGACGGCATCCTGGCCATGTATCACGATCAGGGCTTAGCTCCCTTCAAGGCACTGTATATGAACGAAGGGATCAACGTCACGCTGGGACTCAGCTTCGTACGCACGTCCCCAGACCATGGCACGGGCTACGACATCGCTGGTAAGGGTATCGCTGACCCCACCTCAATGCGAGAGGCTATCTACAGCGCACTCGACATCTACCGTCACCGTCGCAGCTACGACGAGGCTACGCGCAATCCTCTCCGCCGTCACTACCACAATCGTGGGCGAGACGACGAGAAGCTCGACACGACCAGTACCCCAGACGAATACTAACGCTTCGCCCCCAAGCTCATGTCCCTCAAGATATATACCGCCTCGGCGGGATCGGGGAAGACGCACGCGCTCACACGCGAGTTCCTGCGTCTGATGCTCAGCAATGGCGACCCCAGATACTTCACGACTATCCAAGCGGTGACCTTCACTAAGAAGGCCACCGCTGAGATGAAGGGACGTATCGTCGCTGAACTCTCTACCCTCGCACGCACCCCAGAGGAGTCCCTATTCACAGGCGATCTATGCAGGGAGCTTGGTATCTCTGAGGCGAAGCTACAGGAGCGAGCCAATTCGACGCTGCATGCCCTGCTGCTGGAGTACACGAGCTTCCGTGTGCGTACCATCGACTCATTCTTCCAAGAGGTCGTCCGCTCCTTCGCCTATGAGCTGGGACATGCTGGAGCGCTCCGCGTGCAGCTTGACTCGGACCAACTCCTTCATCAGGCCGTCCTCGAAGTCTTAGCCCGACAGGATCAAGAGAAGAGCGACAAGGAGATTGAGGCTTGGCTTAGTGAGCTAACCACCGAGGCGATAGAAGATGGGAAGGGCTACAATATCGAAGACCAGCTCAGCAAGTTCGCCAAGCAGCTCGAGAACGAAGCAGTCAAGCAGCTACGTGCAGGCAAGGAATTCCCCTCCCAAGCGCAGGTCAAGAAACTTCGTGAAGCAGCTCGTAAGATCATCAAGGATAAGAGGGAAGCGCTCAGCAACCTTGCTGAAAGAGCACTCAATGCACTGGCGCGGTCTGGGGTAGCGATAGAGGATTTAAGTAACAAGAGGTCTGGAGTCTTTGGAGCGACTTATACCTGTCAAAGAGTGCAAGGAGCTTTTATCATAGACGGAGTACCTCTTGCAGAGCGCTCCTACCTACAAGGGTTCCTTGCTGCTACAGACACAGACACGAGGCTGGCTAAGCTTGTAGGAAGTAAAGGCAAACACTCTATCCGTGAGCAGATAGAGCCCCACCTCAGCAGCATCTATGATGCCCTCAAGGAATTCAGTGACTACAACTTCCAGCAGCTCCCCATCTACGTCACGGCCCAGCAGATCAATCGATATGCGGGGCTCTATGGCATACTGATCGACATCGACAACGCCCTCCAAGAGCTCAAGCGAGAGGGTAAGCTTATGCTCATCTCTGATGCACCTTCGCTCATCCAAGCGCTACTGAAGGACAATAATGATGCACCCTTCCTCTACGAGAAGATCGGAGTGCGCATCGAGCATCACATGATCGACGAGTTCCAGGACACAAGTCGCATGCAGTATGAGAACTTCAAGCCTCTCCTTGATAATGCCCAGAGCCAAGGCCAAGACTGCCTCATCGTCGGTGATGCCAAGCAGAGTATCTACCGCTTCCGCAACTCCGACAGCACCCTACTGACCACACAGCTCACCGAGGACTTCACGTCTTCTGCTGAGCGCAAAAACCTTGAGGACAACTGGCGTAGTGTCCCCGAGATCGTAGACTTCAACAACGCCCTCTACCCACAGCTCTGCTCACTCATCCGCAGTGTCTTCGATTCACTCTGGGGCGAGGTCAGGGGCTACGGCTTCCCCGAAGGACAAGAGGAAGTCAAGAGCCGACTGGATGCAGAGCTGGACATCCTCCTCAAGGCCTATGAAGACGTGGAGCAGAATACTCCTAAGCCAAAGCAACAGCGAGGCCTCGGGCAAGTCGTACTCCATCGCTATGCTCCCCCCAAAAAGAAGGATGATAGCACCACAGAGGGAGAGGACAGCGAAGAGACTTCAGACACCGAAGAGGAAGTACCCAGCGGAGCCTTAGATCAACTCCCGCTTGTCCTCGTCGATCTACTCAAGCGAGGCTATCGCTGCTCTGACATCGCTATCCTCGTTCGCACGAAGGCGCATGCAGCCAATGTAGCGGAGACTCTCCTCAACGCTCCCGATGACGTGCTGGAGGGCTATTCCCTTCCCTTCCTCTCGGAGGAGGCTCTTCACGTCGATCGCGCATACTCCGTACGCTTCATCATCGCAGCACTCAGCTATCTGGCAGATACCAGCATCCCACTACGATTAGCAGTCCTCCAAGAAGCCTATCACCAAGTCCTCGCCCTCTCGGGGCAAGCGGAAGAAGACCTATCCGAAGTCGAGCTACAAGAGCTACGTGACTTCGGGCGCCAAGGGCTCTACGAAGTCGTCGAGATCATCAACTCACGCTACGGGAAGCTCTTTCCCGAGGGCGAAGGCGCCTATCTCGTCAAGCTCCTCGATATGCTCTATAGCTGGGAGCAAGAGGAGGCTGCAGATATCTCGACCTTCCTCCAGTACTGGCAAGACAAAGGCCATCTGCAGAGTATCGTCAACAACTCAGCCGAGGATGCTATCACCCTGATGACCATACATAAGTCCAAGGGACTCGGTTTCCCCGTCGTCCTACTCCCCGACATCAGCTGGGAGCTGGATCAGGCCCTGAGCGGCAACAAGGAGAACATCCTATGGTGCCCCATCCCCCATATCAGCGAGACCGAAGAGCTTACCGCAACGAATGTGACGAGCGTCCCTCTGAAGTACACCTCTACCCTGCAGATGAGCTACTTCGCTGAGCCCTACTTTGAGGAGAAGCTGAAGAACATGATGGACTCGCTCAACCTCCTCTATGTCGCCACTACGCGCCCTAAGCAGGAGCTACATATATGGATCCGGGAGGAAGCAGAGCAGAGCAAGGAGAAGATCTCCAAGATAGAAGACCTCTTCCTGGCCTCCGTAGAAGATGACAAGGCCCTTCATGAGATCCTCCCCGCTCATCAGACGATGAAGGAGGATCCCATAGGTGACAGTACTTCTGCTCCAAAGAAGAAGCACTCCGACTCCGAAGAGGATAGTGCTACAGCTCTGCAAGTAGGTGCACTAAGCTCCTACCCTATTGACAAGCGCTTAGCCATCCTTCGTGAGGGTCTCGAGTACTTCTCTGAGGATAGTCAGCGTGCCTATGGACGTACACTGCACCTCATCCTCTCTGAGATCGAGACCGCAAGTGATGTAGCTCCCGCCATCAGCGAGGCCGTACATCATGGATATATCAAGGCTGAGCATGCGGAGGAGCTCTCCTCCCAGCTCCGTGCAGTCGTAGAGCACCCCGAAGCAGCCCGATGGTTTGACGGCACAGGGACGATCTTCAATGAGCGTGCGATCATCGGCGGGCAGCTGGAGACCAGCCGCCGTCCCGACCGTGTGATCTTCTACCCCGATGGCCATATCGAGGTCGTAGACTATAAGTCAGGAGAGGAGCGTAAGGGTCACAACCGCCAGGTCCGTGAGTATATGGAGCTTCTTCGCCAGATGGGCTACACAGAAGTCTCGGGCTATCTCTGCTACCTCTACGAGCCAGCGCCCAAGATTCTACAAGTGAAGGGGTAGCCATCTACCCTTGATACAAGAAGAGCAGCCTACTGCACAGTCCTCAGTGAGGGGTGCAGTAGGCTGCTCTTATATAGTAAAGCGGGAAAGTGAGCGTGTGGCTCAGCGACGATTAATCCTCGTCGTCGTCATCATAGTCGTAGTCACCGACACCGTGAGCATCGAGGAACTCCTCGCTCGCGTCATTGAGGTTATCGATGAGACGCACCAAGATGGTATTATTCTTCTTGAGCTGTGCCTGCTCTTCGGGTGTACCACGAAGGCCATCAAGACGCATCTTGATGAGGGTCTTGTAGCCGTCCTTCATCAGAGCTTCCCAGCCATCGAAGACTTTATAGAGCGCCTTGAGCATACGGTCATCACCATCATAGGCACCGAGTGCAGCTGCCTGCTCTCTCAAGCCCTTGAGATCTTCGATCCACTCCAGGCGAACCCACTCAGCGCGGTTGTAATCCTTGGCATCCATCGCATCATTCATCTTCGCCATCTGGTCGAGACCATAGTTGGAGAGGCAGATGAGCTCATTGTTGTACTCGACGGCATTGTCGTACTCACCCTTGGCATAGTAGCAGCCTTCATCGGGCTGCCAGCCGCGCTTTTGCTCTTCGCCTCCGAAAGCAGCTTGCATCTGCTCCTGCATCTTCTGCATCTGCTTCTCGATAGCTTCGGCAGAGTTATCTCCCCCGAAAAGCCCCTGAAGCTTCTTAAAAAGGTCCATCATTTTGATTGTAGTTTGATTATAAATAAATCGATTACTCGACAAAAATAGCGATTTCCATCAATACCACAACTCCTCAGACTGCATAATATCGGGCAAGTTGCAGGCTAAGATAGTCCCAGCCCAGCTGAGAAGGAGGCATACCCCTTCTGCAGAAAGGCCCTATTCCTCACTATAGACCGAGAGCATAGAGCTCCGAGGATCAGACAAAGTCAACCGATAGACAGGCTCCTTATTGATACGGATCCATACGATGACTCATATAAGAATGCAAGTAGACCTATATAGGAATGATCATAAAGCTATATAGGAATCAGTGCAATCCTATATAGGAACGCGCGCAAAGCTATATAGGAATGATCACGAAGCTATATAGAAATCACCTCAATCCTATATAGGAACGCGCGCAAAGCTATATAGGAATATAAGAAGAGCTATATAACTTCAACCACCCCTTGCAATACGACCTCATGAGACTGTTGCCGAGAGTCCTGCCCGCTATTAATTGTACTAAGGTATCGCACGCCAGCTCCCCGATATACCTCTCCGAAGTGGTACGCAAGCCCTTCGCCTTATCGCAAGTATTCCTCTTATCCTGCGGAGGGAAAAGTGTTGTTTTTGCGAAGAAAAAGCGTCTTCACGTAGTGCTTTTTCCGCATCTATGCACGTAGTCTTAAAGACCAGGCACGCAAATCTAAATATCCACGTACGTAGATATTAGAGCTACATACGTAGCCTAAACTTATCTACTACTCGTCCACAACTTTTATCCCTACGCGGAGCAACGACCTAATACAGGTCACCTCACAAGGCTGTATAGGAATCGATCCAAAGCTATATAGCTTTCTTCGCCATCTTATATAGCTCTACCCACGTACTCATATACCTATTATGGGACCATTGCGCAAGGCCACCTCTTCATTACTCGTACCCCCTTCCCTCGAAAAGCGGAGTCTTTAGGTTGAGAAGTTCGAAGGAGGAAAGTGCAAGCTGTGAAGAGATGGCCTTGCGCAATGGTATCCTCAATAAGAATGCATTGATCGCCCCCTCAAGTAGTCAATAATAAAAGCCATCACCCTACCGCCACAGGATCATGTGAGCGGTAGGGTGATGGCTTACCCTTGCGAAGGAAGGGAGGCACTATGCCTCGGGAAGGGTCATCTTGACCAAGACGATCTTCGTCGATGTGGAGCGGAGAATCTCAAAGCGCAGATCACCAATCTCAAGGACTTGCCCCTGTGAAGGGATGCTGGGATGATGGCACAAGATGTAGCCAGCGATAGTCATGAAGTCCTCATCCTCGGGGAGTGTCAGGCCAAACTTCTCGTTGATATCATCGATCTCCATACGTCCGCTGAAGACGAAGGTACGGTCATCAAGGCGCTTGGCTACGCGCTTCTGACGGTCATGCTCATCCTCAATATCTCCGAAGAGCTCCTCGACGATATCCTCAAGCGTCACCATACCTGCCGTACCGCCAAGCTCGTCGATGACGACTGCGATACTCTTCTTTTTCTGCATCAAGAGTCGCATCAGCGTACTGGCTTGCATGCTCTCGGGGACGAAGAGGGCTGAGACGATGCGCTTCTGCCAGTCGTCTCCGCGAAACATTTCGCTCGAATGGATGTAGCCGACGACTTCGTCGATATTCTCCTTGTAGACGATGAGCTTTGAGAGTCCCGTGCGGATGAAGAGCTCCTCAAGATGTGCACGCGTCGAGTCAATGCTTGCCCCGACGATCTCATTACGAGGCAGAAGGCAATCACGCACCTGAAGGCCCGAGAAGGAGATGGCATTTTGGATGATCTTCACCTCCGTCTCAATACCCGAGGCCTGACCATCGTCCGAGCTATGCGTGAGGTAGTACTCGAGGTCCAGTGAAGAGAGCTGGGGGCGAATAGCCACACTCGAGGTACGCTGCCCAGCAAGGAAAAGAATCGCACGCGTGATCAGCCCGATGATCCAAGCAAAGGGATAGAGCAGGAGATAGACGAGAAAGAGGATCCCTGCGAAGAAGCGCATCGTGCGGTTGGGGTTAGCACGGAAGGTAACCTTCGGGAGGAACTCCCCGACGAAGAGGATCAGTAGCGTACTGATGACCGACTGCGCCAAGAGGATGAGCCCATCATTCTCGCCCAAGAGGCTCTTGAACCAAGGCTCCATCAGCACAGCGGTCAAGAGACCATAGATGACGAGGGCAACATTGTTCCCCAGGAGCATCGTCGTGATGAAGTGGTCAGGACGCGAGTAGAAGACACCTAAGATCCGAGCCGACACACCACCACGGCTTCGGTCAAGCTCAAGACGGAGCTTATCCGAAGAAAGGAAGGCAATCTCCATACCAGAGAAGAAGGCCGAAGCAATTAGGCTGAGGAATATATAGAGGTAAATCATCGTCGATGGTGAGAGCACACTGCGTCGAAGAGCTTAGAGATGGGGAGCTTGCTTCAGCGTATCGGCCCGTGGGGCTGCAGGTGCAGTAGGTGAGGTCGCCTTATTCTCGTCGTAGTCAAAGGCGCCCTTGTTGTCGTAGATCTCATACCAGCTGAGATCATCCTTAGCATTGAAGTGGGAGCCACGAAGCTCCTTGCCTTGGGTGAGGAAGTAGGTCGTATCATCCGAATAGAGGCGCTTCTCAGCACGAAGCCAAAAGAGACGCTTCGTCTTGAGGCGCTGCCCATCAGGTCCCTGGACATGGACGTGACCGATGAGCTCCCACTCTTCCTTGAGCGGTCGGCGGATAGCGGAGTCTGCCTTGATGAAGACCTGACTACCGCTCTTGAGGTCATAGGGTCGTAGGACAAGACCACGTGGGAAGACCCACTCATTGCGGTCATTACGCTCATAGATCAGAAGCTCGGGAGCGGTCATACGATAGCGGATGAGTCCAGAGTCCGAGATGAGCGTATTGAGCGCTACCATACGAGCTGTATAGAGCGAATCGGGATTGACCGCCAGATTCTTCACCTCGACCTTCTTCTTGCTGCATGCCCCCAGCGAAAGGAAGAGCGTGCAGAAGACAAAGAGAACGGCGAAGGGATACGAACGAGAAGTCCCCCGCTGTCTGGATGGAGTATCCAGACGGCGGAGGGCTTCTTCCCTCTCTCTTGCACCTAAGTGCGAAGGGAGATCAGACATAGAGCGAGCTATGTAAATTAGGGGATGACGACACTTTCGCCACCGAAGCTAACCGTAGAACCCTTCTTGATATCGGGGTGCATAAAGATCTCCTGTGCAGAGGGGAGGTAGCGAGAGTAGTTGGCGATAGCGCGGTTAGCCTGAGCAGAGACCGAGGGGTCTACGCTGGCAGCGTGACGGAGCTTATTGATGACGAGATAGTAGTAGCAGCGCTGCTTGATCTTGTCATCGGGATAGTAGCGAGAAGCATTACCAGCGGAGAGCTCAGCGAGATAGAGCAGTACGCGACCATTACGGGGATTCTCAGCGAGGATCTTGTTCCCGTAAGAGATAGCTGCACTGCTGTTGCGCTGTACCTGAGCGATCTGGAAGAGTGCTTCGTAGCACTTGAGGCGGTCAGAAGAGTTCTTAGCCAGGTCAATAGCCTTGTTGAGGAACTCCGTAGCCTCAGCGTAGCGCTTATCGCGAATAGCTTCACCAGCGATACCCATAGCCGCCGTGACCGAAGGCTCGATATCGAAGAGGTAGCGACCGGCACGTACAGAAGCATTGCCATCGCAGCCTGCACGCTGGAAGAGCGCAAGGACATTCTGCAGGAAGGTCTTATCCGTCTTATGCTGATCGATCTTCTCTACCGTATAGGTCTTCTCAAGCTTATCACAGCTGGCCAGACCGCTCTGAGCGAACTCCGTGTCCATCTGATTCTTGTACGTCTCGATGACCTTCTTAGCTTCGTCCGTCTCTGCAGCAGCGAGGATAGCATCTGCGTACTCAGCAGCCTGCGTATACTCGTTGATGTACTGATCGATCTTCGACTGATCCTTAGAAGCGATGAGGCGCGAGCTGAAGACATAGTAGTAGAGGAGCTGGATAGGCGACTCAGCCTTGTAGCGCTCTACGACAGGCTTAGCCCACTGATAGACCTGCGTGAAGTCTGCATCAGCACCTGCGATCGTCTTGTAGTCCTCGATCTTATCAGCCAGGATCTGAGGCGTACCGACCTTAGCATCGTCACCGAAGTAAGTGATACGGTCGTCATAGAGCTTCATCAGCTGGTTGAGGATCTTCTTCTTATCATCAGCAGTCTTAGCCTGACCAAGCTTCCAGTGAAGGATCTTAGCACCGATGATGTATATATTCTTAGATGCTGCGGGGCAGTTATCGTATGCCTTCTGCCAATGCTCATAGGCGTCGGCATAGTTCGCCGTCTTACCAAAGCTGGTCAGCAGGCTGATACTTTGGCGGCAGCGGATGCTGTCTTCACCTGAGCCAAAAGGAGTACCTGTAGCTCTACCCGTCTGGGCATAAGCAGCCGTCGAGAGAAGTCCGAGAGCTGCTACCAGGATCATTCTGTTCAGTTTCATTGTCTCTTGTCTTTAGTGTGTAAATGATTAGCGCATAGTCGGCCGTAGACCTCCACCATATAGAGCGGCGGATAGTCCATAGCAAGGGTATATAACTTAGTTAATACGTGCCTTGCGGAACCAGTTCTCGTTGAAGAGAATCCCCACAGTGAGGCCAAGTGAGTGCTCACGCACCATACCGGTGGCTTGAGGAGTGAGGTACTTATAGTCTACGGTAATATTGACGAGCGAACGACGGTCGATGAGCGGCATACCGATACCGACCGATGCGGTGAGTTCATTGTAGCCCTTCTGCTCACCCGAGGAAGTTGGGACGAGCATATAGGAGTTAGCCCCACTCAGCCCGAAGCGATAGCGGGAGCGAGAGAAGAGTCCACGACCACGAGGATCGGGGATCCACTCGGCACCAAGGCCTACACGATAGTGGTCGCGAGGTGCAGCACCATCCTGAGCAAGGCCCGTAGCCTTAGCCCACTGCATATAGGTGAAGCCTGCTCCGACGAGGAGGCTCTCGCTATGGCGATAGGTAGCACCGACCGAGTAGCTCATAGGCACATGGTGGAGGCTACGTGAGGTGATTGTATCTGAGGACTCGGGCACAAGCTGGCTGGAATTCTCGGCACTGAGGAAGTGCTGATCGATGAGCGTCGAGCGGAGCTTGATCTCAGGGGCGAACGTAGCACCCACGACGAGGCTACGTCCCTTCTTCTGATCCAGATCCAGCTGGTACTGCGCACCGATATCAGCTTTGAAGCCCTTGAGCTGGAGCTGCGTGCGGTAGAAGGGATTGGATGCACCATCCGACCCGATATATACCTGACGCTCCTGCGTCGTATAGCCGAAGACATAGGAGCCATTCACCCCGAGGGAGAAGCCTCCAATACGTCCTGCTACACCGAGGTAAAGGTCGCTGAAGCCACCCTGTCCCAGATAGGTACGTTGATAGTTATTCTGGCTATCTCCCTGGAGCTTCTCAAGGCTACCGAAGCGATAGCCCACGGTCGAGAAGGGAGTGATCCCTGCACTGACCGCGATATGACGGCTCACGGGGAAGAGGATCGTAGCGTAATCAAGGTTACCCAAGACACGGCTATCACGATTCCCGCCTTCAGCGAGGTGAGATCCACGCAGCGACACTGCCAGATCCATGATGAAGGTCATGGAGTCGACAGCGGTATAGGAGGCAGGGTTAGCGGGGTTGACGACGAGACCGTCACGCAGACCCGCACCGATACCCCCGAGAGCTCGCGTCGTAGCCGTCTGGCGCATACCGAGTGTCCCATAGCCGAAGCGACTATAGGGCGAGCGGTCTGAGTTGCTCTGGGCGCTAAGGGCGCCTGCTGTCCCAGCTGTAAGTAGTCCTGCGGAGAGGAGGTAGCTGAGGATCTTCTTCTGCTTTATCATCTGTTGTACTCCAGTATCTTATTCAGTCCATAGAGGACGAGGTCGGGCTCCACGCATACCCCTTCGGGGAGGTACTGCTCGATGAGAGGAGCGTCGCCCCCTGTGACGTAGACCTTGACATTAGGGTCTGACGCCTTAGCTTCATCTATATATCCCTTGATCTCATAGATGACTCCATGGAGCACGCCCGCGGTGATGGCCTCGGAGGTTGTCTGCCCGAAGTCTCGTACGGGAGGCGTGATCTCGTGGATCAACGGTAAGCGCGAGGTGAAGTGATTCAGCGCCTTGAGTCGGGTATAGAGCCCTGGGGAGATATTCCCCCCGGTATATTCTCCCTTAGGAGAGATCTGCTCATAGGTGATCGCCGTCCCCAGGTCTATGACCAAGAGGCTGACACCCTCGGGTGCCAGAGCATGTGCCCCGACGACAGCCGCCATACGGTCGCTACCGAGGCGCTTGCGGTCGTAAGCCACGCTTACAGGCACGGCTATATGCTCGTCGACCTGCAGCACGGTGGGGATACGCTCAGCGAGCAGGCTGAGTAGCATCTTGTCGACAGCTGCGACAGAGCTATAGATCGCCGCCTGCAGAGCTGGGTGATCGGATAAGATGACCCCAGCTTCTCGTAGGGAAACTTGAGGGAAGGAGTAGTGGGCAATGAGCTCACCTCCATCCGCCACGGCCACTTTGCAGACCGAGTTTCCCTGATCGATGATTAAATTCACTTAGTGGTCAGATAGTCAATGATACCACAAAGAAACGGCTTTTATCTGGAATATACCGCAACTACGGTAAGAGGAGCGGCTTCCTATCACCGCGCCGAGGCACGATGAAGCCATCTCTTTAGTCAAAGAGTGGCGTCCCTTCACCGACCAACTCATGCAGTCGGATCAAGGCCTTATCCTCTGCCTCACGCATGAGCTCCTCGTCCTCGGGGCTCTTATCCTTGAGTCCGCAGAGATGGAGGACACCATGGATGATCACACGGTGCAGCTCTTCGGCATACTCATTGCCAAGGAGCTCGGCATTGCTACGCACCGTATCAAGGCTGATGAGCATGTCCCCCGAGATCACATCCCCCTCACTCTCGTCGAAGGTGATGATATCGGTATAGTAGTCATGATCGAGAAAGTCTTGATTGGTCTGCAGGATGCGCTCATCACCACAGAACTGGTAGCAGAGCTCGCCGACACGACGGTCATAGCCAGCAGCGACCTCACGGATCCAGTTGCGAAGGACACGCTCTCGGAGGCGAGGCTCCTCGACGTCTTCGTCAGTGTAGTAAGCTATAAGCTCAGATTCTTTCGACATAAGTGATATGCTGTAGTCTAATCTTTCTTGAGTAAGGGCTCCTCATCGGCCAGGCGCCCATGACCATAGCGGAGCACCTCGAAGGGCTCCTCTGTGCAGTCGACGATCGTCGAGGGAGCCAGCGGGACATCGCCAGCATCGAGGATGGTGTAGACGGCATTCCCGTAGCGCTCATCGATGAGCTCGGGATTAGTGCAGTACTCGGGCTCGTCCTCATCCTCTATGGGGAGCGAAGAGGTGATCAGTGGATTGCCCAAGTGCTCGGCAAGAAGACGACCGATAGGATGCTGGGCAAGGCGGACACCCACCTCACGGCGCTGCTTGAAGATACGTGGCAGGGCACCCGATGCTGGGAGGATGAAGGTATAGTTGACCTCGTGATCCTTGATGAACTTGAAGGCGCGGTCATTCATCTTACAGTACTCAGACACCTGGCTCAGCGAAGCACAGGCGATAGAGAGCGCCTTCTTCTTCGGGTCGATCTTCTTTAGGCGGCAGATCTCCTCGATGGCACGCTGATGAAGCGCGTCACAGCAGTAGGCGTAGCCCGAAGCCGTGGGATAGATGAAGATCGCACCACGACGGAGCTCATCGACCAGCTCGGTGAGCAAGCGATAGTCGGGGGAGTCAGCGTAGATCTTAGTGAGCATAGTGTAGAGTAGCTATTATGAAGGGGCTATCACTCAGCACCGAGGCCAGCCTGACGCACGACCTCATAGATGAGGATACCGCCAGCGACCGAGACATTGAGCGAACCGATAGCACCGACCTGGGGGATACGGACGATCTTATCCGCACGGCGCAGGACATCCTGTGACACCCCGTGATCTTCAGCCCCAAGGACCAGACCGAGGGGAAGCGACAGCTCACTCTCGGTATAGATATCTGCGGCCTTCTCTGAGGCAGCGACGATCTGAATACCGTTCTCCTGCAGGAGGGTGACAGCAGCCTGTATCGAGCTGACTCGGCAGACGGGGATACGGTGGAGCGCCCCAGCGGAGGTCTTGACGGCATCGGCAGTCACCGACACGCTCCCTCGCTCGGGGATGATGATCGCATCCACACCAGCGCACTCTGCCGTACGGGCGATAGCACCGAAGTTACGCACATCGGTAAGCCCATCCAAGAGGACAACGAAGGGAGAGCGTCCTTCTTCGTAGAGCATCGGGATGAGCTGATCCAGCTGCGTGTACTCGATCTCGCTGATGAAGGCGATGACCCCCTGATGCTGCTTGCGTGTCAGACGCGTCAAGCGCTCCTCGGGGACGATCTGCACAGGGATCGTGCGCTCCTTGGCCACATCCATGATATGGCTCACTTCGCTGCTACGCAGTCCGCGCTTGAGTAAGATCTTATCGATCTCACGACCTGCCTCCAGGGCTTCGATAAGTGGGTGGATCCCGAAGATCAGGTTATTCTTTCCCATCAGTCCTTATACCTTGTTATATATGTCAGTCTATTCTCTTTGGTTCGTGCCACACGCACCCCAGATCAATTGAGGCGGTTTCAGACGTGCGCACATAGAGCAAAGATACAAAAAGATAACAGCTCCTGCCCGTAGTCTCACACAGCCACTTGCTATCTTCCCTGTACGCACCTCCACGAGGATTGATCAGCGCTACACGAACACTCAGCATGGATCTCCCTCAAAGCGTAAGTAATAGGCACGCCTCCCCTATTATCCGAACGAGAGCATTCCTTTGAAGTAGGTACTATCAACCTATATACGGGGGCGTAGGTAGAGCTATATAGCTTTCGGTGTGAAGCTATATAGCTTTGAGAAGTGACCTCTATTAGTTTGTTGCTCCGCGTAGGGATAAAAGTTGTGGACGAGCGGCAGATAAGTTTGGGCTACGTACGTGGATCTAATGTCTACGTACGTGGATATTTGGATTGACGTGCCTGGTCTTTAAGACTACGTGCATAGACAGAGGAAGACCCCTACGTGAAGGCGCTTTTTTCTTCACGAGAAGGACACTTTTCCCTCCACTGGATAAGAGGAATACTCGCGATAAGGCGAGGAGCTTGTGTATCTCTTCAGAGAGGTGTATCGTGGTGCTGGGCACGCGATGCCTTAGCAGAATAAATCGAGATCAGGACTCGCGGCAACAGTCTCATATAGGTCGCGTCAGCGATCTATATAGGTCCATAGCACCCCTCTCTACAACTACACACACCCTCCCCACTATCCACTTATGAAACAAGCATATACAGCAAGCCCCCGACCTCAGGCATCTTCTTATGCACTTCGGTGGGGGCTTGACGTATCAACGTAGAAAGGAGGGAGCTTACCTATAGGCTGTAGCTGATGCTTCCCGAAAACCAGAAGCCTGGCTGCGGTACGCCAGCGATATCAGCGTACTGCGTGTCGGTGATATTATTCAGCTCGAGACCAGCACGGAGGTGATTCGTCAGACGATAGTCGAGCTTGAGGTCAAGCGTCGCAAAGGGACTGGCTTGATTGACACGATCCTGATAGCGCAGTGCCCAAAGGGCTTCTATTCGAGAGCCGGCGTTGTGTGCGAGCTGTGCCGTGAACTTGTGGCGGAGATAGTTCAGCGCATACTTAGACATCGCGACACCAGGAGCACGATGCTGCTGCGTCATATAGAGGTAGTCAAGGCTGAGACGTCCCGCATCACCAAGGAAGGGCAGGTACTCGCCAAGGCGAAGAGCCAGCCCAGCTTCGAGACCTTGGTTCGTAAGCTCAGCGATATTGTGCGAGGTGAAGGCCGTCTCCGTGGGGTCGAACTTCACCCAGTCAATGAGATTGCTCCCCTTCATCAAGAAGTAAGAGAGGTGCGCCTCTACGTGCGAGGTCTGGTACTTCGCAATAGCCTCGAAGGAGTGGGCATACTCAGGCTGGAGATTATCTCCATGCTTGTGGACAGGGTCGGTGTACCAGAGGTCGTTCAAGGTCGGCAGACGCATCGAGCGACTCCAGGTAGCGACGAAGCTCCAGCGGTCGAGGGGATGATAATTCACACTCACCGAAGGGAGGAAGGTATACTTCCCTGAGAGGAGTGTATTATGACTCATAAGTGTCCCAGCGGAGATCAGCCACTTATCCAGCTTGACAGTATGCTCCAGACTGAGGCTGACGTTCGTTCGGCTACCGAACTTTGTGTAGTAGCTCTCGGGCTTAGCGCGTGGCGTACCAAGCTTATTCCCGATGACCTCCTCATAGCGAAGCTCACCACCGAGTGTCGTCGTCCCGAGGAGGGAGCTGTAGTTGGCGATGAGCCCAGCACCATAGTTATTCACGATATGGTGGTTCTGCCCGAAGGTCGTCCCACGCACCAGCTCGAAGCAGTCGTACTCACGATCCCAATAGATAGTGGGTAGAAGACGCAGGCGCTCACCACCCAGGTCACCACGCAGCGAGGCGATCATACGCTGGGTATGCTCATACTGATTGGGGTACTTAGCCGAATAGAAGGAGTTGGCACCGAACTTTTTCTCATTGTAGCCGAGCTGGAGATCCATCTTGTTCTCCGTAGGGAGATTCAGGCGTGTTTGCCAGAGGGCATTATAGATCTCGTAGTCGGTATTCGTGCGGTAGCCTGCACTGGAGCGGCGGCTCAGCGAGAGGCTATTCTCCGTCTTGCCCCACGTCATCGCTCCACGGAGCTCTGCACCCACGAGGCGGTGCATACCCGCAGTAGCCTTGGCATAGAGGGAAGTCTCTTCGCTGTGCTTGGTGATGATGTTGATAGCCCCCGAGAAAGCACCCGTACCATAGATAAGTGCCGAGGGGCCACGAAGCACCTCGATACGCTCGATATCCGAGAGATTGATAGGGAAATCGAAGCTCAGGTGCCCCGACTTACTGCTGCTGACATTGATCCCATTGAGGAGGATGACGATCTGCTCGTGTGAGCCACCACGGATGGAGACATCAGCCTGCACTCCTTGGGCGCCGCGCTGAGCGACGTCGATACCCGCTACATAGTTCAGCAGTTCTTGGATACTTCGCGCAGGAGTCTGGGCGATCTCACGTGACGAGATGACGGTGACGAGTCGCGTAGCTTCATTCAGCGGGGTAGCCGTCTTAGAGGCTGTGACCGTGACCCCTGTAAGCTCCTTATCGGGCTCACCGAGACTGGATTCAGGCTCAGACGCAGCTACATTCTGCGCGCTGACGGTGGAGGTGTAGGCACAAGCCAGCGCCAGGCTGGTAAGCGTACCGATGTTGATGATACGGTGCATCGTGTTGAAGGCACCGTAGCTCTTGCGCGTCATACGCCGGAAGCGTAGCGCGACAGAGGTCTGCATGTTTGTTTGCTTCATCTGTAGACAAAAGATTGATTAGACGTGGACCTCACCTCGCTTGCCATCACGCAGGAGACACAAGCCGAGGAAGGTAAATAAGCCATTGAATAGGAGGATCTCGTAGCCGACCTTATAGCCCCATAGGCTCTCCGCTGCCACAGCGACGCCGTAGCTCACAAAGGGAGAGAGGATACAGAGGTAGGGCGTGAAGCGATCACGTACCGCCCAGCGTGTGAAGAGTCCGAAAGCGAAGAGTCCTAAGAGCGGCCCATAGGTATAGGAGACTGCCGTGAAGATCGTCTTCAGCAGGGAGCTCTGCTGGATCTGACTGATGAGGAGTACCATGAGAGCGAAGGCCACGCACATCGCTAAATGAATCCACCAGCGACGGCGCTCCCCTATCGCATCATCCTCGAGCTTCATACCGAGGAGGTCAGTGCAGACCGAAGTCGTGAGACTGGTCAGAGCCGAGTCAGCATTGGAGAAGGAAGCAGCAGTTATACCCAGCGTGAAGAAGATCAGGACCCACGGACCTAAGTGCCCTGCAGCGAGGAAGGGCAGGATATCATCTCCTCGCTCAGGCAGGGTCAAGCCATGCGCTGCGCCGAAGTGCAGGAGGAGAATCCCCAAGACGAGGAAGAGATAGTTCAGCGGAAGGAAGCCGAAGCCGTAGGTAAGCATATTCGTACGGGCCTCACGGAGTGTACGGCACGTGAGGTTCTTCTGCATCATGTTCTGATCCAAGCCCGTCATCACGATGACGATGAAGATACCGCTGATGAACTGCTTCCAGAAGTACTGCGGGCTCATCCAGTCATCGAAGAAGAAGACTCGGCTGTGGGGATCTTCCCCGACCAAGCGCACGATACCTGAGAGGTTGAGGCCCAGCTGTCCCGAGACGACATAGACGATGAGTCCCAGCGTGAGCACAAGGCAGACCGTCTGCAAGACATCCGTCCAGATGATCGTACCCATACCACCGCGCTGCGTATAGAGCCAGATGATGCCAACGACCCCGAGGATCGTGATGACATACGGCACCCCTATCGGAGCAAAGACGAGCTGCTGTAGGATGAGCGTGATGAGGAAGAGCTTCGCTGCTGCCCCGAAGAGCTTCGAGATGATGAAGAAGAGTGCACCCGTGCGATAGCTATGCCGCCCGAAGCGCTGCTCCAGATAGGTATAGATCGAGACGAGCTGCAGACGATAGTAGAGCGGCAGGAGGACGTAGGCGATGACGATGTAGCCAAAGAAGAAGCCCAAGACCAGCTGCATATAGCTCATATCCATCTGCTGCACCATCCCTGGCACCGAGACGAAGGTCACACCCGAGATCGAGTCACCGAGCATCCCAATCGAGACGATCCACCAAGGGGTCGCACGCCCAGCAAGGAAGAAATCCGCATTGGTGCCTCGCCTACGCGTCCAGAAGGTGATCAGGAAGAGGAAGAAGAGATAGAGGACGAAGGTAATCAGTACACCCTGTACCATGATGATAGATGATAGTGGCGACTAATAGTTGTAGTGAACTTCCCAGTCCTCGGGCGTATTGACCTTACCGCAAGCCTCGATCATCTTCATATCGTCCTCAGCTTGACGGCCAATGGTCGTGAGCAGGTCCCCCGTAATAGCAGCATTGATACCGACGTAGATAGCCTTGTACTGTGTCTCGGGGGAGAGCTGTGC
>ERZ772766.504-NODE-504-length-22795-cov-4.091381_pt1 | contig 22795 bp, 24 predicted proteins | sample MGYA00511379_ERZ772766 | MGnify/ENA primary metagenome ERZ772766 (study PRJEB29015, sample SAMEA2737895) | human oral metagenome | biome: human oral; feature: human-associated habitat; material: dental | place: China | collected 2116 ...
CATCAGCTGCATGCGGATGTCGGGACCGCAATCTACCAGCACACGATGCTCTTTGCTTTCAACAAGCAATGCACATCGCATGCGTTTGTCTTTGGAATTGTCACTTCGACAAACCTCACAACAACACCCCAACACGGGTACACCGTTAGAAGTGCCCGTTCCTAATAACGTGAATTTCATTGTATGTTAACCTCCGGATAGATGTCTATGCCAAACTTTGCCTTCACATCAGCTTGTATTCGACGGCAAAGAGCCAGCACGTCGCGCCCCTCTGCACCGCCCTTGTTCACCAAAACCAATGCCTGCTTGTGATGAACGCCTGCCCTACCCAACGCTTTTCCTTTCCATCCGCATTGCTCTACCATCCAACCTGCGGGTATTTTCACCCTTTCGGCGTCTATTATATAATGTGGCATGTCGGGATAAAAGGCCAACAAAGCCTCGAATTTACTTCGTTGCACGATGGGATTCATAAAAAAGCTGCCTGCATTACCCTCCATTTTGGGGTCGGGCAACTTAGCCTTTCGAATGTCAATAATGGCCTGGCGCAACTCTATGGCCGTGGGCACAACGATGCCTTTCTCGGCCAATGCAGCCTTAATGTTGCCGTAATCAAGATGTGGAACAAAGGTTCGACAGAGCCGATAGGTGACATGGGTGATGAAAAAACGATTTTTCCAATCGCGTTTAAAACGACTTTGGCGATAAGCATACTCACATTGGGCATTGGTAAAGTGCACAATGCGGCCTGTTTCCACCTCTACGGCCTCCACAGTGGTTATCAAATCTTTCACCTCCGCACCGTATGCGCCAATGTTTTGTACAGCACTAGCTCCCACTTCGCCAGGAATAAGCGACAAGTTTTCGGCTCCATACAGGCCATCGGCCACGCATTGAGCCACCACCTCGTCCCACACCAACCCCGAACCGCAACGCAACAGCACGTGTTCTTCGCCGTCATCGTGCCGTTCCATGCCCATAATGTGCGAATGTACTACCGTCCCGTCGAAGTCGCCCGTCAGCAACAGGTTGCTACCACCGCCCAAAATCAGCAGTCGTTCGTTGGCACTCACCAGCTTTGGCAAAGCCTTTTGCGCCTCTGCCACGGTATCGAAGGCCACATATCGCCTACACCTCGCCTTAATGCCAAAAGTGTTATGTTGAGTAAGATCGTAATCGTAATGCTCTGTCATGCACAAAATAAAAGCCTAGCTGTTAAACTTCACGAGTTTCCATTTGCCTTTCAACTTCTTGAAGTACATTTCTGTTTCCATACCATTGGCCACGCCACGGATAACAAACAGCTTGCGGTTGCTCTCCGTGTACTTCTGTCCATAGATGATGTTGTAAATCTCGCCCTTCGGAATAAGTCCCGGCTTAAACGACGGCCATTGTTCGGGCGAAATAGAACCAGTGATAGAACCGAAATCGTCGTCGGGGTCGGGAGCAGTGAACTCAACTAGGTCGTTCAGGCTTTGAACCTGAAACGCACTGTCTGATGCAAAGCGTTGATAAAACTGCAAGAACGAGGCATTAGTGGTTTCGTACATGGCTTTTAAGTTCATCGACGTAAGCATCCACTGTCCGTTAACGCGGTTGAATAAGAATTGCTTCACCGATTTGTTGTTGAACGCAATCTTCTCAATAACCACATGGCTTATCGTTGTGTCTTTCACCAATTCCATTTGCTTGGCGTTATCGAAGATTAGCGTATAATAACCCTGCTTCATAAAGAAGTGTTCCATGCGCCAATCTTTCTTTTCAATGCGTTTCGCCACCTTATCGTTTTGGTAAACCTCCAATGGGAACTTTACTCGCGCAAACTGCAACTTGCGGTTTGCAGCAAAGTTGAACACAAAGTCGTCGAACAATTCGTCTGCCGCCTTCGGCATGGGTTGTTCTTCGATAATACTCTCAAGCGTGTCGCGCGTTGCGGTATCACCCACAATTGTATCAGTGCGCGTACTGTCGGCGGTTGTCGGTTTCTTATCCGTACAACCCGTGGTTGTGCTCCCCATCGCTATCAGTAGCACAACCATTATAGCAAAGAAAATAAGTTTCTTCATCCTCTTTCCTTTCGTTTCCTATATCCTTTTGTTAGTCTCTCAAATTATTCTTAACGTAAAGTGGACAACTCGGCATGCGCTTTTCTGCACAGCCAAAATGTGTCCTAGTTGATGCAAAAGTACAACTTTATTTCCACACCATGTTTATTTCAATATAAAAATATTAACTTTGCATCCAAATTGTAATAACACAATAAAAGATGATACTCGATAAAATAGACCAACTGTTGAACGAAGTGAACAATCTCTCGGCACAAAACGCCGACGAAATTGAGCAACTACGCCTGAAATATCTCAGCAAAAAGGGTGAGATTACCGCCCTTATGGCCGACTTCCGTAATGTGGCTGCCGACCAAAAGAAAGCGGTAGGAATGAAAATCAACGAGTTGAAACAGCTTGCACAAGACAAGCTGAACGAACTGAAAGAGGCTGTGGGTACACAAAAGAAGGCCGAAGACGCGCCCGACCTTACACGTACGCCCTACCCCATCAAGCTTGGAACACGCCATCCGCTAACTATCGTGCGCAACCAAATCATCGATATTTTCCAACGAATGGGCTTTACGCTTGCCGAAGGACCGGAAATCGACGACGACCTGCACGTGTTTACCAAACTGAACTTCGCACCCGACCATCCCGCACGCGACATGCAGGACACCTTTTTTATCGAGACAAATCCCAGCGATGTAACGAAGAATGTTATTTTGCGCTCGCATACGTCTAACGACCAAAGCCGAGTGATGGAACGCCAACAGCCACCCATCCGCGTAATTTGCCCAGGACGCGTGTTCCGCAACGAGGCTATCTCGGCACGTGCACACTGTTTCTTCCATCAGCTTGAAGGCTTATACATCGACAAGAACGTGTCGTTTACCGACTTAAAACAGGTGTTGCTCACCTTTGCACGCGAACTTTTCGGTCCCGACACCGACATCCGCCTGCGCCCAAGCTATTTCCCCTTCACCGAACCAAGTGCCGAAATGGACATCTCGTGCCACATCTGCGGCGGCGAGGGCTGTGGTTTCTGCAAGCACACTGGTTGGGTTGAAATCCTTGGTTGTGGCATGGTAGACCCCAATGTGCTTGAAGCCTGCGGCATAGACAGCACCGTTTATTCGGGTTACGCCTTTGGTTTGGGTATCGAACGCATCACCAACTTGAAATATCACGTGGCCGACTTGCGTATGTTCTCCGAGAACGACGTGCGTTTCTTGCAAGAGTTCCAATCGGCTAATTAAACCGCATGCAATGTGCTAGCCTTACTAAGGCACAAGCAAATAATAACAGCTATAAACCGTCGGCAATGTTGTCGGCGGTTTTTTAGTGCAATCTTATACCCAAAGTAATGGGATATATCTAACCTCAATGCCCGCTGTTAAGAATAAGTACGATAAAAAATAAGTTCAAAATATCTAGGAGTATGATGAAACTCACCTGCTTAACTACTTAATAACGCAACAACTTTATAACAAACATCATAACTCACACGCTCATCAACTTACAAACTCAAAAACTCAAAAAACATTAACTTACAAACTCATCAACTTACAAATTCAAAAACTCATCAACTCAAAAACTCAATAACTCAATAACTTAAATTCCTATTTTTTATTTTACAAAACTACTCAACATTTCGATTCGTTCTAGCGAGAATATTGGTTAAAAAGGAGGTAGATTTACACTATTTCTAACCTTTCACGCCTTTTACTTTGTCTATTTTTAAGCATAGAACCTGTATTTTGCACCATTTTGCCTTTCTAGTTGGTTGCCAACTCGTAATTTTTTCAGGCCCAATTACCAGCATTTAGTCCCTAAAAACCCACTTTTTAATGGTCATTTTGCCCTTTTCAGCCATGTTTTTCATGGTTCTAAAAGGTTTTGAATATACCATTGCGGTGTATTATTATGCTTTTCGTCTTGCATGTAGCAGCATTTTGACTTGCGTTTAGCACCAAAATGCCTTGCATTTAGCACCAAAACGCACTGCATTTAGCACCAAAACGCACTGCATTTAGCACCAAAACGCACCGCATTTAGCGGCATATTGCACCCTTTTAGCAGTAATTAGCCCCCAAAACGGGTGCAAATGACGATTCTTAGACATAAAAATTCATTTTGCCTACATGCACAGACTAACCCTTTTTGCATCAAAACCAACCTCCGCGAGAATCGATTATTTGCGGCAAGATGAACGATTGGTGACGAAAAGGGCAGTCAGAATGTTAAAACCTATGCCGAAAAGCGGACAAAATCAGTTGACGAGTTAACAAGTTGACAAGAAGACAAGAAAACAAGTTGGCAGGAGAACGAGTTAACAAGTGGATGAGAAGACAAGTTAATAAGTTGATAAATTAGCAAGAAAACAAGTTGACAAGAGAACGAGTTGGCAAGTGGATGAGAAGTGAAGTTAATAAGAAGACAAGAAATTTCTATCTTGGCTTTCTCCTCAGAACAAGCCTACATCAAAATAATGTACGCTACTTGTATTAGCCGCTATCAGCGAGGTTATACGCAATCCGTTTGTTCTAAACAGCCTGCATCAATAAACACCAAGATGTCTTTGCTTGATACATTTAGCCCTTTGCAGACTTAATTCAATGTCTGCAAAGGGCCATTATCTGTTTATTTAGCAAAAGGGAAACTGTTCCAAGGACTCTTCGGGTTCTCAATCAGTTTCTTCACAACATCTGCCTGCATCTTCAATTGGATACCACTACCAAGCCAAAGGGCGTACCCAATGAGGTAACTCTTGCCATAATCTTCCCAAGAAGTGAGCGACTGATGAGCAAACTCGTCGGCAGCATCTACATATTGCCACATTTCTTCCTCGCTGATATACTTCGACTCGGCACACAAACGAGCGAGATATACTAGTGCAGAAACGTAATAACCATCTGCCCCAATACGCACAAAGTCTGTTTCGTCCTTAACTATTCCTAGTTTCACTAGTTTAGGCATCATCTTGAAAGCATTCTCTATTTGCTTAGCACAAGCCCGTGCGTCTTTATCCAACACAAAGGTGTCGTTGAGATACTTATCGATAGGCTGCTGCTCTTTAAGTCTGAAAGCCTCGCCGATATGTGGTATAAAGTTTTTTGTACAAGCTGCCTTCAACTCGTTTAATGCGTCGACAGCCTCGTCGTGTTTCCCAACACCCCAATGCTCTTTTAAGTAATCCTCACGTTCTATTCGGGTCATACCTGTCTTGAGGCTGTTCAATATCACTTTATCGTATGCTGCACTTACACTGCTCAAAAGCATCTTACGCTGTTGGTCTTTGGTTAATGTGGTTTTCTCATCCATACGTAGGCCACCAAATATTTTAAGCACAAGGCTCTTTAATTCGGTCATGTAAATATACAATCCACCCAGAATGGCAATGGCAGCAACGCCATAAATAATCCAAGTTATCGGACCGCTTTCGACATCATCCGAACCTCCGCCACGTACCCTTATGCGAAATCTAGCAGCAGCGGCAACTTGTTGTGCAACGAGACACAACATGAACATCAAACTAACAATGGTTTTCTTTTTCATAGAATTACTCTTCACGATATTTATATTCATTATTATATCTTGTCCGCCGAAAAAAACACGGCGGACAAGAACTTATATTAGGTTCTCTTTGCTTAACAACTGCTTATTATGCAAAAGGGACTCCTTTCCAAGGACTCTTCGCACTGGAATACATATCCTTTGCATGGCCTGCCATCACTTCAAAGTAGTTGGCTGTTCCACACCACAAGCAACGCCCAATGATGTAGCTCTTGCCGAAATCTTCCCAAGAAGTAAGCGTTTGGTGGGCTATTTTGTCGGCTGCATCGATGTATTGCCACATTTGTTCGTCAGTGATATACTCGTGTTCTCGGCACAATCTAGCCATGAACACCAACCTACCAGCGTCCCAAGCATCTGGTCCGATACGTACGAAGTCGGCTTGATCTTTAATCAATTGTGCATTTATTAAAGAGTCCATAGACCCAAAAGCGAACTGAACTTGTTCCCAACAGTCGCGCATGTCTTCCTCATCTTCAAGATTTTCAGTGATATACTGCTGAATAGCGCGCTTGTTTTGAATTTTCAGAGCCTCTACAACAAGGGGGAAGAAACGGCGTGTACCTGCGTGTTGCAGATAGTCGAGGGTATCAATTGCCGATTCTTTATCGGTAATACCCCAGCCCTGGCCAAACATTTTCTGCCTTCCGCCATACGACATTCCCGTCTTAACTACGTTCATAAACGTGCCTTTCTGCGCAGAAAAGACACCACTCAAAAGCAGTTTTCGCTGCTGTTCCTTGCTTAACGTGGTGGTTTCATCTATACGAAACCCACCAAATAGGGCATAATAGAAAGATGAAAAAAATGAAAACATACTTAGTTTAGTGTAATGAACGTTATTTCTTCTTACCCTTTACAACCTTCTGTGCAGCTGTTTTCTCAGGCATCTTGTTCTCAGGACGTGTAAAGCCGTCTTTTTGTGCGCGCTCGCTCATGGTCTTAATGCGCTTGTCGAGATCGGGGTGAGAAGAGAACATACGTTTCCACTTGCTGTCTTTCTGGTAGCCTGCATCTTCTTCAAGTTTCTTCAATTTCTCGAACGACAAAGCCATGGCCCAAGGGTTCTTGTTGTTCTTCTTCAAGAACTCATAGCCGTAAGCATCGGCATTGCTTTCTTGCTTTTGCGAGTAAGTAGCGTTCAGTAGAGCCTCGCCAAGGTCGCCAAGTTGCGAGTCGGTAAGTGCGGCAGCCTTGCCATTGGTTGAAGACACACCATCTTTTAATGCCGAAGTAAGCAGGGCTGTGCGGAATGCGTTCTTTGAATCCTTGTGGGCAACGTGGCCAATCTCGTGTCCGATAACGCCAAGCAGTTCTTCGTCGGTCATGATGTCCATCAAAGAAGAAAATACACGCACGCTACCGTCGGCACATGCAAAGGCATTCACGTCTACAACATAGTACACTTTAAAGTTCAAAGGAATGCCTTCTACTTCGGTCAGCCCTGCGGTAAGTTTCTTCAAGCGAATGGCGTAAGGGTTGTCGTCGGGACAAACTTGATTGTGTTTGTCCATCCAATCAATGTATTCCTTAACGTAATTCACCACATCGGCATCAGTCAAAGTTACTGCTTTGGCGGCCTTTGCAGCTCCGCCAACTGCTTTTTTAAGGTTAAACTGGGCCATTGCAGGCATTGTGCTCAACATGCAGAGAACTGCAACAAACATGTGTGATAATACTTTTTTCATAAAAGATTTAGTTTAATAAATGTGAACTATATCGCAAAGGTATATAAAAAAGTGCTAGCTGCGCACCGTTTCCGTTTTTTTAACTCAATTTATTCAGTAGAATTTATGTCTAGTCCCATATCTAAGGGCAATCAAGCAGCTCTTAATAGTTTTTTTTACTCCCCAAAAAGCGGTCAAAACGACACCCTTTTCACCCTTAAAACACATCTTTATAACTTATTAATAATCAAGCAAAGCCATTGCAAACCTTTCATATTTACGCCTATCTTTTATATTATTTTTCTAAAATACACGTAAGTATTGATCCTGATATAGAATTGGGTTAAAGCCGAAATGCTAAATTCTGTAACCTTCAATAAGCATCCCAAGCGTTGCAGGTAGTTTCTTAAAAGTGCCTTTAACTAGGTTACGGACATAAGAAGAACGCAGATGAGCAGGAAAATGAAGTGTCCCGGCATTAGAACCCGACACAACAGACACCCCTACATAATATGTACTGCCTCTCTTTAAGGTAATGTCCCCTTGCGTTTTAATCTTTATATGCGTGTTTTGGTTTGCGGGGGTCAATGCTAGATAAAGCGGTTTTGACTGAACTGGCTCGAACTTTGCGCCATGAACCTCGTACACAATAAGGCGAACAACACATTGCTGATACGTACACTCCTCCACTTTCATGTCGAAACTCGCCACCACATAGTCTCTTTTCACACTAAACAATGGTCCCATTTCTACCTTTCCCTGCTGTTCTTTCCCAAATGCGGCATCGCCAGGGAGTTTCATTCCACGCCCTACAATTGTTTTCAGCTTTGTCTGCTTAGCAACAATGTCTACGCTACCCAAATTATACGCCCGTTCTTCTAGCATAACGTTCACATATCCTTGCTGAAACACACTGGGCGGAACTAGTTTCGTTTTAAAGCTTATGTGGCTAACGTTTATGTCGGCTGTAACGCTACGTGGTAACTGCAAATTAAAGTGTCCATCAGCATCCGAAATGCAAAACAGGCTGTCCACGCTAATTGTTGCGTACTCTATACCATGCCCACTAGCATCTACAACTCGCCCCGTTACTTTCGTCTGACCATTAGAAGGCAACACGAAAGCGAGATTTAATACGATAAAAAGAAACAAGAACCTTTTCATGCGCTATTGAATTAAATGATAAAGACTTGAAGAGACCACCAATATCAGAAAACAAAAATACAAAAATAAAACGAAACACTTACGATATCTAATCACAAATAAGCTTCAAATAATGCCTGACAACACATTTGTCGCCCCCAACAGCACACACAAGCTCCCAACAACAAGCAACCAAGTCGCCTTTGAACACTTTTGTTCGCAAGCCCAAACGCCTCGTCGAACCCATAATTAGCCAACCAAGCAAAGCACGTTATATGCCACAACCACACGCCAATGCAAGCCGAGAAAACAAGGCGACAGGACGTTCAAGCCGCCATTAATTTGCATAATCCAATGAAAACCACTACCTTTGCATGGTTGTATCCGATAAATTTGTCGGCAAACAATACCCATTCAAGTTGTACGTAATTACAAATCAAGATAAAAGAGAATGATAACTGTTACAAATCTTGCTATTCAATTCGGTAAGCGAGTGCTCTACAAAGACGTGAATATGAAGTTCACATCAGGCAACATCTATGGTATCATCGGAGCTAACGGGGCGGGTAAGTCTACGCTTCTCAAAGCTATCAGCGGCGAACTGGAACCCAACAAGGGAACAGTTGAGCTAGGACCAGGCGAGCGCCTCTCTGTTTTGGATCAAGATCACTTTAAATTCGACGAATATCGCGTTATCGACACCGTTCTGATGGGCCACGAAAAACTGTGGAAGAACATGAAAGAACGCGAGGCACTATATGCCAAAGAGGAAATGACCGAAGAAGACGGAAACCGCGCGGCCGTGCTGGAAGAAAAGTTTGCAGAGATGAACGGCTGGGAGGCCGAAAGCGACGCAGCGCAGATGTTGAGCAACTTGGGCGTGACCGACGCCTTGCACTACAAGCAGATGAGCGACCTGTCGAACAACGAGAAGGTGCGCGTGATGTTGGCAAAGGCACTCTTTGGCAACCCCGACAACCTGTTGCTCGATGAGCCTACCAACGACTTGGACCTCGACACCGTGAACTGGCTGGAAGAATACTTAGGTAACGTGGAGCAAACGGTGCTTGTGGTTAGTCACGACCGCCACTTCCTCGATGCTGTGAGTACCCAAACGGTGGACATCGACTTTGGAAAGGTTACCATTTTCTCGGGTAACTACTCGTTCTGGTACGAAAGTTCGCAGCTAGCTTTGCGCCAAGCGCAGAACCAAAAGCAAAAGGCCGAAGAGAAACGAAAGGAATTGGAGGAGTTCATTCGTCGTTTCTCTGCCAATGTGGCAAAGAGCAGGCAAACCACTTCGCGTAAAAAGATGCTCGAAAAGCTTAACGTTGAAGAGATCAAACCTTCGAGCCGCAAATATCCCGGCATCATTTTCCAAATGGAACGCGAACCAGGCAACCAAATATTAGAGGTAGAAGGCCTCAAAGCAACCGACAACGAAGGCAACGTTTTGTTTGACAACGTGTCGTTCAACGTGGAGAAAGGGCAAAAAGTGGTGTTCCTCAGCCACAATCCCAAGGCCATGACGGCACTCTTCGAGATTATCAACGGCAACCGCGAGGCCGAAGCAGGCACTTACAAGTGGGGTGTAACCATCACCACAGCCTATCTTCCGCTAGACAACACGGCGTTCTTCGACAGCAAACTCAACCTTGTAGACTGGCTTAGCCAATACGGTCCGGGTAACGAGGTGGTAATGAAAAGCTATCTAGGGCGCATGCTCTTCTCGGGCGAAGATGTGTTGAAAGAGGTGAACGTGCTATCGGGAGGCGAAAAGATGCGTTGTATGATTGCGCGCATGCAAATGAAGAACGCCAACTGCCTGATACTCGACACGCCCACCAACCACCTCGACTTGGAAAGCATTCAGGCCTTCAACAACAACCTCGTTGGCTTTAAGGGAAACATTCTCTTTGCCAGCCACGACCACCAATTCATACAGTCTATCGCCGACCGTATCATCGAGCTTACGCCAAATGGCACCATCGACAAGTTGATGAGCTACGACGATTACATCTACGACCCTGCCATTAAGGAGCAAAGGGCCAAAATGTATAACGCCTAAAACAGGTTGGCAAGGTATTTGCTAGGTTACTTACAGATACAATTAAAACAGTAAACAAACAAATACGCATTTGGAATGAACAACAATATGACAGACGAAAACATGGAAAAGAAGGCCAACAGCAACCTCGACAACAACGAGGGGGCTATTGACCTAAACGAAGATACAACCCAAGAAGAGACCAACGAGCCGCAAGAACAGCCACAACTGCCTGAAGAGGACCCCCAAACGGAGGAAGAGAACCTTGCAAAACAACTCGAAGAGCTGAAAGACAAGTATCTGCGCACTGTGGCCGAGTTCGAAAATTTCAAGCGTCGCACGCTGAAAGAGAAAACCGAACTCATCCTCAATGGCGGCGAAAAAACCATCACGGCCATACTACCCATCATCGACGACATGGAAAGAGCCATAGAAAACGCGCACAAACAAGCGTGCGTAGATGTTGTGGAAGAGGGCTGGGAACTGATTTACAAGAAATTGCTCAGCACGCTAGAAGGCATGGGCGTGAAGAAAATAGAAGTAGACGGCAAAGACTTTGATGTTGACTTCCACGAGGCTGTGGCCATGGTGCCTGGCATGGGCGACGACAAGAAAGGCAAAATCATCGACTGCGTACAAACGGGATATACCCTTAACGATAAGGTGATAAGGCATGCCAAAGTGGCGGTTGGACAATAATTGACGGGGCTGGAAAGGAAAGAAAATGGCTAAAAGAGATTATTATGAAGTGCTGGGCGTTGACAAAAACGCCTCGGAAGACGAGATAAAAAAGGCTTATCGCAAACTCGCCATCAAGTACCACCCCGACAAGAACCCTGGCGACAAGAATGCCGAAGAGAAGTTTAAGGAGGCTGCCGAGGCTTATGATGTGCTGCACGACCCCAACAAGCGCAAGCAATACGACCAATTTGGCTTCGACGGACCTACTGGCATGGGCGGTTCCGGGGGCTTTGGCGGTGGTGCCAGCATGGATATGGACGATATTTTCTCCATGTTCGGCGACATCTTTGGCGGACATGGCGGCTTTTCTGGTTTCTCTGGTTTCGGCGGTGGGGCAAGGTCAAGGCAGCATGCACAATTCAGGGGTAGCGATTTGCGACTGAAAGTGCGACTCACCCTGCAAGAAATTGCAACGGGCATCACCAAAAAGTTTAAGGTTAAGAAAGATGTAACGTGCACCCACTGCCACGGAACAGGAGCAGAAGCGGGTAGTGGAACGGAGACTTGTCCCACCTGTCATGGTCAAGGCATCGTTACCAAGGCCGTTAGAACCATGCTGGGCATGATGCAAACGCAAACCGAATGCCCCACTTGTCACGGAGAAGGAACGGTTATCAAGAACCCATGCCATACGTGTCACGGGTCGGGCGTAACCAAGGGCGAAGAAGTAGTTGAAATTAAAATACCTGCTGGTGTGGCCGAAGGAATGGTTGTGAACGTACCCGGCAAAGGCAACGCTGGTAAGCGCAACGGCATAACGGGCGACATACAAGTGTATATCGAGGAAGAGCCTAACGACACATTCGTTCGCGACGGCAACGACCTTATATATAATGAGCTGCTTGATTTCCCCACGGCAGCACTGGGCGGAAGCCTCGAAATACCATTGGTAGACGGTGGGAAGGTGCGCATGAAGGTTGCACCTGGCACACAACCCGGCACGGCATTGCGCCTGCGTGGCAAGGGATTGCCCTCTGTTCAAGGTTACGGACCGGGCATGGGCGACCTCATCGTTAACCTGAGCGTGTATGTGCCCAAAACGCTGTCGAGCGAAGAAAAGGCTTGCTTGGACAAACTAGCCCAAAGCGACAACTTTAAAGGCGACAGAGTTACCAAGCAAACGATATTTCAGAAATTCAAGAATTACTTTAACTGATGAACTATCAGGAGACAATTCAGTACCTTTACAATAGCACCCCTGTTTTCGAACATGTGGGTGCTTCTGCATATAAGGAGGGTTTAGACAATTCGCTTGCGCTTGATTCCCACATGGGCGCACCTCATCGCGCCTTCAAAAGCATCCATGTGGCTGGAACAAACGGCAAAGGCTCTACCGCACACACGCTTGCTGCCATACTACAAGCCTGTGGTTACCGCGTAGGCCTATACACTTCGCCACATTTGGTAGACTTTCGCGAACGCATTCGCATCAACGGCGAGCCGCTTTCAGAAGCCTACGTTGTGGATTTCGTGGCCAAACATCGCGCGTTTTTCGAGCCTCTGCACCCTTCGTTCTTCGAACTAACCACCGCTATGGCTTTCAGTTATTTTGCCGAAAGCCATGTTGACGTTGCAGTTATCGAAGTGGGTTTGGGCGGTAGGCTGGATTGCACCAACATCATCAGCCCCATTCTCTCGGTCATCACCAACATCAGCCTAGACCATACGGGCTTTCTCGGCACCACATTGGCTCAAATAGCCGTCGAAAAAGCAGGTATCATCAAGCCCAACACGCCCGTAGTGGTGGGCGAAACCACTGCGGAAACACGCCAAGTGTTTGAAAACACGGCGAAAGAACGGCATGCGCCTTTGGTTTGGGCCGAACAAAATCCCGAAGTTTTGCAGTGGCAACACCACAACGAGGGGGGTATCAGTCTGCAAACACGCAGCTTTGGCAACATTGTTTTCGAACTAGGCGGCAACTATCAGCACCACAACGCCAACACCATCTTAACCGCCGCACGACAATTGCAAGCCTTAGGCTTTAACATAACCGCCAAAGAGGTGGGTCAAGGCATGGCCACGGTATGCCAATCAACAGGTTTACAAGGTCGTTGGCAAATCTTAGCGCATGCGCCCTTAGTGGTTTGCGACACAGGTCACAACGTTGCAGGCTGGCAATACCTCAGCTCTCAAATTCGTGCACAAAGCTATCGCACGCTCAGAATGGTGTTCGGCATGGTAGACGACAAGGATTTAGACACCGTTCTCACCCTGTTACCCAAAGATGCAACCTATTATTTCACGCAAGCAAGTACGCATCGGGCCGTACCCTGCGAGGTTGTGGCGCAAAAGGCCGAAAAGAATGCACTGCACGGCACTATATATAATAATGTGTATGCAGCCTACAAGGCCGCATTAAGCGATGCCGCGAAAGACGATTTTGTGTTTGTTGGTGGCAGCAGTTATGTGGTGGCCGATTTGCTTTCAAATCTTAAAATCTGGTCAGAAGACGCGAAATAAGGTATGCCGGAGAAGAAAGCAACATCTACTTCAAACCCTTAAAAACGCGCACGAACCTACAAATAACAAACCATATATTAGCAAAAAGAAAGCGGTGGGGTCTTCTGTTGAACATTTTTAACAGGAAACCACCGCTTTTAATATATTAATATTTGTTGCATTCAGTTTTTTTCGTTTACTTTGCAACAAAGTATAACTAAAAGCTTTCTTTTATGACAAACACAGATAAGGTACAAAACGTATGCGGGCTGAAACGCGAAGACTTTCAGACTCGCATCAACGGAAAAGAAACCGATTTGTATATTCTCCGCAACAAGGAAGGAAACGAAGTAGCCATAACCAACTATGGCGGGGCGATTGTGGCCATTATGGTTCCCGACAAACACGGAAACCTGGCCAATGTGATACAAGGGCACGACAACATACAAGATGTTGTGAACTCGCCCGAACCCTATCTCTCTACCCTTGTGGGCAGATATGGCAACAGAATAGCCAAAGGCAAGTTTCAATTACATGGTAAAGAGTACAGTCTTCCCATCAACAACGGCCCCAACTCGTTGCACGGAGGCAAGAAAGGCTTTAATGCCAAGGTGTGGGATGCACTGCAAATGAACGACACCACCCTTGTATTGAACTACATAAGCGCATACGGCGAAGAGGGTTTCTCAGGTGAACTGAAAACAACGGTTATCTATTCCTTCACCGACGACAACGAATTGGTTATCGAATACATGGCCAAAACAAACAAGAAAACAGTAATCAACCTTACAAGTCACGGTTTTTTCTCGTTGGCTGGCATCGCCAACCCCACACCAAGCATTGAAAATTTAGAGTGCGAAATCAATGCCGACTTTTATATTCCTATCGACGAGGTGAGCATTCCCACAGGCGAAATACGTTTCGTTAAAGGTACGCCGTTCGATTTTAAAACGCCAAAAACCATCGGACAAGACATAGATGCCGACCACGAACAAATTAAAAACGGTGCCGGTTACGACCATTGCTTTGTGCTTAACAAGCGCGAAGAGGGCGAATTAAGCTTTGCCGCACGTATTATGGAGCCTGTAACGGGGCGCACGATGGAGGTTTATACCACCGAACCTGGCGTACAACTCTACACCGACAATTGGGCCGACGGCTACAAAGGGCAACATGGAGCCACCTTCCCACGAAGAAGTGGCATCTGCTTTGAGGCACAACATTTCCCCGATTCGCCCAACCACCCCTACTTCCCCTCGGTGGTGCTGAACCCAGGCGAACAATATAAGCAGAAAACAATTTATAAATTCGGAACGATAGCATAAACATTCATCAACAGCAGGCCCACTCTTGAAATGCGACTGCAATGCCTTTGGCAAGCCATTGCCCCATTTTTCTGCCCCTTCGTTGTGAAACAACCCAACGAAAAAAGCAGAAAGCAAGAAGTTTACCACGTACCAACAGAACGCAAACAGGCAGAGCAGGCTTTTCAAGACAAGCCATAACTAAAAGCATTTATTACTAAAACGAAAATGGAAAATAAACAAGCAAAAAGTGGTAGCATAGTAGCCATTGTCACAATGATGTTCCTCTATGCAATGATTTCATTCGTGACAAACCTCGCCGCACCTATCGGCATTATCTGGAAAAACACTTTCCAAGGCGACAGTGCCAACACAGTGGGCATGCTCGGCAACGCACTGAACTTCTTAGCTTACCTATTTATGGGCATCCCCGCAGGTAAGCTGCTTTCCAAAATCGGCTACAAGCGCACCGCTCTTGTTGGTATAGCCCTAGGTTTCATTGGTGTACTGGTGCAGTTCCTTTCTGGTGGCGTAGACGATAAGGTTGCGGGCTTTACCGTTTACCTGCTAGGCGCATTCATCTCAGGCTTCTGTGTGTGTACGCTTAACACCGTTGTAAACCCCATGCTCAATCTTTTGGGTGGCGGCGGCAACCGTGGTAACCAGCTAAACCTTGTAGGTGGAACGCTTAACTCGCTTTCTGGTACACTAACGCCTATGCTCGTGGGTGCGCTTATCGGCACAGTAACGGCCAAAACGGCTATGGTAGACATCAACCTTGTGCTTTATATCGCTATGGGTGTGTTTGCAGCTGCCTTCGTTGCACTGCTCTTTATCCCCATATCCGACCCTGAAATGGGTAAGACCACGGCCGAAACGGTGTACGAAAGAAGCCCGTGGGCTTTCCGCCACTTCGTTCTTGGCACCATCGCCATATTCATTTACGTGGGCGTTGAGGTTGGAATACCCGGCACTTTGAACTTCTACCTATCCGATACCAGTGCCAATGGCGGTGGACTAGACCCTGCAACGGCCGTTAAGATTGGCGGTTTTGTGGCTGGCACCTATTGGTTCCTCATGCTTGTAGGCCGTTTCTCGGCCGGATTCATTGCCGATAAGGTTTCTAGTAAGGCCATGATGATTGTCACAGCAAGCTTTGGCATCTTCCTTATACTGTTGGCTATGGTTCTAGGCAAGAGCACAACGATGGCCATGCCCGTGTTCACAGGTTCGTCGTTCCAGCTTGTTACGGTGCCTATAGCAGCGCCGCTGTTGGTTCTTTGCGGCTTGTGCACCTCGGTGATGTGGTCTAGCATCTTCAATTTGGCCAACGAAGGCCTCGGCAAATACTCTGCCGCTGCCTCTGGCATCTTTATGATGATGGTTGTTGGTGGTGGTGTTCTGCCCCTCATGCAGAACTTTGTCGCCGACCATGCGGGCTATCTCATCTCCTACTCCATACCGCTCATCGGCTTGGCATACATTCTTTTCTATGCGCTTATCGGCAGCAAGAATGTAAATAAGGACATCCGCGTGGACTAACCCCCAGCTAAACGCGAAACAATTAAGTATTAAACAAATTCCATACATCATTAACCTAAAACACAACAACATGATGGATATCGAACATGTAAGAAGTCGCTTTATCAAGCACTTCGACGGAAAGACCGGCAACATATACGCATCACCCGGACGTATCAACCTTATTGGCGAACATACCGACTACAATGGCGGGTTCGTTTTCCCAGGAGCGGTAGACAAAGGCATTATGGCCGAGGTACGCCCCAATGGAACCGACACGGTGATGTGCTACTCTATCGACCTGAAAGACCGCGTAGAGTTTAAGGTAGACGACCCCAAAGGACCACGCGCAAGCTGGGCAAGATACATCTATGGCATTATACAAGAGATGAAAAAGCTTGGTGTTGACGTTAAAGGTTTCAACACGGCGTTCTCTGGCGACGTGCCACTTGGAGCCGGAATGTCATCATCGGCCGCGCTCGAAAGCTGCTTTGCTTTCGCTCTGAACGACCTCTTTGGCGACAATAAGGTGTCTAAATGGGACATGGTGCTTGCAGGACAGGCAACCGAACACAACTATTGTGGCGTAATGTGCGGCATTATGGACCAGTTTGCAAGCGTATTCGGACAAGAAGGAAAGCTGATGCGACTTGATTGCAGGTCGAGAGAATTCGAGTATTTCCCCTTCAATCCACAGGGATATAAGCTCGTTTTGCTCGATTCTAAAGTGAAACACGAACTCGCATCATCGGCTTACAACCACCGAAGAAAGAGTTGCGAGAACGTGGTTGCCGCCCTTAACGCCAAGTTCCCTGAGAAGAAGTTCGAAACTTTGCGCGATGCCGACTGGCAAGAACTTGATGCAGTGAAGGCAGACGTTTCGGAAGAAGACTTCAAACGCGCACACTTCGTGCTTGGAGAGAAAGACCGCGTGCTGGCCGTTTGCGATGCTTTGAACGCTGGCGACTACGAAACGGTGGGCAAGAAGATGTACGAAACACACGAAGGACTGAGCAAAGAGTACGAAGTTTCGTGCGAAGAGCTAGACTACCTGAACGAATTGGCCAAGGAAAATGGCGTTACGGGTAGCCGTATCATGGGCGGCGGTTTCGGTGGTTGCACCATCAACCTCGTTAAAGACGAACTTTACGACAAGTTTATAGCAGATGCTAAGCAGAAATATGCAGCCAAATACAAGCACGAACCCGCCGTTTACGATGTGGTAATTGGCGATGGTTCGCGCAAGGTTTGCTAATAACGCATTGCCAATTCAGGCTCATAGCCTGCCCATTGGCCGCTAAGCAATAAAATGAAAGAGGATGTGCACAGCTTGTCACATCCTCTTTTTTACGCATTTTACCCATTCGCGCCAACACGATGCACATTCCAAATACACATCCTTATATGTAATGGTGCATCGATTTGTCTAAACAGATTAGTGATTTTAAGGCAGGTTCTAAAAATTACCTTTGTTGTATTTAGAACATGCCTTAAGTCAGAACAAGGCCAAATAAATATCGAAAGCAGCAACAATATGAACATAAAAACAAAGGCATTACTAAAAGAATACGCCGCACGCTATGAAACAACGGTCTTCTTAAAGGAAGACCCTGCACGCTTTATGCACCTTGTTCAGGGTACAAACAACCAAGAAACGATGGCTTTCATTGCGGCAAACCTAAGCTATGGAAACCGAAAACAATTCTTTCCAAAGATAAATTTCGTGCTGGAAAAGTCGCAAGGCGAACCTTACAACTGGGTGAAAAGCGGCCTGTTTGAACAAGACATACCGCCAACCGACGACTGTTACTATCGTCTTTACACCAAAAGGATGATGAATAGTTTCCTTAAAACGCTGCAAAAGCTATTAACTGAACACCACTCTCTGCACCAATACGTACAGGCAACAGCCGCCAACGATGCCGAAACGGCCGTGGTTGCGCTTTGCAAATACTTTGCAGCGCATGGGCAAGAAGGCATCGTTCCCATCAATGCACGCTCTGCTTGCAAGCGCATTTGCATGTTTCTGCGGTGGATGGTACGCGACAATTCGCCCGTAGACCTCGGCATTTGGAAAGACACCATCGACAAACGCACCCTCATCATGCCGCTAGACACCCACGTCTTGACACAAGCACAACGCCTAAAACTGCTCAAAGGCATGTCTACCTCCATGTCTATCGCCAAGAAACTGACTGCCGAAATGGCCAAAGTTTTCCCTAACGACCCACTAAAAGCCGACTTCGCGCTGTTTGGATATGGCGTAAACGATGGACAGGAGATTTAAAAACGAACGAAAAAAGAAGACTCTTTAACCCGTTAGCTCAATCGTCCATAAGTTAGTCAACCCACCAACTCATGAGCCTTCCAGCTCATCAACTCACGCCCTCAACAACTTACCAACTCCACGAACTTACACTTCGAAGGGATGTAGAAAGTCGAAATACCCCTTCAATTCTTCGTAAATGCGTTGCACAGGCAAGCCCATCACGTTGAAGTAACTACCTTCTATACGCTGAACACCTACATATCCAATCCATTCTTGAATGCCATAAGCCCCAGCCTTGTCAAAGGGACGGTAGCTATCCACATAAAAACCAATCTCATCGGCAGTCAGTTCTTTAAACCAAACCACCGTTGTTACGGCGAAACTACGCTGCCATTGACGTGTAGACAGCGTAACACCCGTTATCACCTCGTGGCTCTTGCCGCTCAACAAGCCCAACATACGCCTTGCATCCTCGGCATCTTGCGGCTTTCCTAGTATCTGCCCATCGCACACCACAACCGTATCGGCCGTCAAAACCACCTCGTTCTCGGCCATGGTGTCCAAGTATGCGGCCGCCTTAGCCTTCGAAATATGCACAGCCACGTCGCTTACAGGCAACGCTGCGGGGTAACTCTCGTCAATATCACGTATCAATCGCACCTCAAAATCGATGCCCAAGCCCCGCAACAACTCTTTTCTTCTTGGCGAATTACTCGCCAACACCAATCTATTCTTCATTATCTTCGTGCTTATTCAATGTTTACCAGCCAAAGGCCTTAGCATCTTTCATCCACAATCCCTTTGCGCGCAGAGTCTGCTCGATAACTTCTCGTCCGCAACCCATACCACCTGCGCACGTGGTTATATAGCTACTAACCCCCTTAATGTCGGCGCAAGCATCGGCAGGACAACAAGCACAGCCACAACGAGACATCACTTCGTAGTCGGGAACGTCGTCGCCAACAAACATCAGCTCATCGTCCGCATAGCCATAGCGTGCCTTAAAGTCCTCATAAGCCAGCAACTTCACGCCAGCCTTCATGTAAATGTCTTCTACGCCTAAGCCTTCAAACCGCTTACGCACGGCCTTGGTGTCGCCACCTGTGATGATGCAGATGCGCAAACCAACTTTTTGGGCAAACTGAATGGCGTAACCATCCTTGATATTCACCGTGCGCAGGGGTTCGCCATCGGCAGAAAGCGTGATGGTAGATGCCGACAGCACGCCGTCTACATCAAAAATGATGGCGCGTATGCGCTGTAAATCGTAGTTTATCATTGCGTTATGTATTTGCCAGTTTATGTATCACTTCGCTCATCAGCTCGTAAAGTCGGCGTTCTTCGGCATCGTCGATAAGGCTCATTTGCCGCTCCATCACCGCCTTATCCATTCTAACGGCAGGGCCTGTTTGTGCATCCTTGGGCTTCAGGCGATGCACCTTGGCTGCCGTTTCGTCAATCAGCGGCAACAACAATCCAAAGTCAAGCCCCCTACGTTTCAGCGTTTCGTTGGCTAACGAGTAGCACAAGTTCACGAAATTGCACCCAAACACCGCCGCCAAATGAACGATGCGCCGGTCGGCACTAGTCGTTAGCCGCACATCGTGACTCAAGGCGCGCGCCATTTGCAGCAAAACATCTTCCGAAAACGCGTTCGCCCCCTCTATCAAGCAAGGGATAGAAGAGAAATCCAGAGGTTTTTGTTTTGAAAACGTTTGCAAGGGATAAAACACGCCGTAGTTTTTGGCCAACCCTTCAAACACGTCCATCGGCACACTTCCTGCCGTATGGGCATACACGGCGTGCGGGTTCAGTTGGCAAACTTGTGGAAGTACGCTTGCCAAGGCGTCGTCTTTCAAGGCCAACAAATACACATCGGCATCGGCCGAAAGGCTTTCCAAGCTGTTAATGGCCGTTGCGCCCAAACGCACAGCCAATGTTTCGGCGGCCGTCTGCGTTCTACTATACACCTGCGCCACGCTAAATCCAGCCCTTTGCAAGGCCAAACCAAGACTTGTGGCAAGGTTTCCAGCCCCAAGCAGTACTATTTTTACAGCTTTAATCTTGCTCATGCCTGCTAGAAACCACCCACATGCACCTGCTCCCAGCGTGCATCCTCGTCTTTTTTCATGGGCAACTCGTTGGCCTTATGCCTCAAAGCCAAGATGCAAAGCGTGTCCAGCTCTTCGGGAATGTTCAATATGCCGCGCACAATGTCGGTTCCGCGCTCGCCACTATTCAGTCCGCGATTGCGCACCTGCACCCAACAGCTGCCCAACCCCAAGTCTTCGGCCTGCAATTGCATGGCCAAAGTAGCTATCGAACAGTCCTCAATCCAGCAGTCGTTCTCGACAACATTGCCCAGAACCACCACAGCCACGGCCGCCCCTTTGAGCAGTGCCGCCCCCGATTCCTTACATTCCGACAGCTTTTCGAGCGTTTCTTTGTCTTCTACCACCACAAACTGCCACGACCTCCTGTTCATGGCCGAGGGCGAGATAAGGGCGGCATTCAGCACCATGCTCAACTCGTCGGCATCTATTTTCTCATTGGTAAACTTGCGGCAACTACGCCTGCGGTGCATCAAATCGGCAAAACTATTCATCGTTTCTTCTCCTTTATTCTATCTTGTTAATGTCCACTCCCTCGTATTCTTCCATAAATTGGAGCAAACAATTCTCGTAAACCTGTTTCTTTAATTTCAGTTCGATGGTGGCCACCAGCAAGTGCTGTCCATCGCCCAAGGCTTTTTCTTGCATTTCGTAGCTAACAATGGTCATATTCTTAGCTCTCATGTCTTTCAGCACGGCCTTGATATTGTCGTGCGAAGGTGTAGAAAGTGTCAACACAATGTGGCGTGTACCAATCTTTCGCAGTATTAAGTGCAACGCTTCTAAACAAATGAGCACCATTACCGTGGCCGAAGTAGCCAAGAGATACATGCCCGATCCACATGTCAAGCCAATGGCCGACGTAACCCAAAGTCCTGCCGCCGTAGTTAGCCCATGTACCACATGTTTCTGAAAAATAATGATGCCAGCACCAATAAAACCAATGCCCGTAACCACCTGCGAGGCGATACGCGATGGGTCGAGCGACACGTTTTTCCCATGTTCTAAGATGAAATCGAAACCCGAATGCGACAATATCATAAAGAGCGCACTGCCCAACGACACCAAGAAATGGGTTCTAAAACCAGCCTCTTTCGCACGATATTCGCGTTCTAAGCCGATTGCGCCGCCCAACATGCCGGCAATAAAAATTCTAAGTGCAAAGTCGATGTCCATCATTGCTTAATCATTATTGTTGTTCGATGGGCGCACAGCACCATCTACTAACTTTTATCATCACGCCCAATTCGGGCACTTCTTTCAACAAAAAGTACTTTTTGCTGCTACGCACCAGCCTCCCCGTAAGTCCTTTCAGCGGTCCGTGTTTCACTATCACGGGCGTACCGCTTTTTAGTTTGGCTTCCGTGGCCGACAAGAACTTGCGCATTTCTATTTCGGGACTGCACATCAGCATAAAGTCCAGCATCTGCTTAGATGGTATTTCGTAGTACGTGCCAGCCACTTTATCTTTCCTTATCACCGACATCTTAAAGCGAGCGTTAGCAAAGATGCGCCGCAGGTCGCATTCTTCTTTGTCTTTCTTAACGAACACCAGATTAAACACAACAGGCTTGAAAATGGGTTTGCCGTCGTCATCGCCTGTTCGTTTACCGCTCCATTCCATCGGCACAAAGCATGTTAAGCCCGCAGAAGTGAAGTATGCCATTGCCTCGTTTAGCCGCAACGAAAACAAACGTACGGCATGCCACGGCCTACCGTCTTCCGTTAATTGTTGCGGAGAAGACAGTTCGTCCGTGTCTAACAATTCGTTACTCTCTTTTTCTATTTTGGGGATGCTGTGCATATCAGTGCTTTTAGGCTGCAAATATAAGTAAAAACCTGCGTATTACGCACCTTTTCGTGAGAAAAAGCACTTTTCTAGCCGTGATAACCGAGACGTTAAGCACTTCTCACACCGAAACACCATGC
>ERZ772766.506-NODE-506-length-22770-cov-6.047942_pt1 | contig 22770 bp, 12 predicted proteins | sample MGYA00511379_ERZ772766 | MGnify/ENA primary metagenome ERZ772766 (study PRJEB29015, sample SAMEA2737895) | human oral metagenome | biome: human oral; feature: human-associated habitat; material: dental | place: China | collected 2116 ...
CCAGATCACCGCCCCGATGACGACCGACCCGAGCAGTCCCGCCGCAAGCACGAGCCCCCAGCCGATCTGCCAGCCGCCCACCCGGTAGTCGCGGTGCCCGAGGCCCAGCTCCGCGTTCCAGCTCGACCACAGCTCGAGGAACACGCTCAGGGGCAGGCCGACGAAGGACAGCATGGCGACCGCGATCTCAAGCGTCCGGGTCGACCGGGCCCGCTCCTCCTCGGCCTTCTGCTCGGCGCGGCCGATACGCATGAGCGCGTTCTCCCGCAGGCGGTGCGCCTGGTCGCGCGCCTCCTCGACCAGGAGGGGGATCCTGTAGGTATCGAGCAGGTAGGACAGGAAGGCGTCGAGCTGGCGGTCCGAGTCCGTCATCATCGTCCACTGCTCGGCCACGACGAAGCCCACGGCCTCGGAGTCCAGCTCGATCACCCGGTCGGCCTCCTCGGCGGCCCGCGGCTGCACCTCCGCGAGACGCGCCATGAGCGAGGAGGCACGGTGCCGCTGAAGCAGCATGAGCAGGACGGCCTCGATGTAGCGGCCCTCGACATGGGCGAGCGGGCGGAACCTCCCCCGCTGAACCTGGCAGAAGGAGCACCCGCTGGGCCCCGCGTAGGCCACCCAGCTCTGAGACAGACGATGAACCTGCTTCTCGCGGTCATCGAAACGGCCGTCCTCGAAGCTCTCGTCGTCACGGCGGGGCAGGCACCCCCAGCGCCAGGCGCTCACCACCGTGCGCTCATGGGTGACCGCGTCCTCGCGCGCCCCGACGGCGTCCCTGAGCGGCCGCGGCGCGCAGCCATCCTGCCGTTCCTGCTCCGTGCGCAGGTCGAAGTCGTCCAGAACGAGCCCGTCTCCGCGCTCCGAGGCCACCGCATCCCGCGGAACGTAGGTGATGACATACGGATCGGCGGCCGGGTTCCCGTCCCAGCCGGTGACCCCGAAGCCGTGCCCCACGTCGTCGGCCCCCCGCCCCGAGAGACGGGAGAGAACCCGCGCCACCTCGTAGGCGAGCTCGTCCTTGCCGGAGGACCTGCGCGTGAGGTTGCGGACCCAGGAGAATGCGTTCGGGCTCGTCGGCTCGCTCAGCACCAGGTGGAGGGCGATGAGCACCCTCGTCGCGCCCTCACGCCCGCCGGGGGCCGCACCCCCGGCGTCGAGCGCCCCGACCGCCTCCACCTCCAGGACGTCCCAGGCGAAGGCGAAGAACGGGGCCCCGCCCCGGCTCGCCCGGTTCTTCGCGCTGACGAAGACCGGCGAGATGGCGTCGTAGACGTAGTGGCGCCGGTGCCCCGGGTCGAGAAGCCGCCGCCTCACCGGCTCGCGCAGGCGGCGCGAGGCGCCGTCGAAGACGATCGGCCGCTCGGCGACCGATATCCGCACCGGCCCCCGCCCGGGGAACAGGTCGCGCCACCCCTCCCATGACCCGGGCAGCTCCCAGGGCACAATGACAATGACCCGGAGGGCGTTGTCGTCCTCGTTGTCAATATCCAGCAGACCCGGCGGCGTCCGGTCCTCCACGCGTCTCACACCTCTCACCCCGCTCCCTCAGCCGACGGCGTGGAGGCAGCCGAGGCGCCGGGCCGCCACGACCGCGCCCTCGGCGTCGCGGACGAGGCCGTCCGGCCACACGAGGTCCGTGCGGTCGGGAAAGTGCTCGGCGACCGCGCGGCTCGTGATGTACAGGGTCCCCGGCTCCGGCTCCGGCAGCGGGGGCTCCAGCCCGAGCCAGGCGGCGCCGACGGCGAGGGGGACCCGGCGGGCGCCGTCCGGGTCGTCGGGACGCGCGGGGTCCGCGACCCGCAGGCTCCCCCGTCGCCCGTCGGACAGCAGCAGCCGGGGGACGGCGCCGGAGGCGGGGATCCGCAGCGGCTCGCCCTCGCCGAGATCCAGGACGACGTCGTGCGGGGTGAGGTTCACCAGGTGCAGGGGCGCGGCGCCGGCCGCGCTCCTCGAGTCGTTGTTCACTTCTCCTCCTCGTAGGAGCCCGTCTCCAGCGCGCCGACCAGCCGGCGCAGCTCGCCCAGCCGGCTCCCCCAGTCCCCGGGCCCGGCTCCGGGGTGGTTCTCGACGACGGCGGCGACGGCGCGCCCGAGGAGCTGCGGGTAGGTGCAGCGCGAGGCCTGCCGGTAGCTCTTCAGGACGTCCCGCACGGCCTCGCGCAGGCCCTTCGAGCCGTGGTTGATCGGGACCTTGTTGCGCACGCGCACCAGGAGGCGCAAGAGCACCGATGCGGGCTCGCCGTCGAGGTCGACGGAACCGGGCTCATAGCCCTGGTCGAACTTCCAGCACATGAGGGCCAGCACCACGGGATCCCGGAAGGCCTCGCTCCGCTGCTTCTTGGGCGTGGGGTTGATCAGCTCGCCGATAATGGTGGCCAGCCGCACCCGGGCATCCGGCGGGAGGCCGTCAATGCGCTCGGCGACGGAGGCCATGACCGCGAGGACCGTGCCGGCGCAGCCGTCGAGGTCCTCGGTCCGCGCGGCGTGCGCCAGCTCGTCCGCGAGCCTCTGGGCCCCGTCCGCCAGCTCCTCCATGGCCGGGTCGCCCAGCGTCAGCAGGCGCGCCGCCGTGAGCAGGTCCAGGCGGTCCAGGCAGTAGCGGGTCGCCCTGAGCAGCGCCAGGCGGACATCGCGGTCGAGTCCGAACTGGTGGAGCTGGAGGCGCTCGCCCGTGCCTTCCCTGACCGAGGACATGAGGAAGACCGGGATGCCGTGACGCGCGCCGAAGACCTGCGCGGCATGGAGGAGCGCAATGACAATGGGCTTCTCCCCCACGACCGTGACAATGATCGCCCGCGGGCGGGTCGGGCGCCCCTCGAGCCACTCGTCGGCGCAGCGGCCGGTCTCCCTCATGGTGCCGGCCACCTGGTCGGACAGGGCCCCGCCCTGCGTGGTGGAGCTCTCGTAGCTGTAGACGACGGCGCCGTCGTCCCCGACCGGGTTCCACCCGCTGTTCCGCTCGAAGCGGTCGTCCCTGAGCGCCTCGACGACGGCCCGCCCCTCGCCGCCGCTGGCCTCGGAGCAGGCGATGAGCGTCTCGAGCGTCAGCGGCCCGGGGACGGAGCAGGCCCGGCGCAGGGCCTCGCCCGGCTCCGCGGAAAGAAGCGTGACCGCGATCGGGTCGCGCTGCGTGGCCCTGTGCGACACGCCCTGGGCGGTCAGCAGGCACACGCACCCCGACGGCCAGGACAGCCAGGCCGGGGGCGCGCCCAGCGCGGCGTTCACCTGCTCATGCAGGTCCTCGCCCGGCGCGGCGAGACGGTGGGTCGCCTCAATACCCAGGTCGACCAGGTCGCGCTGCGCGGCCAGCCAGGCGTCGGGGGCGGCGAGGGGCCCCGTCTGCGCCCGCTCCTTAAGCTTCTCGATCACCGTGCCGAGCACTGACGACCTGCGAGTCGCGTCCCGGTAGTCCCGGGCGGGCAGGCCCGTCTCGTCCAGGTACTCCAGACGACGACGGCGGTACTCGGCGGTGATCCACGCCCGCAGCGCCATGCCCGCGGCCAGGTCCCCGCGGGCGGCGTCGGAGTGCAGGAGCAGCGCGAGGTCCTTGACCCGGGCCGCCGCGGCCCGGGTGTCCGCGGAGGCTCCGCCCTCGGTTCGGGGCCCTGCGGGAGCCCCGGCCTCGTCCTCGTCCTGGGACCCTGCGGGAGCCTCGGCCCCGGCCCCGGTTCGGAGCCCGGCGGGAGCCCCGCCCCCGGCCTCCGGGGAGGTCTCGCCCATGGCCCGACGGATCGCCGCGGCCGCCAGCCGGACCTCCTCCGGCACCCCGCTCCCGTCCCGCTCGCGCTCTTCGGCCAGGACGGTCGGCAGCCCGAGTCCCATGAGCCAGCCCCGCAGGGGGTCCTCCCCCACGGACATGTCGACAACCGGCGCCTCGGCGTCGGGCAGGGCGCGCCCGGCCCGGTCGATGAGGAGGAGCGACCACTCGTCGCCGTGCGTGGCGGCGGCCACGCCGGCGGCCTCGGCGAGGACCGCGTTCGCGCCCCCGGCCAGGGCGAGCACGACGTGCCCGTCGTGTCCGCCGATGGCACTCTCCAGCGTCTCGATCGAGTCCCGGCCGACCGCCAGGCCCGGCAGGATGCAGGCGTCCAGCACCCGGAGCTCGCGTCCGTCCAGCAGTCGGGAGGCCTCGGCCGAGGCCCGCCCGAGCGCCCGGACGAGTGCCCGCGCGATCGAGTCCGTGGGTGTGCTCCCTCCCTCGACCCCGACGACGAGGACCTCGATCGACTCTGCGGACTCTGCGGACCCTGGGGGCTCTGCGGGCTCCGAGGACCCGGAGGACTCTGAGAGCCCGCCCGAGGCGGGGGACGCGCCCCGCTCCCCGGCCAGACGCGCAACCGCCCTCAGCTCCTTGCGCAGGGCGCTGCCGGGCGAGGTGCCCGGCTCCGCGCCGTCGGCGCGGTGATCGGCCGACCGGAAGCGCAGGTCGAGGAGCAGGTCGGCGGCCTCCTCGCCGGTCCGGCAGGCATCGAGCTCGCCCAGGCGGCTCTCCGTGAGCTCCGCCGTCTCCTGCCGCGGACGACTGCGCCCGTCAATGGCCAGCGGGATCCCCAGGTCGGCCGTCCCGGCCACGTGAACCAGCAGCATGTCCTCTTCCCTTCAGCGCTGAGGCGGTGCGTCCGTCGAACCGGGCGGGTCGACCAGCGGAGGAAGATCGAAACGGCTGTCGATACGGGTCCTCTTCTTCTTGTCAACATTGTCCCTGATATCGGAGTAAACCTTGACGCGGTTCTCCTCACGCCTCTTGAACCACGTGATGATCGGCGACAGCTCGCCGTCCGTCGCCCCTCTCTGAGCCCCGGGATAGGTGACCATGTCCTGCTGCGGACTCCCGCGCCCGTCGTACTCGATGGAGTCGTCCCACCCGTATGCGGCGCGCACGAATGACCGCACAGCAACGTTCTGCTCGAATCCCTCGGGAAGGTTATCGAGAACCGCTTCCCTCACCTGATCACCAGGGGTTCCGGTGAGGGGCTGCGGTCTACCGCCCGAGGAGGGAAGCCCCATGCACCCGCTCAGGTCACGGTAGCCGCTGGCCAACATCCTCCCCTCGACGCGGGTCATGGCAACAGCCTCGACCTCAATCGCACCCATTCCCAGGGGCCTGCCGAAACCGAGGTGATGAACCCCCCTGGCTTTCGAGTTCCTCTTCTTCTCACTCTTCGGAACAAGCCGCTTCGGGGTAAGGAGCCACATCAGGACCGCCAACTCCTGAGCACTGACGTCCTCGTATCGGATCCGGGTCGTGAAGGCAGCGCCAGCGGTGAGGTACGAGCCCACCTGCGGCTGGCCCTCGCCCGCACCCCCACCGCGAGGGCGAGGAATGACCGGCCGCTTCATCACGAACTGGTGGGTCGGGTAGACCTTGCGAATGAGGGCCTGACCCGCCGAGAACGTCTCGGAGCGTCTTGTGGACTCGTCCAGGGGCCGGCCGTCGGCGGCGCGCAGGTAGGGGACTCCTGTGGACGGCTTGGGGCTCGCTGCGGTCGGGAGCACCCAGGGCCTTCCGGCCGGTGCGACCCGCAGCGGCACGGAGGCGCCTCCGTCCTGGTACGGAGGCGGAAGAACCGGCTCCACCGCCCCGATTGTGATCCGACCCCGCGCCGCCGGACGATCGGCCCCATCGGTCCTCTCGGGCGCCACGAACCCCCAGAGCCGCTCCGCAGGGGACATCATGGCCCCGCTGCGCGCAGGCTCTACATGGGCGTCGTGCGCGAGATGATCCGGCGACACGTCACTCGCCCGCCGTCCGATCTGTGAGGGGTAGAGTCCCACCACCTCTCCTCTCCTAATGGATGCGAAAAGGGGGATGCCCACACCACCCATTCCCTCACGGGCCTGCGATGCAAGATAGTTGCGCACCTCACCATGCTTCATCTCCATCTCGTGAAGAGGGGCTCCGGGGTTCTTCCTCCGCCACTCCTCCACGAGATCGTGGACCAGGCGCGTGCTGGGGCTGAGGCTCGTCCTCCCGCTATCGGCCTCCAGATCCTTCACGGTCCTCTTCGCCCGGTGCTCTCGCTGGGCGAGCTCCTGGATATTGCGCACGTAGGAGTGCACAATCTCAGCAAGGGAGTCGAAGACGGATGATCCCTCCGCGTCGACACTTCCGATGGGAATATCAGTCTCCCCTCCCCTGCGGTTGAAGAACACGAACTCATTGCACTTAGTATCAATCAGGGGACCACTCTCCCCCGGAGGGGTCAGCCGGACAACAATGCCGATGAACGTCTTCGTCTCTCGATAACCATCGTCCTTGCTCCGGGCCACACGATACGTCCTCCGCTCTCCGCGAGGTGTTACTCGGCAGACGATGATACGACGATGCCTGGGAAAGAACCTTTCAGACTCGCCCGCGAACTGGACCTGAGTGCCGTGAGGAAGCATGGATCGAAACTCGCAAATGCGCTCCTCGGCCTTCCCGACGTCCCCCCACCACTTGTTACGGTTCTTGCCGCCCTCGAACAGATCCTCGCCGTCTCGATCCAGGATCACCACGGAGGAGTGGGGCGAGTCGGGGATAACGGCGGCACAGGCCGTGGCAGGGGGCTCATCCCAGCCGTCGTGTGTGGGAGTCACCCGGGGCTTCGGATTGTCTCCGAGCATGACGCGGACGGTCAGCTCCCCCGAGGACTTGGCTCGTAGGAGCACCGGGTAGAGGTTGAGGGACTCGTGGGTACTCGTCCGGCTCGTGACCGGCCGGCAGTGGTCGCCGAAGACCCTGAACCGCGAGCTCGTGACGGTCTCGTATGCGGCGGAGAGCATGCCCTTCAGCGAGGTGACCGGAATAGTCGCGTCGTCCCAGGTCTGCGCTCCCGCGTCATCACCCGAGCGCGAGGGGACGACCAGCAGCCCCTCCTTCGTCTGATGGGCCGGCAGGGTGGGGGTCTTCACCCTGATCTTCACCTCGATCTCGCCGGAGAGGCGCTCACGGGAGAGATGGTCGTGCCCCTCCATCGCGGCGTCCCCGTAGAACTCACGAGCGCCCTGATCCTCCGGGGCCTCGGAGAAGGCGTGTTCGTCGCGTACGGCAGGAATGCCGTTGTACGCGTGGTGCCATGCGGCTCGCCCGGTCCGTCTCATCTCACGCCCACTTTCCTGTGAAGAGCTCGTCCACGAAGACCGTGTTGCCGTAGGCCGGCTCCTCGGTGAAGACCTCGAGCGCCGTCATCTCCGCGATCTCGTCGGCGCGCCCGGCGCCGCGGTGCTGGAGGTAGGCGCTCCTCCGGTACCAGCAATCCTCCAGGGGCGCGCCCTCGTCCGCACGGGCCCGCACGGCCCCGGGGGCGGTCGCCAAGGTGTCGTACACCCGGATCTCCGCGCACCCAGAGCCGTTGAGCCAGCGCAGCTCGTGCGCCAGGACCCCCGGCTCCGACCCGCCGCAGGGACACCAGAGCCGGACCTCGTAGACCGTGTCCGCCTCGACGGCGTCGCCGCCCGTGCTCCGCAGGCCCTTCGCGGTGGCGGTGCGCACGGTGATAGCGCCCCGCGTGGTGTCCGCCAGCCCCGTCCACTCGTTGCTCCCGAGGCGCCCCAGCGCGCCGGCCAGGGTCGCGGAGGCGTCCTCCGCCACGGCCCACGCCCCCTTCTCCAGGGCAGGCAGCGCCTCGCCCAGCTCCTCGGCGAGCCCGGTCGCGCGCTCGATGTCTTCCTTCAGCGTCATCTCACTCACCGTCCTCCGCTGCGTCCTCCGCCGCGCGCGGCGCGCCGTCGAGGTAGTCCGTCCAGGTCGTCCCGTCCCCCGGGTCCGCGTTGAGGGAGCGCAGCCGGGCCAGGAGGTCCCGGGCGACGCCGGCGCCGCCGTCGTTCCCCGCCCGAATGTCCCAGGTGCCGCCGAGCAGCTGCGCGCCGCCGGTGATGGTCAAAGCCTTGACATCGACGGCCCCGAGCCCGCGCGTGCCCCGGCTCCCCAGCGGCAGGGTGCCGGTGGACAGCTCGGCGAGGACGAGCCCCAGCAGGCACAGCGCGGCCCGCCGCCGGCCCGGGTCATCGCCGATCCGCGCGAGGTCCACCGTGAGGGTGATGCTGTCCCACTGCGTGTCCGGCGCCGGCACCTGCTCGGCGTACAGTCCGCCGTCGATCACGCCCCCGGTCCACCGGTCCCCGGCGTTGTGGGTGCGTCTGAGCGTCCGCGCCTTCCGGAGCGCGAGGGTGTCGAGGACGCGGACCGCGCCGCGCCGCTCGGTGCTGCCGAAGAGGGCGCGCACCAGCGCCGGGTCCTCGGCCAGCTGCTCGTGGACGCCGGTGGCGGACCAGTCCGACGGGGCCCGCTCCCGGGTCCGCTCGTCCGCCAGCAGGATGGTGCGCGCGATCCGGCTCGCCCGACTCCGCAGGGCGCCGCGCACGGAGCTCCCAGGCAGGACGAGGGCGCCGGCCCCCTCGGGCTCGCGCCCCCTCTTGGAGCGCGTCCGCAGGGGAAGGGTGTCGATGGTCTCCCGGTCCCCCCGCTGCTCCTTGGCCTGGGGCTCGGCCACGAGGATGCCGGTGGGGCTGTCCCAGGCGATGGTCACGGTGAGCCGCTCGTCGGCGGGCGGCTCCCCGGCCAGGGGCACCGGCACGACGGCGTCCCGGTCCTCGTCGAGGAGGGCGAGCAGGCCGTCGGGGCCGTCCAGGCGGTGGCGGGTGACGTCGATGCTCGTCGTCGCGTCGTCGACGTCGAGCCTGACGTCGCCCCACCCGGCGTTGCGGCGCCCGCCCAGGCCGACCCGCCCGGCCTTGAGCAGCCCCAGGACCTGGCCCAGGAGCTGCTCGAAGGCCTCCGGGTCGCCGTCGTCGTAGACGCTGCCGACCTGACCGGTCAGGCGCAGTGCGAGCGGCGTCTCGGCGGGCACGATCTCGTGGCTGAACAGGGCGGTGTCCCCGGCGCTGCCCCAGTAGCGGTCGACGGCGATCCCCGTGCGGTCCACCATCTCCACCCCGTCCAGCACGACGGCGTGGACCCTCAGCGCGCTGGCGTGGTCCTGGTCCCCCCACAGCCGCAGAAGCGGGTCCGTGCCGCCCCCGTCGACGTGCCTCCCGCCGTAGGCCCTCGTCCAGGCGGCCCGCAGGGCGCCCTTGACGGAGCGTCCGGGAAGGATCGGCCGCCCGCGGCCGTCGCGGACGAAGCGCCTGACCTCGGCCTCGCGCCAAGGGGCGTCCTCGCCCTGCGGGGAGCGGGCCCGGCGCTGCGCGGAGCGGTCCACCTGGTGCTCGGCCCCTCCGGAGTGCAGGGGCGAGGCGGTGATCAGTGTCAGGTCCACCGCGTAACGGGTCGTGCTCATCGTTCCTGCCCTTCCTCGCTCCGGGCGGTGAAGTCGGACTGCTGGAGGCTGCGCGCCCGGAAGGTCTCCCGCTCCAGGAGCGGGTGTCCGACGACGACGCGCCCGTAGCCCTGCTCGCGCAGCAGACCGACGCCGTCGCGCTCCAGCCCGGCGAGGTGCCGCCGCAGCGTGTCCATGGCGTCCGGAGCCTTGGAGGCGGGGCGGATGCTGATGGCGGATCCCGCCCGGATGGCGATGCGGCTGGCGCGGGGCTGCTGGTCGGCGGCCGACCAGCCGTCCACCCTTCGGTAGCGCAGGCCCGCCGCGTAACGGGGGTCGTCGGGGCGGGCGCCGTGGTCGGGGTCGAGCCGCGCGCCGCCGAGCTCGCGCAGCAGCCGCTCGATCCCGTCCACCGGGCCCAGGCGGGTCGAGCGCAGCAGCAGGTCCGAGGTGCACCAGACGGTCAGGCGGTCGGCGGCGCCCCCGAGCGCGGCGTCCGCCGGGTCGGGCAGGGGGCGGGGCGGCCCGACCCGGCAGGCGGCCCGCCCGTAGGTCCCGGAGAAGCGGCGCGATCCCAGTCGGGCGGGGCCGGTGAGGACCTCGGGGAGCCGGTCGCCGACGGCGTCGTACAGGTCCGCCGACACCCTCACCTCCGCCTGGAGCACGACCCCGGCGGGGATGGCCCGAACCATGAAGAGCCGTCCGGCGGTCGCGGCGCCGGTGGCGGCGCTGACGGCGGTGGACTGGCGTCCGACGAGGGCGGGGGCGCCCAGGCTGATGGCGCGGTCGCCGTCGGGCGCACCGGCACCCGGGTAGAAGACGTAGCCGGAGCGCAGGGGGCTGTGAGCTTCCTGCGGCTCGGCGGAGCGCAGGCGGTTCCAGACCTCGCCGGCCTCCTGGCGCACCCCGGCGGCCTTGGGCCGGGAGAGGACCAGGGGCACGGGCAGCCCTCGCACGCCGTCCACCACGGGGGTGGCGTCGTCGACGCGCAGGCGCCCGGTGACGACGGCGTCGCGCACCAGGTCGTCCTCGGGCAGGACCCGGCGCAGGCGGGAGTGGACCCAGGGCAGCAGGACGGTGCCGCGCAGGAAGTCCAGGGAGCGCACCTCGTTGGAGTAGGGGACGTCGTAGGAGACCAGCGGGGCGTCCGCGCGGATGGTGAGGGGGAGGGAGACCGCCATGGCGGGGGCCCCGGCGGCGGGCTCTCTCAGGCGGGCGGGGGCGCTGCGCGGCGCCTCCGGCACGGCGGGGGCGCGAACCTCCCCCGCCGTCCGGAGCCCGCGCACGGCGTCGGCGCACCACGTCCCGCCCAGCTCGGTGTCGCCGTCGTGGAGGGCGGCCTCGCAGTCGCCGTCGCCGCTGGAGCGGTCGGAGCCGACGGCGGTGACGAGCCGGGCCGCCAGGGCCAGCAGGAGTCGGGCGTCGTCGCGCTGCCCCTGCGTCCAGGCGATGGGGCTGCGGTCCAGGCCCTCGGCGAGGAGAGTGACGGCGGACTCGCCGCTGCCGGATCCGGCGCGTTCGAACAGGCGCAGGAAGTTGTCCTTGGCGGTGCCGGTCTCCTTATCGATGGACACCCCAATGGCCTCGTGGGTCGCGGGGCGCGGCCCGCCGTCCTCCGCGGGGGCGACGGTGACGGGAGCGTCGGAGAAGGCGACCAGGCGCGGCCGGGTGGCGTCGCCGAACAGGGCGGTGGCGAGGCGGGCCCAGGGGCCGCCTCGCCGGCCGCCGTCCAGGGCGTGGGCGGCGTTGAGGGCCTGCTCGCGCATAATGCCGGTGATGACCGTGCCGCGGATAATGGGGCGGCCGTCCTCCCCCCGCTCGACGACGGCGTCGACGCCGCCGGCGACGCCGGCGCCCGTGGCCACGCCCCAGTCGGAGGTCAGGGCGAGGCGGAGAGTGAAAGTGGCTGCGCTGTGCTCCGACATCACTGGTTCTCCTGGGCGGTTGCGCCGACGCTGGGCCGGGTCGTCTCCCTGCCCGGGTCGAGGCAGACCGCGGGGAGGAGTTCGGTGAGCTCGATGAGGTCGAAGACGTAACGGGGGTCGCCAATAGCGTCGACGAGGTCGCGGCCAAGCACCCGGCGGGCGTCCTCCCACTCGTCCCGGATCCTCTTGGTCACCGCCGCCCGCTCGCCGGGGGCGGCGGCGCGGTCGGAGAGGAGCTTGCGGATGCGCGCGGAACGGGTCTTGGGGAAGGGCGGAAGGGCGGGGTCGCCGTCGAGCCCGCGGAAGCACCTGCTGAGGGCCAGCATCCGCTGCCAGGTGGTGCCGTGGAGCGGGGCCTCCGGCGGCTCGGCCTCATCCTGCGCGGCGGGCCCGGCCCCGTCGTCCGCCCGGGCGGTGGGGGCGGCGCCGGGGGCCTCGTGGAGCCGGTAGGGGCGGGCGGTGAAGGTCTCGTAGCCCCTGAGGAGCTCGCTGGCGTCGGCGATGGTGGAGTCGAACAGGGCGTGGTAGGTGAGGGTGGAGCACTCCCGGCCCTCGATCTTGCCGATCCTCTTGGCCTCAGAGACGAGCCGCTCAGCCAGGGTGTAGGCCAGGTGGAAGGGGAAGGGGCGCGGGACGATGGCGGCGCCGCCGGCGGCGGTCATCGGGGTGGCGGCGCCGGTGCGCCAGGCCCGGGGGCTGAGGTGCCTGAGGAGCGGGTCCCGGCCCGTCAGGTCCTCGTAGGCCGTGAGGTAGGCGTCCATGAAGGGCAGGGCGTAGCGCCCCTCAGTAAGGACCGTGAGGTCGTCCCCGCCCAGGAGGATGGGGACGACGGGGATCGCTCCGGACGAGGGGCCTCCGTCCTCGTGCTCCCGCTGCCACCAGTGGGCGACGGCGCGCCAGGCCCGGAAGAATGATTCCCTGACGCAGTAGTCGAGGCGCTCGTTGACCGCCAAGAGGAAGGCCCGAAGAGAGTCGGGGGCCTCCTTCGGGCAGCCGGCGCCCTCCTCGAAGTCCTCAGGCGGGATGAGTCTCCTGCTCTTCTCCAGGTCCTGCATTATCGCGCCGACGCCGTTGCCGTCAATATGGATGACGGCGACTTTGGACAGTTCGGAAGCAGAGTTCTGACCTGCGGATTGCCAGTCGTCTCCCTCCTGCTGGTGTGCGTCCCCATCTAAGGAAGCATCGTCGACGTCAAAGGCGTCCTCCAAGGCTTTCAGGCTCTCGGCAAGAAGACCGATGAGGTGATCTTCGTGTCTGAATTCTGTGCTCCTCCGGGCCTGGGCCACGAGACGCTCGCGGGCTCGCGGGGCGCAGGAACGCTTGACTTGGCTGGGCAGGGAGTAGGCGCCGGTTTTCTTCAGGCTGGAACCAAGAATCCTTGCCACGGGGGCTGTCGGCAGGGCAGAGTCCTTGGCGCGCTCGAGATAGGGGGCCTGGGAGAAGCGCGCCTCGGCCGGCGGCCTGCTGAGGTTGTACCGGTTGGCGATGACGTGGATGCTTTTGAGCTCGTCCTCCGTAACGGCCTCGATCTTCTTGAAGACGCCACTGACGTCCATGCCGGGGGCGATTGCGAGAACCCGGCGGGTGACAGCGCCGATGAGGGCCCTGGCAGCGGACTCGTCCTGGACCGTGAGAATGATCTTGCCGGAGGACACCGAGACGGGGACGGCATCGATGCCCAATTCTCCACCTACGGCAAGCGTCCAGGGAGCGAGCATGGTCAGGAGGTAGGAGGCGCCGATATTCTCGCGTTGACGCGGCGAGGTGAAGACGAACCGCTGGTTGCCGTTCGTCTCGAGCATGACCAGGTGCATAAGGGAGGCCCCTCCAGCGAGTTGTGACGTCAGTCATCTTGCCATGCGGAAGGCGCCCCCACCCTCATCCATAAAATGACACAAATCACATTTATAATTGGTTGACAATAAGATGGGAATCTGTATTCCCGCCCCGTCGACCGCCTCGCCGCGACATGAGATGTACATTTACGACATCTTCGTGCATGATGGTCATCATGACCGAGCTCACCGTCACGGACGCCCGTGCCCGCCTCGCCGATGTCATCGACGAGGCCCGTGTACGCCACGCCCCGGTATTCCTGACGCGACGCGGTCGGCGCGTAGCCGCTGTGATCGACGCAGAGGACCTGGAGCACCTCACCAAGGCCGCCGAGGACCTGGCGGACATCAAGGCGGCCGAGGCGGCGCGCGCTGAAGTAGCCGCTCAAGGAGCCATCCCCTGGGACCAGGTCAAGAGCGATCTCGGCCTGGCATGAGCTACCGAGTCGGAATCAGCCCCAGCGCCGCAAGACAGTTGCGCAGGTTGGACGGACCGGCTCGCCGTCGGATCCAAGCGGCTATTGAGCTCCTGGGACAGGACCCTCGCCCTGCAGGCGCGAAGAAGCTGGTCGGCGGAGAAGGCGAGTGGCGCGTACGTACTGGCAGCTACCGCATCATCTACGAAATCAGGGACGGCATGCTCCTGGTGCTCGTCCTCGCCGTTGGCCACCGACGCGAGGTCTACCGCCGTCGGTGACGGCGCATGCGCCCCCCCCCGCATCGGGGCAACGGCGCCCCCTCACCACACCCCGCGGTAGAGGCCGGCGTCATCGGGGGCGGGCGCGGTGCCGTGGACCTCGCCACGGCTCAGGCAGGCGGCGCACAGCGGGTAGAGGTGGACGACGTCGTCGTCGGCGTCGATGATCCCGTCGACGCGTTCGCGCACCTCGTCGAGCTCCCCGTTCTCCAGGCGCAGCTGGAAGACGGACTCCTGAAGCCGGTAGCCCCACTCCTCCAGCGCGGAGGCGAGCCGGGTGCGCCGGGAGTCGGAGGCCACGTCGTAGGCGAGGACGACGGTCAGCGCCATGACGTGCCCGCCCACTGGTAGCCGGGCTCGGTGATGGCCCGCCCCAGCAGCTGGGCCGCGTGGTGGATGTGGCGCCGCCAGGTGCCGGCGAAGCCGGGCAGCGCACCTTTGACCTGTCGTTGAAGGGTGGCCTCGTAGCCGTCGACGAGGGCCTTCTTGCCGTCGCGGCTCAGCCAGGTGCCCTCGCCGTCGTCGGATGCGGTGGCGTGCTCGGGGCGCAGGCGCCGGGAGCGCAGCAGCGCCATGACGGTGCGGTCCACGAGCAGGGGCCGGAACTCCTCCATGAGGTCCAGGGACAGGCTGGGGCGCTTGTCGGTGGAGGCGTGCAGGACGCCGAGGGAGGGCTCGAGTCCGGCGGCGAGCAGGGCGCCGGTGCACTCGGCGAGCAGGATCGCGTAGGCGTAGGAGAGGGCGGCATTGGCCAAGTCCTTGGGCGGGCGGCGGCTACGGCCGTTGAAGGCGACATCGTCGGGCACGAGCCGCGACAGGCAGTGGAAGTAGGCGAGCGACGCCGCCCCCTCCGCGCCCATGAGCTCCTCGACGCTGCCGGCGCGCTCGGCGTCGGCGGCCAGGCCCCGGATGGTGGTGCAGGCGGCGGCGACGTCGACGCCCCGGTCGCGCCGCCCGGTGCGGTGCAGGACGCTGACCTGGTGCCGCAGCTTGGCCCGCACGATGGCGCGGGCGAGCGGCAGCCTGGCCCCGTCGTCGGCGGCGAAGGCGGCCTGGGTGAGGAGGCGCCGGGCGCTGGCGGTGGAGCGGGGGCCGGCGAGCTGTCCGAGGTAGCCGCCGTGGCGGGACAGGAAGATGACGTCGATGTCGTTGTACAGCGCCCAGGAGCGGGCACCGGCGGACAGGCCGACGCTGCCGGTCAGCACCATGCGGCTGACGGCCTTGCGGGGTATGGAGACCTGCGGGAGCCCGTCGGCGCCGTCGACGATGAGGCGGCCCCTGCTGACGTGCACCCGGGCGCCGTCGCGGCCGACGTAGACGACACGGTCGGGGTCGGGCGCGCCCTTGATGTCGTGGTGGGGGTCGACGGCGGGGCGGGTGCGGGAGAAGTCGACGCCGAGGTAGCAGAAACCGTCGTCGAAGGTCGTCATGGTGGTCTTCTCCTGGTTGAGGCGCAGCCCACGGGCGGCAACGAGCGTGGCGAGCAGGTCGAGGGCGGCGAGCAGGTCGTCCTCGGTGGGGGCGCATACGACGATGTCGTCGGCGAAGCGGGCGTAGCCGTGGCCGGCGTCAGTCAGCGCGTGGTCGACGTCGTTCAGGGCGAGGTTGGCCAGCAGCGGGGACAGGCAGGAGCCCTGGGCGATGCCGCGGGTGCGGGTGCGCAACTCGCCGCGGGCGCGGCGCGGGTGGGCGATGAGGCGGATGAGGTCGGTGGTGCGCGGGCAGTCGAGGATAGGGGTGAGGACGGCGAGGGCGTCCTCGACGTCGGCGCTGGGGAAGTAGTCCTCGATGTCGGTGCGCAGGACGTAGCGGTAGCCGTCGTCGCGCAGCGTGGCGAGGTGGTCGACGGCGTCGTCGGCGCCGATGCCGGTGCGGTAGGCGAAGGAGCAGGGCGACATGATCAGGTCGGCGGCGTGCGCGATCGTGTTGACGATGGTGCGTTCGACGACGCGGTCGCGGACGGTGGGGATGCGCAGGGCGCGGGTCTCACCGGGGTCGTGCTTGGGGATGTCGACGCGCATGAGCGGGCCGGGCTGGTAGGTGGCGTCGCGCAGCGAGGCGGACAGCTCGGCGAGGAAGCGGTCGAGGTCGCCGGCGATGAGCTGCGTCTGACGCTGGAGGAGGCCGTCGCGGGCGTCCCGGGCCAGGACCATCTGCCAGCCGCCCGTCAGGGCCTCGATGGAGCTGATGCGCTCGAAGAATGTGCTCGACGGCGGTGCGGCGCCGTCGGATCGGGTCGGGGCGGGCGTCCGGAGCGGGTGGAGGTCCTGGCCGAGGTACTGGTCTCTCCTGCCGTACCGGTGGGAGCCGTGTTCGGGGCCGTCGCTTCGACGACGGCGGTGGTGGTGCGCATGCTGGGCGGAGCGGCGGGCGGGTTGGCGGGGCGGCGGTTCGTGAGCCGCGTCTGATACGGGTTGCATGTCTTTCGCGCTTTCTGTGCGGCGGCGGTGCGGCGATGCAGACAGCGGTAGGCGGGCGGCGCGCGTCGCCCGCCGCGCGTGCTCCGGATACGCGGGGCTGTCTTCCTTGACGGACCCGGATACTGATCGGGAGCTTCATGCACCCGCAGGTGCGGGACGATTCCTGACCGACGAGGTGCATGACAGCCCAGTGTTCGAGTTCAGGTCTTAATGCACCTACAGGTGCGCGGTGCTTCCCGACTGGAGCGCAAGGGCATCGAGTCCTACAAGCCCTACATGTCTTAATGCACCTACAGGTGCGTGGTGCTTCCTGACGAGTACGACAAACTGTATAGGGCTTGCTGTCGTGTCTTAATGCACCTACAGGTGCGCGGTGCTTCCTGCCCGGTGAACCAACAGAGTTACCACACGGCTATTGCTATGTCTTAATGCACCTACAGGTGCGCGGTGCTTCCTGCCGCGGAGTCGGCTCGACATGCTTAACCATTGGAGTCTTAATGCACCTACAGGTGCGCGGTGCTTCCTGCCATGCACCTGAGGCGCATCCATGTCATCTATTTGACATGTCTTAATGCACCTACAGGTGCGCGGTGCTTCCTGCCGTGCAGCAGCCGGCAGCTACGTCGATTAACACCCTCGGTCTTAATGCACCTACAGGTGCGCGGTGCTTCCTGCCCCTGACTCTGGAAACGGCGTCATGACGCCACTTCCGGGGCCCGGAGCGCCACCGGCTCCGCAAGCACCCTGCGGGACCGGCCAGCACCAGGCGTAGACTACCACATTTCCTTGCAATCACGCCAAGCGCCACCGATGGCCTCAACACCCCCTCCAGCGAACAACTTTCGACGACGCTATGCGGAAAAGTCGGGGTCGAAACAGGGACTTAAGTCCCTGCATGCATCAGTTCGCTCGACCGTGGGACCACGCACCCACCACCAGGATCGCATCCCGGGCCGAGCCGCGACCGTCCCCGTCCAGCGTGACGGCTCGGGACCAGGAAGCAAGGCCGCCTGCACTCCTCGACGGCGGAATCACACAGAGCCCCGGACTGTCACCACCGTCGGCAACACCTCTGAACCGCCACGGCAGACAGCCGCCCCATGAAGCGATCTCGACGAAAAGAAGGGCGAAGCATTTCCTAATCATAACTCACAGATCATGCTCACCATCTGGCGCACGACTTAATGCACCCACAGGTGTAGGTGCTCGCTAGCCGCTCCAGCACTTGAGCCGCCCCGCCTTAATGCACCTACGGGCGCGGGGCGCCCCCTGACCCCGGCCCTAGGACCGATGTCATGCCACCGCCTCTGAGACCTGGGCCGCTACCAACTGGCCCGTACTCCTTCCGCCAGACAATTCCTAGTGATGTATACAAAAAGTCGGAGCGGGGCTGGCAACTTGTCGTCCGTGCAGGGCTGGAGCACCTGCAACTCAGCATGTGACGCAGGAGGCCGTTTGTCCGTCAGAATGACATTAGAGTCTCAAGGCGCCACGCGACGCGACACGATCCGGACGATCATGCGGTTTTCCGGCCCTCGACTCGACTCCCGGACGTCCAATGTCATTCTGATGGACATCTCGCCCGCATAGGACGCCCCGAAATGAGAACCATGCACAGCACGCACCCTAGAACACATGCAACCTTTACCCTGCCACCGCCGACGAACTCCACAACTCGCTTTCAAAGCCCTAACACGAACCGATCTCAGCACAAAGGCGCCTGATAACTGAAACGGGATTCCCCCACGCGTCCTTCCGGTCTCAGCACGCCCACAGGTGCGAGGTGCTTGCTGACTGATACATATCGCATCAGAGGCGACCACTGTACTTTCGTCTTAATGCACCTACAGGTGCGCGGTGCTTGCTGACAGGTGGAACATTACAAGAAAGGAGGGGACGCCATGTCGTCTTAATGCACCTACAGGTGCGCGGTGCTTGCTGACCTGATATGGATGCTCGGTACCGCTGTTTTTGCAGCGTCTTAATGCACCTACAGGTGCGAGGTGCTTCCTGCCCTGTGCATTTTACAGTGGCTGGCAGATGTTCGCAGTCTTAATGCACCTACAGGTGCGAGGTGCTTCCTGCCCCCTGGCTCTGGAAACGGCGTCATGACGCCACTTCCGGAACCCGGAGCGCCACCGGCTCCGCAAGCACCCCGTAGGACCGGCCAGCACCGGGCGTAGACTACCACATTTCCTTGCAATCACACCAAGCGCCACCGACGACCCCCACACCCCCTCCAGCGAACAGCTTCCGACGAGGCCATGCGGAAAAGCCGGGGTCGAAGCCAGGACCTAAGTCCCGTCGTGCGCGTCGGACACAGGCGCCGACCCTTCCCGTCGTCGAAAATGAACGTCTTCCGCGCAGCCGCCTTCACCAAGCCCTGGCACAAACCATGGCACGAACCGATCTCGACGCGGAAATGAACCGATCTCGGGCCGGAATACGACCGATCTCGGCGAGCGGCCCGCGGACCGGCTTCCCTCCACCCCCTGCCGGGTGGGACGATGACTCCGCCCCTCACCGCACCCCCGGCGAGGACGGCCATCCGGTGGCTCCACGCGGAAGGACTCCCTGTGCCCAGCACCGTCTACGTCCAGTTCGACATCCGCTCCCCGATCAGGGCCACGCCCCGGCGCCTTCACGCCGCCTTCGGACGGATCCTCGACCTTCCCGAGGGCCTCGACCCCGCCCGCGCCGCCGGCTTCCCAGCCCTGGCCCACCGCCCGCCGCACGACCTGTCCGCCCCCAAGCCCTACAGCCTGGGCGAGATGGTGCAGAGCGAGTCGGTCTTCGGCGTCGAGCTGCGCTTCCTCGACGACCGCCTCCTGGACACCCTCGACGCCTGGCTCGCCTGGGGCGGCGTCCTGCCCGTCGGCGACGGCGGACCGGGCACCTCGCTGGCCGTCGCCGAGCAGGCTCAGGTCCTCCAGTGCGCGACCTGGGAGGAGCTCGCCGCCTCCGACGCCGCCACGGCCTGGAGCATCCGTATCGTCACGCCCACCGTCTTCACCTCCCGCGGCGCGCACACCAGGCAGATCACGCCGGCGGCCCTGGCCACCAGCCTTCACGCCCGCTGGCGCCGGTGGTCGCCGTCGACCTGCCCGTGGCTGCCCGAGCGCGAGCGCCTCGACACGGTCCTGACCACCCGGGACGACACCCGCTGCGAGCCGGTCACGCTCGGCATGCCCCGCCGCGACGGCCGCGGCCGGCTGTCGGACCGCCGCATCATGGCCCGCACCGGCGAGCTGCGCGTGTCCGGGGCGACCGGCAGCGCCACGACCGCCGTCTTCTCCCGCCTCATGGCGCTGGCCCGCTACGCCAATGTCGGCTCGCACGCCGCCTTCGGCATGGGCGTGATCGACGTCGTGCCCGACGACGGCGCGTAGCGGCCCCGCCGGCGCGTCCCGCGGGCCGCGGGCCGCGGGCTCAGGAGCCGGCGACGACCGGCTGGCCCTCGCTCGGCTGGACGACGACGAAGCCCGGGCCGTGGAAGCCCAGCTGGAAGGACTCCCCCGAGCCGCGGCCGATGAGGGAGCCCATCTTGAAGGTGCTCTTGACCTGCGGCTGGAGGTTGGCGGACCAGCAGATCACGGCCTGCGGGTCGACGAAGGTGGGCTGCTGGGAGCAGTCGAGGAGCATCGGCGGGCCGTCGGAGGAGACGGCCACCATGCCCTGCCCCTGGACGAGGAGGTTGAACAGGCCGCCCGCGAGCAGGCCGGCATTGCCGATCATGCGGATGTCGTAGCCGAGGTTCGCGTCGAAGGCGAGCAGGGAGCGCGTGTTGATAGTGATGGCGTCGCCCTCGAGCTGGAGGAGGAAGACGTTCTGCGCGGCGCGGGCGAAGAAGACCTCGCCCTGGCCCGTCACGCGCATGAGGTTGCCGCCCTCCCCGGTCACGGCTTTCTTGAGCATGCCGCTCAGGTTCTTCGACCCCTGGTAGGAGAAGTCCATGGTGCCCTGGTAGGCGACCATGGCGCCCTGGGCGGCGAGGACCTCCGGGCCGAGGACGACGCGGAGCATCTTGTTGGACTGGAGCGTCCAGCGCTGGCTGGTCTCCTGCTCGCGGTGGTTCTGGTCGAATATGGGGCTGCGCATGGGACTCTCCAGTTCGAAAGCGGTGTAGGTCTGCCGCGCCCCAGGCTAACGGGCTGAGGGCGGACGTGTCTTGGGGAGTAGTTCCCGACGGCGCCGGCTGCGGCCGGGCCCGGTCGCAGCCGGGCCCGGCCGGCGCTGCACGGCCCCCAGGTCGCCGAGATCGGTCGAGTTCCGCGTCGAGATCGGTTCGGTTCCGCACCGAGATCGGTTCCGGCGAGATCGCTGTCCCCCGCCGGACCGAAGACAACCGGGCAGCCGTCAAACGGGCCGGATGCGGGCCGGGTTTTCACAGTCTGGGACAGGCTCGGCTCGGCGCGCCGGCGCCCCAGGGCGCGACCGCGTGATTCCAAGGATCGCTCCAAGGCCTTGAGAGTGGCTCCTACCCGTTTGCCCCGAATCGTGAACCCGCACCCGACACTCCGCACACCTCCACCCGCAGACAGGCGCCCAAGCCCCCGGGGCGCGACGTCTCGCGGCGCAGACACAGATCGCCCACCAACAGGCTGCGTCCTTAAGAAGATTCAAGCGCGGAATACTTCCGGACCCCAAAATGCGAATGCGCCAGAAACAGCCCAACACGCGTTAACGCGCCTGCAGGTGCGCGGTGCTTACTGACTGTGTATAACAGGCTCGACGACATCGAGCACTATATGTCTTAATGCACCTACAGGTGCGCGGTGCTTGCTGACATGATCTACCACATCTCTGACGGGGACGTCCCCGTGGTCTTAATGCACCTTCAGGTGCGCGGTGCTTGCTGACCTCCGGGTCGTCGCTGCGAGCCACTCCCCGCTTGAGCGTCTTAATGCACCTTCAGGTGCGCGGTGCTTGCTGACCCTCGACCTGCCGGTCCCGATCAGAGGGCGGCGACGCGGTCTTAATGCACCTTCAGGTGCGCGGTGCTTGCTGACGTGTGGCTCGAGTTTGAGCCCGGGTACGACCCGGACTGTCTTAATGCACCTTCAGGTGCGCGGTGCTTGCTGACGTGTGGTAGGCGGGATCGGAGAGCATCGTGGCAACGTCTTAATGCACCTTCAGGTGCGCGGTGCTTGCTGACGACTTGGCTTGCGGTGTCACTAAGGCCGTTGCCATGTCTTAATGCACCTTCAGGTGCGCGGTGCTTGCTGACAGTGCATTCTCCTATTTTTGGGAGTATTACCTTTAGTCTTAATGCACCTTCAGGTGCGCGGTGCTTGCTGACCCTGGCTCTGGAACCGGCGTCATGACGCCACTTCCGGGGCCCGGAGCGCCACCGGCCCCGCAAGCACCCCACGGGACCGGCCAACACCAGGTGCAGGCTACCACATTTCCCTGCAATCACGCCAAGCGCCACCGACAGCCCCAGCACCCCCTCCAGCGAACAACTTCCGATGACAACATGCGGAAAAGTCGAGGTCAAAACGGGGACCTAAGTCCCGCCTGCTGCTGTGGTTGACCATGGACATGCCTGCCCGACGATGCCATCCTAAAGAGGAGCCACCCGGGTGCTTCCGGATGGCTCCCGAAGGGGTCAGCCCCGGAGGAGCTGAATCAAGTTGATCAGGCCCCCGGCGACGGCTGCGAGTGTGCTAACGATCTCGCACCACGTCGGGGTCCTGCGCCTGTCAGCCCGCTTCGGAGCCGCGTGACGCGGACACTGCTGCGACACAGTCCCCTCACCTCCTCTCAGCAGACCGACACCCTGCTGAATCAAGCAGGTGTCAGGGGTCGTCTGCCGTGGAAGTCACTCCAACTGTGCCATACCGTCCAGCACAGGAAGCGCGTTCGGAGCAGGAAACACCGTGCGCGCGAGGCGTCTGCAGCGAGCGCGTCTCGACAAGCCGCTACCTGGCCGGCATCGGATGCGGGCCGGCCTGTCGCAATCCGGAGCAAACGTGGTTCGGCGCACCGGCGCCCCAGACTCGGCTCTGGAACCAGCGCCGTGCCGACGATTCCGGGGCCCGGAGCACCACCGACTGGCCCTGCGCCTCTTCCGGCAAACAGTTTCCGACGGCGTTTTTCCGAAGAGCGAGGTCGGGACAGGATCTGCATCCTACCGTTCGTGCTCGACCAGGTCGGCTGCCGCCCGACACACGGCGCAGGAGACCCGGTGTCCGTCAGAATGACATTAGATCCTCAGGGCGACGCGTAACGCGACGCGATCCGCACAATCATGCGGATCTCTAAGCCCCGACCCGAACCGCGGAGGTCCAATGTCATTCTGACGGACATCCCGTCCGCATCGGAAGCCTCGAACCGAGGACCAGACTCAACGCGCGCCAGCAAATACGCAGCTCCCGCCCCGCCGCCGCGAACGATCTCCCATGACCCGCCTTTGACAGTTCCGACACAAATCGACCTAGGCCCTGTTGTGGAAGTTGTTGGGGTCGGCGCCGGCAGTGCGTGCGGCGGTCCGGCCGGAGAAGAGGGTTGCACATGGGAGCGGGGGAACCTACCGGGGCGAGTGCGAGTTCTCCGCGTGATTCCGGGGTTTTTGAGTGTCCGTCAAAGTGAGTTGACGTGCTCCCATGTGCGCAGACCCCCCTGTGCGCACATGGGAGCACGTCAACTCATCTTG
>ERZ772766.510-NODE-510-length-22692-cov-4.542740_pt1 | contig 22692 bp, 18 predicted proteins | sample MGYA00511379_ERZ772766 | MGnify/ENA primary metagenome ERZ772766 (study PRJEB29015, sample SAMEA2737895) | human oral metagenome | biome: human oral; feature: human-associated habitat; material: dental | place: China | collected 2116 ...
ATAAGTACCGTTCTCGCGAAAGGGCGGGCGGGACGGAGGAGAGGGACGGGAGGACGCGGGCAGCCCCGCCCGCCGTGCCGCCACTACCCTGGTGGCGTGAGCGAGCACTACTTCACCCCAGGCCCTAGTACCCCCGCCGAGGAGCGGACCCATCACTTCACGATCCGGGGGCGTGACCTCACCGTCACCACCGCGAACGGGGTCTTCTCCGCCGACCGCCTGGACAAGGGCACCCAGGTCCTCCTCGCCCACGTCCCCGACCCGCCCGAGCAGGGCACCTTCCTGGACCTGGGGTGCGGGTGGGGACCCGTCAGCCTCGCCCTGGCCGGCGCCGCCCCCCACGCGACCGTCCACGCCGTCGACGTCAACGAGCGGTGCGTGGAGCTGACCGCCCGCAACGCCGTCGCCAACGGCCTGACCGTCCACGCGGCCCTGGCCGACCAGGCCCTGGCCTCACTGCGTCAGGCGGGGACCACCCTGGACCTGATCTGGTCCAACCCTCCGGTCCGCATCGGCAAGAAGGCCCTGCACGCCCTGCTGACCACGTGGCTCGGCCTCCTTAGCGAGCAGGGGCAGGCTTGGCTCGTCGTCCAGAGGAACCTGGGCGCTGACTCCCTGGCCGCCTGGCTGCGCGCCGAGGGCTGGCAGGCCACCAGGGCCTCGTCGTCCAAGGGGTACCGGGTGCTGCGCGTGACCCGCTGAGGGGACCCTTCAGTCGAACAGCCCGGGCACGTTGTCCTCAAAGGCCTTGGTGAAGACCCCGAGGTCGTGCCCGCCACCCGGCATGACCGTGTAGGTCAGGGACTCCGAGGTGAACAGCTCCGGGTCGGAGGTGCGCAGCGTATCGACCAGGAGGTCCATGAACTGCGTCTCCTCGATGTCCTTCTCCCCCACCACGGCATAGATCCGCAGGTCCAACGACGTGGTCCCGACCTGCGCGGCCTCGGCGGAGATGTGCTCGGCGGTGGCCTGCGCCGCCTCGGCGCCCTGGTAGCCGTCAACCTCCCAGCTGCTCGCGGAGACGGGCATGAACCGCGAGAAGTACGGCAGCTGGTCCTCCAGGACGTCCCAGGTCATGATCGAGCCCATGGAGAAGCCGCCAAAGGCCCGGTGGTCACGGGTGTCCACGAGCTGGCTCGTCCTGACCTGCTCCGGCGTCGTGCCGAAGCGGTACCGGGCCTCCACCGCCGGGACCAGGGCCTCCGTGAGCTCGTGGTCGGTGAAGAAGGTGACCAGGGGCTCGTCCAGCATCCAGTCGTCACTGTCGGAGTCCAGGCTCGGGTCCGGGTAGTAGGTCGTGAACACCACCACCGTGTCCAGGGTGCCCTTCCGGGTCATGTCCTCCAGGACCGGCTGGAGCTGGCTGGCCATGTCCTGGGCCGACTGGGAGGAGCCGTGCATGAGGTAGAGGAAGTTCGTGTCCCGGCTCAGGGGGGCGTCCGGGTGCGGGAGGTAGACCAGGGCGGTCTTGTTATAGACCGTCCCGTCGTAGGTGACCTGGTAGTCCACGGAGGTCAGCGTGGGGCGCGAGGGGGCCTTCTGGGCGGAGGCGGACGCCTGCGCCACGGTGGTGGCGGTGGCCTGCGCCCCCTCGGACGACAAGTCGTACGGGGCGTGACCGCCCATGAGCGCCGGTCCTGTGGCCGCCGCGGTCAGCACGGCCAGGACACTGAGCACCGTCTGACGCCTGTCATACCTCACAGGCACCAGGGTAGTGTCCGCCTACCGCTCCCGCCCTCAGCGGTAACGGTCAGGCATCTCACACCGCGGTCCCCGGCTCGTCCGGCACCCCTCCGGCCTGCCCCAGCGACGGCGGGCGCCGGTCCCGCCGGGCACTGGCACGCAGGTCGGCCCAGGCCACCAGGGCCGAGACGGCGATGACGGCGGCGATCGCCCCCAGGCCCACCTGGGAGGCCGTGTGCCAGCCCGAGCCCCGGGCCACGGAGAAGGCCAGGCCGGTAATGGCGGAGATGCCGATAGCGGTGCCGATCCTCTCCCCGGTCTGGATGATGCCGCCCGCGGCACCCGCGTAGGGCAGGGGCACGTCGGCCAGGGAGAGGGTCTGGTTGGGTGAGACCACCAGGCCCTGCCCCGCGCCCAGGAGGAGGAGAGTGACCGCCATCCACCACGGGCTCAGGGCGATGACGGCGTTGAGGTGGACCACGACGACGGTGGCCCCCAGGCCCACGAGCCCCAGGACCATGCCCCGCAGCACCATGACCCGGCCCACGCGGGTGACGCTGCGCCCGGAGACGGAGGCGCCCACGGCGCTGGCCACGGAGGCCGGCAGGCCCATGAGCCCACTGGCCAGGGCGGAGTAGCCCAGGCCGGCCTGGAGGTACTGGGCCGTAATGATCCAGATCGAGGTGTAGCCCATGAAGTACACGGCAATAGCCAGGCTCCCGTAGGCGAAGGAGGGGACGCGGAAGAGGCTGAGGTCCACCATGGGGGCCCTGCCGCGGGCCGCGTAGCGCCTCTCCCAGGCCACCCACCCCGCTACCAGGACCAGGCCCGCAACGAGCAGGCCCCACACCCACGCCCCCCGCTGGTACTCCATAAAGGGCACCATGACCAGGCCCGTGGCCACCGTCAGGAGGGTCATGCCCACCGGGTCCAGGTCAACCGGACGGCGGGTGCCACGGCCCGACGGCGCCGCGGGCCCCTGTGGGGCCGGCCCGGAGCCGCCAGCCCGGCCAGCCGCCTCGGCACCCCGGGCGGCCCCCGCACCCGGCACGGCGTCAGGGCGCCCCCAGGCGGTAGGCGGCAGGGCACGCCAGGCGACCCACGCACCGGCCAGGGCGAAGGGCACGAAGACGAGGAAGGAGGAGCGCCACCCCCACTGGTCGCCCAGGGCCCCGATGAGCGCGCCGGACATGAGGGGCCCCACCGCGACCGAGACCCCGATGACCCCGCCGAACAGGCCGAAGGCCCGCCCGCGCGCGGCCCCGGCGTAGTACTGCTGGATCAGGCCGGTGACCTGCGGGTTGAACAGCCCCGATCCCACCCCCATGAGGACCCGGGCGAGGTTGAGCGCCAGGATCGAGGGCGCCACGCCCGCGGCCAGGGAACCCAGGCCGAACAGGACCAGCCCCGCCACGAAGAGCCGCCCGCGCCCCACGACGTCCCCGGCCCGCCCGGCGGGGACGAGCAGCACCCCGAAGACCAGGGAGTAGCCGGAGACCACGAGCTGGAGGCCCCCGGTGCTCGTGGGCACCGAGGCGGCGATGGCCGGCAGGATCACATTGACGCTGGAGACCGCCAGGAGGGAGACGAACGCCGGGATGAGGAGTACCGGGAGGATCCGGCGCTGCTCAGGGGTGAAGGTGAGCGGTTGCCCTGAGGGCTGGGGGTGACGCACCCTCGCAGCGTACGCGCGACCGGGGCCAGGCGGGACCCCGGTGTGGCACACCTCAGGACAGGGACGCGATCACGTGCTCCACCTCCTCCTGTACCCCGGAGGCGTCCGGGGCGGGGGTAGACCAGCGGCCCGTGCCCACGTCCACGACCAGCCCGACGGCCAGGGCCAGGAGCGTGGGCAGGATCCAGCCGGTGGAGTCGTTCCACAGCCCGGTGCGGGCCAGGAGGGCGCTGACCCTCTCCTCGCCCAGGGACGGCAGGGCGGAGAGGACCGCCAGCACCGTGCTGACCGCGACCGGCCACAGGTAGGCGGCGCGCAGGTGGCCGGGGGCCGCGACGTCGATCAGGGTGACCACCACCAGGGTCATGGCGACCGGGTAGAGGATGACGATGACCGGTGAGAGCACCACGATAATCTCCGACAGGCCCAGGTTGGCCAGGACCAGCGAGACCAGCGCGGAGACCAGCAGGTGGCGGTCGAAGGGCAGGCGCGGCACCACGGTGACGGCGTAGCCGGACCAGGAGGACAGCAGACCCACGGAGGTGGTCAGGCAGGCCAGGACGGCGATGGCGGCGAACAGGAGGGTCCCCAGGGTCCCCAGGTTCGCCGAGGCCGCCGCACGCAGCAGGCCCGCGCCGTCGGTCACGTCCCCGCCGGTGCGCTGCCCGATCATGGCCAGGCCGACGTAGACCACCGCCAGGAGGACGGCGGCGATCAGCCCCGAGCTGACGGTGGCGCGGGCCACCTGCCGGGTGCCGTGCAGTCCCTGGTCCCGCAGGGCCTGGATGACCACGATGCCGAACACGGAGGCGGCCAGGACGTCCATGGTCAGGTAGCCCTGCGTGAGCCCCGTCGTCAGGGGCGCGCTCGCGTAGGCCCCCGTGGCGGCCCGGTCCACCGGGGAGGAGCCGGCCACGGTCGCCACGCACAGCACGGCCAGGAGCAGGAGCAGCGCCGGGGTGAGCCACCTGCCCACCCGGTTCGCGATACGGCTGGGGCGCAGGGCCACCAGGACCGTGACCCCCAGGAAGACGACGGCGTGGACGAACAGGGCCGGGCGCCCGGGGGTGAAACCCAGCAGCTCCAGGACGGGCCGGGTGGCCAGCTCGTAGGACACGGTGGTCACCCGGGGCGCCACGTAGAGCGGGCCAATGGACAGGTAGACGGCCAGCGGCATGACGACGCCGAACCTGGGCCCCACGCGCCGGGCCAGCCCGAGAATGCCCTCCCCCGAGGTGGACACGGCAACGATGGCGGTCAGGGGCAGCAGGACGCTCGTGGCCAGGAACCCCAGGAGCACGGGCAGGAAGTGGCTCCCGGCGGAGGCCCCGACCACGGGAGGGAAGATGAGGTTCCCGCTGCCGAAGAACAGGGCGAAGAGCATCAGGCCCGTGGTCAGGACGGTGGTGGAGGTGCGGCGTTGCGCCGTCGTGGACGTGGTCATTGAGGGCCTCCTGTGGTGGTCACTCAGGGCTCCGGGAGCGCCCGCTGGGGCGGTAGCGGCTGGGGGCACGACGGGTCAGGTCAGGGTGACACGCCCGACGACCTGGGCCGGGCCGGTCAGCAGGACGGTGGAGCCCTGCGCCAGGGGGGCGGTCCCCACGTGCACCCCGACCTCCCCGCCGGGCAGGATGATCCGGTAGTCCTCCGGCGCTCCCGGCCCCTCCCACTCGTGCAGGGCGACGGCCACGGCGCAGGCCCCGGTACCGCAGGCCAGGGTCTCCCCCACGCCGCGCTCCAGGACGCGCACCCGGGCCACGCCCACGCGCTCACCGGTGCCGGGGTCGGTCTGCTCCGCCAGGGGCACGACCAGCTCCAGGTTGGTGCCGGCCTCGGGCACGGGGTCGTAGGCCACCGGCGCGCCGGAGCCGGTCAGGCCGGCCAGGGCGGCGGCCTCCAGCTCCTCGCGGCTGCCCAGGGCGACGACGGTGTGCGGGTTGGGCACGGCCAGGCTCAGGGCGGCCCGCTGCCCCGGCAGGCCGGGGACAGTGACGACGGTGTCCCAGCCGGGCCAGTCGGGGTCGGTGGCGGACGTGCCCGGCAGGAGGGTGAGGCGGGCAGGCCCCATGTCCACCGTCCAGTAGTCCCCCATGCGGGTGAGGGTGCGGGCCCCGCCCCGGGTGCCAATGGTCAGGCTGGCGCCGTCGGGCACGTCCACCAGCCCCTCGGACAGGAGGACGGCGGCGAACAGGCGGGAGGCGTTGCCGCACATCTCGGCCACGGAGCCGTCGGCGTTGTAGTAGTCCATGAACCACTGCGCCTCGGGGACGGCGGCGTGGAAGGCCCGGGCCCCCTCCAGGGCGGCGGTGCGCACCACCCGGACCAGGCCGTCGGCCCCGACGCCCCGGTGCCGGTCGCACACGGCGGCGACGTCACCGGCGGTCAGGGCCACCTCCTGCTCGGGGTCAATGAGGAGCAGGAAGTCGTTGCCGGTTCCGTGGCCCTTGATGAGGGTACGGCCCGACAACGCGCCACCGGTACCCGGGCTGGTGTCGCTGTGCGTCATGAGTACAGCCTATGCGTTGGAGCCCACGACGCCTTCAGCGTCGCTCACCACACGCAGGGCCTGGCCCACCAGGCGGTCACGCTCGCCGGCGGGCAGCTCACCGGCCTCGGTCAGGGCCACGTCCAGCCAGTGGACCCGCGGGTCGCGGCGGAACCACTTGGCCTGGTAGCTGGCGAGGCGGCGGGTGGCCTGGGCGGTGGCGGCGATCGCCTCCTCAACCCCCATGCGCCCGTCGAGGACCGCGAGCGCCTGGGCGTAGCCGATGGCCTGGCTGGCGGTGGGCCCCTGGCGCAGGCCCCGGGCGAGGAGGGCGGTGGTCTCGGTCAGGATCGTGGGGGCGCCCTCCTTGGTGGGCCTGGTCCCCGGCCCCAGGAACATGGCCCTGGCCCGGGCCTCGATACGCCGGTTGAGCAGGTCGCGGCGTGGGCGCAGGGCCAGGTGGACGGTGGGGACGAGGTCCTCGTAGCGGGGCAGGTTGGCGGAGAAGGGGCGTCCGGTGATCTCTATCACCTCTAGTGCGCGGACCACCCTGCGGGTGTCGGCGGCGTCGATCCGCTCGGCGGCCCGGGGGTCACGGCGGGAGAGCTCCTGCCACAGGGCGGCCCCGCCCCGGGCCCTGAGGCGTTGGTCCAGGGCGGCGCGCACGGCGGGGTCGGTGCCGGGGAAGTGCAGGGCGTCGGTGACGGCCCGGACGTACAGCCCCGAGCCCCCGACGATGAGCGCGCGGTTGCCACGCGCCTCAATGGCCTCCAGGTCGGCGCGGGCGTGGCGCTGGTAGGCGGCGACGCTGGCGGGCTGGGTCACGTCCAGGACGTCGATCTGGTGGTGGGGGTAGCCGCGGCGCCCCTGTGCCGGGAGCTTGGCGGTGCCCACGTCCATGCCCCGGTAGAGCTGGGAGGCGTCGGCGTTGAGCACCTCGGTGCCCCTGGTGCCGTCTGCCGTGCCCAGGGCGTCGGCCAGGTCGAGGGCGAGCTCGGACTTGCCGGTGGCGGTGGGGCCGACGACGGCGACGCGGACGCTCATGACCTTAAGGATACGGGCCTGGTCGGGCCGTCGGGCGAGGGGCTCCCGGGGTCCTGCCTACCCCTGCCGGCACCCCGGCCAGTGAGGCGTGTCGCGGCGGGCGGAGGGTGGCTCTAGGACCTGTTTCCCAGGATAGGCTGGTGCTATGCCCACCGCCGTCATGCCCGCCCCGGTGGACGTCGCGCGCGTGCTGGACAGCCTCAGCCGCCTCGGTCTGCGGTCCTTCGTGGACGACGAGGGGGACGTGGGGATCCCGTGGCGCAGTGTCACCGTCCACGTCATCTTCCAGGACACCCGCGCCTTCCAGCTGCGCGGGCTGTGGCACCGGATCGCGGACACCGAGCACCTGGCGGCCCTGCGCCAGCTCGTGGAGGACTGGAACGCCACCCGGATCGGCCCCAAGGCCTACCTGACGCTCTCCGACGCCGGGGTGGTCCGTCTCCACGGGGAGGTCACCTACCCGCTGGCGGCGGGGATGACGGACGACCAGCTCGACTCCTTCGTGTTCACCAGCTGCCGGCTGATCGTGGCCCTCATGCGGGAGGCGGAGGAGACCTTCCCCGACCCGCTGCGCGGGAGCCTGGAGCCATGAGCCCTGCCGGACGCCCCCGCACCTGGCGCGCCCTGCTGGCCTCCCTGCTTGGGGCGGTGCGCCCGCCCCGCCGCCCCGAGCCCAGGGCCCCCGAGCCCGCCCCCAGGCAGGTGGTGGAGCGTGAGCCCGCCGCGGCCCTGGAGGTGCCGGCCCTGTCCCTGGGCCGGGTGCGTTCCATGCTGAGCAAGTCGATGGGCTACCACGTGCGTGACCACGTCGATGAGGAGCACCCTTCCTTGCTGGGTACGTGGAACGGGTTCCCCTTCGTCATTGAGGAGCCTGCCGAGCACCCTGGATGGCTGCTGGTCTCGGGCGACTGGCAGGAGCCGGCCCTGCCGGGGCAGCGTGACGAGCTGGCCGCCAGCGTCAACGACTGGAACCGGGACAAGTTCTTCCCCACGGTGGCCCTGGTGGACACCCCGGTGGGACCGCTGGTGCGCACGATCTACCTGGTGGACCTGACCACCGGGGTCACGGACAGGCAGCTGCGCCTGCACCTGAACACGGCCCTGGCCTCCTGCACCCAGGCCCTGGCGGAGGTGCGCCCCCTGCTGCCGGAGCTCTGAGCCGCTCCCCCGGCCCCGCTACCCCACCGACCTGACCCGTGGCGGCTGGCGCTCCCCCGGCGCGCCAGGGCGGGCTCACTACGTAGAGGCCAGCACGCGGGCCCCGGCGCGCCCAGCCGGGCGCACCCGCTGTGGCCGCCGCCCTGTCAGCGGCGTGGGCCCCCGGCGCGCCCGGCCCGGCTCACTGCTGGGCCTGGGAGGCAATGGCGTCAATGGCCCGGTTGAAGGCCTTGGAGGTCTTGGAGGCCCCTGCCAGGGCGGTGACGTGGGCGTCGGCCAGGCTCCTGCCGGTGACCGCCCCCTCGATCTGGGCCACGAAGCCCTTCATGTAGTCCCGGGAGACGGAGGTCAGGGGGTGGCCGGTGACGTTCATGTCGGTGATGACGCCGCCGCTCAGGGTGACGGTCACGTCAATGGAGTCCTCCTCCACCAGGTCGTCCACCGGCCCGTAGGACTCGCTGGCCGTGTAGGTGCCGTCCGTGTAGGAGGCTGCGGGCGGGGCGGTGGTGTGGTCGCAGCAGTCCGAGGGGGTGGCCGAGGCCGCGGGCTCCTGGGTGCCGGGGGCCTGGGTCTGGGGGCGGCCGGCGTACTCGTCGGAGCTGGGGGCCTCGCCGCCGGCGCAGGAGGCCAGCGACGCCGTCGTGATCAGGATCCCGGCGAGGGCGGCCGGGCGCCGCAGGGCGGGGTGGTTCATGACGTGGTCTCCTTAGCGGTCGGGGTGCCGGGGGCGTGGTCACCGGGCTCCTGGGCGCCCTCCAGGCCCTGCCCCTCAAAGTCGAGCATGTCGGCGGCGCGGTGGCCCTCGAAGCCCTCGTTGGTCTTCTCCCCCACCAGGCGCCCGTGGTTGAGGAGGATCTGGCGCTGTCCGGTGGAGGCGACGTGGGCGTCGTGGGTGACGACGATGAGGGTGGTGCCCTGGGCGTGGAGGCGGCCGAAGATGTCCAGGACGAGCTGCTCGTTGGTCTCGTCGAGGTTGCCGGTGGGCTCGTCGGCCAGGACCAGCTCGGGCCTGTTGATCAGGGCCCGGGCGATGCACACCCGCTGCTGCTCGCCGCCGGAGAGCTGGCTGGGCAGGTGGTGGGCCCGGTCGGCCAGGCCGACGGAGTCCAGCATCTGGCGGGCCTCCTTCTCGTCGACCATGGAGTGGTAGTACTGGGCCACCATGACGTTCTCCACGGCGGTCAGGTGGGGGATGAGGTGGAACTGCTGGAAGACCAGGCCGATGACGTTCTTACGGATGTCGGTCAGCTGTCCCGCTGTCAGGGAGCCCAGCTCACGCCCGTCCAGGGTGACGGTGCCCTTGGTGGGGGTGTCCATGCAGCCGATAATGTTCATCAGGGTGGTCTTGCCCGACCCCGAGGAGCCCACGATGGACAGCCACTGGCCCCTGGGGACGGTCAGGCTCAGGTCGTCCACGGCGGCCAGGTCGCCGTAGATCTTGGAGACGTGGGAGAGCTCGAGCAGCATGTCATTCCTCTCGCAGGACGAGCGCGGGGTCGATGGAGGCGGCGCGGCGCACCGGCCGGTAGGCGGCGACCACCGCCACCAGGACGGTCACCGCCACCGAGACGAGGGCCAGCCACCACCCGAAGCCCGCCGCGGAGTCGAACACCCCCAGGAGCACGGCCACGGCCAGGCCGTAGCCGACGGCGGTCCCCACCAGGCCCCCGAACAGCCCCAGCAGGGCGGCCTCGGAGTAGAACTCGACGGCGATGGCGCGCCCGGAGGCCCCCAGGGCCTTGCGCAGGCCGATCTCGTTGCGGCGCTCGGAGACGATGACGGTCATGGTGGTTGACACGCCCACCAGCGTCAGGGCCAGGACCACCACGCAGACCACCCAGAAGAGGGTGTTGAGCATGGTGATAATACGGGTGTCGCCGCTGGTGATCTTGGCGACCGGCTGGGCCTGGACGGAGTCGCCGGTGGCGGCGACGGCGTCGACCACGGTGGACATGGGGGCGGCGGCGGTGTCCACGCTGAACTCCAGGACGTCGTAGCCCGGGGCACTCACGCCGGTCAGGGCGTCCACGTCGGCGGCGTTGGCGTAGACGATGTCGTCCTCGCTGCCGCCGGTGTCCACGATCCCGGCCACCTGCCAGCGGGCCTGGCCGGGTGTGGTGGGCGACGCCGGGTTGGCGGAGTCCTGGGAGGCGGCGGCGGTGGACCAGGCCTTGGAGCCCGGGACGGGCCCGGTGTGGTGGTGGCCCACCGTGGCCTGGGAGCTGGCCGCGTCGTCAGAGGAGACCGAACCCTGACCAGACTGCCCACCATGCCCGGCATGCCCCGAGTGCCCCGGCGTGGCCTGGGAACCGGACGCGCCGGCGTCGTCAGAGGAGACCGAACCCTGACCGGACTGCCCACCGTGCCCGGCATGCCCCGAGTGACCCGGCGTGGCCTGGGAGCTGGCCGCGTCATCGGAGGAGACCGAACCCTGACCAGACTGCCCACTATGCCCGGCATGCCCGGAGTGGCCTGCGTGGCCCGGGGCGGTGGTGGCGGTGCCCGTGGGCGCGGCGGTGGGGGTCAGCGGGTCCGAGCTCACTGACCCGTCGGGGGCCACCGAGGTCTGGGAGCCCAGGTCCAGGTTGTCGCTGGAGAGGTACTCGGCGGTGACCGTGGAGCCGACGGTGAAGCCCGCGGCCTCGGCCACGTCGGAGCCAATGAGGACCTCCCCGGGGCCGGGCCAGTGGCCGGTCACCTCCCAGTGCCCGTTGAGGGTCCGGACCCGGTCCACGTCGATACCGGCGAGCATGTAGGGGGACTTGTTGATACGCACCGTCTCGTAGCGGTAGGCGGCGGTGGCCAGCTGGTCCGTGCCCACGCCCAGGGCGGTGGCCACGGCGGCGTCCACGTCGGCGGCCTCCTGGGAGGAGATCCGGGGTGCGGAGCCCTCGGAGGCCACCGGCACCACAATGAGGTTGGCCCCGAACTGGCGCATCTGGGCGCTCATCTGGGCGGGGACCGCCAGGCAGACGGCGGCCAGGCAGAACAGGGTGGCCGAGCCCACCGCGGAGGACAGGACGGCCGCCAGGGCCCGTGAGCGGCGGCGTCGCATGGCGGCGGCGAGCATGCGGACGAACAGGCGCCGGTTGGTCGTCCCGCGGGGCGCCCGCGAGGTGGTCGTGGGGGTGGTCTCACTCATGTCCGTCACCTCCGGTGCAGGGCCGTAGCCGGTTGGATACGCAGGATGGAGCGCATGGAGGAGGCCGTGGCCGCCAGGAGGACCAGGGACACCAGCACCGCCACCAGCACGAAGACCATGGGCCGCATGGTGATGGTCGAGCCGAAGACGACCTTGCCGATCAGCTGGGCCAGGCCCGATCCCACCAGGGCCCCCAGGAGCGTGCCGGCCACGCCGATGACGGCCGTCTCCCCCAGGATCAGCCGGTTGACGGCGGCCGAGGAGGCGCCTACCGCCTTGAGGAGGGCGAACTCGCCGGTGCGCTCCACCAGGGAGGCGGTGGTCAGGGAGGCTACCGCCAGGGCGGCCGCCACCAGGCTCAGGGCGGTCATGAGGATCATGAGGGCCTGGGTCTTGACCAGGACGTTGCCCTCCACGGCGGCGACCTGGCGGACCTGCTTGGCCACCGAGCCGGGGATGGCCTCCTCGATCTGGTAGGTGATGGAGGAGGCGTAGGCCGTGCAGTACCAGGTCTCCCACTCGGCCTTGGACAGGGCCCTGGGGTTGGAGGCGGCCTTGCGGCTCAGGTCGTTCTCCGGGGTGGTCAGGGCCTTGACCTCGATCCGCTCGGCCTTGCCGGGGTGGCCCGAGACGTGCTGGACGACGGACAGGGGCGCGTAGAGGACCTTGTCGTCACCGTCCTTGGAGGTGTAGATCCCGCTGACGGTCAGGGTGTGATCACCGGAGATCCCGCTCAGGGTGAGGGTGTCGCCCACCGAGGCCCCCAGCTCGGAGGCCAGGGAGGAGCCCAGGGCGACCTGGCTGCCGTCGTCGGTGGGCCAGGTCCCCTTCCAGGCCCACCAGGAGCGCAGGGTGGTCATGCCCGCGGTGACGTTCTGCCCGGTGGGCAGGGACACCTCCTTGTTGAACCAGGTGCCCACGGCCTTGACACCGGTCAGGGAGGATCCCCCGGCGCCGGCCACGGTGAGGTGGGTGGTCAGCACCGGGGCGAAGTCCACGATGTTGTAGGCCCAGAAGATCGTCTTGAGGCTGGCGGCGTCGGCCTCGTTGAGGAAGGCGGTGGCCTCGGTGTCCTCGCTGGTCTCGTACAGGTCGGACACCACGCCCTGGGCCTTGGGCTGGACGGTGATGTTGGAGCCGTAGGTGGTCAGCTCGGCGTTGAGCTTGTCGCCCACGTCGAGGACGACGCCGAGCATGGCCACGCTCACGGCCGCGGACAGCGCCACGGTCAGGACGACCAGGGAGCGGCGGCGCAGCTGCCTGGTGAAGGACCGGCGCAGCAGTCGGGTGAAGAACATCAGGCCACCTCCGAGGCGGACGAGGGGACGGGGGCCCGCCGGGGCCCCGCGTCCGGGCGGGGGCGGTGGGTGCGGGGGCTCACGCGAAGACCTTCTTGGCGGCCTCCAGGTCGGCCTCGGCGATGGCCAGGTCCCCCCCGACGACGTCGAAGGCCAGGGGGATGGGGTTGCAGCCGCCCTTGAAGCCGATGGTGGCCGGGTTAATGGCCACGTCGCAGCGCTTGCAGATCACCTTGCCGTCCTTCTCGTAGTAGCCCGAGGGGCCGCAGTTCTCGCAGGCGTCCAGGCCCACGCCGTAGGCGCCGCCGTTCTTGAGGATGACGATGAAGCGCACGGCGGCGCCGTTGGAGGCCTTGTACTCGAAGCGGTGGAGGTGGCCGTCCTCCAGGGTGGCGAGGGCCAGGTAGGCGGTACCGTCCTCGAGCCGGTAGGGCTCGGGCTCGGACAGGACCGGGACCTCGTTGACCTTGGCCACACCGTAGGTGCGGGTGGTGGCCAGCACCCCCACGCCCAGGGCGGTGGCCAGCACCCACCGGCGGGTGCGGCGGCGCCCGGCGACGGCGGCACGGGCCCGGGCGGGGTTGGCGGCGGCCGGCGCCCGGCGCAGGGTCAGGCCGGCGGCCACCGCCAGGGGTACCAGCAGGACGGCGGCGGTGGTGATCAGCAGCGTGGACTGGGCGTTGTTGGTCAACCACACCAGGAGCCGGAAGGCGGCCCCGTGCAGGACAATGCGGTGGTTGGCGTGCAGGACGGTGAGCAGGTCGGTGGCGTGGGTGAAGAGCACCAGGGCCATAAAGGCGCACACCGTCAGGCGGGTCAGGCGCACCGGGGAGCGCCGGGCGGCCCGGTAGACCAGGAACGCCAGGACGGCGCAGGCCACCCAGCCGGACAGGAAGCCCAGGACGCGCAGGAGCATCTCGGAGGACATGGTCTGCCTGCCGGGCTCAATGAAGGCGGTGAGCTGCAGGACGGTCTCGGGCACGGCCCGGAAGAAGGCCAGGGCCAGTACCACGCAGGCCAGCACGTTGGTGGCGCGGCCCAGGTGGCCGCTACCGCCCCACCGGGGGCGCCCGACCTGGGCCGCCAGGAGGACCAGGAGGACCACGTCGGCGGCCACGCAGGCGTAGAGGGTGGGCAGGCTGACCGCTGAGCGCGAGCGCAGGACCGCGGTGGCGCGCAGGACGGCGAAGACCGACCCCGCGACCAGCCCGGTCAGGGCGCAGGCGGCGCGCCACCGGCTGGAGGGCTCCCACCCCCGGGGCTGGTGGGGGACCAGGACCACTGCGAGCCCGGACACGAGGAGGAACGGCAGGGCCATTCCTCCGACGACGGCGACGAAACGTTCCAGCATGAGAGTCCCTTCCTACGAGTCCTTACGAGCCGGGGCGGGGTCGTCCCGGGGGTGTGCGTGGCCTGGTGCGCCCGGGCGCCGCCCCTGTCCGGTGGCAGGGGCGGCGCTCAGGCCAGTGGGCCTACCACTGCTGGGGGGTGTAGTTCCAGTCCCAGCTCAGCTCGATGGGCGTGGTCCAGAACCGGCCCTTGACACCGGTCTCCTCGTCGGAGTGGAGCATCCAGCCGTTCTCCTCCGGGGAGTGGATCTTCAGGGCCAGGGTGTACTCCCCGGCGTCGGGCAGGGCGATATTGCCCCCGTAGTGGGGGCCGTCGGAGGCGTTCATCTGCATGAAGGTGCCCTCGGCGGCGACGGTGTTGGTGGCCTTGTTGGTAATGGTGTAGTCCACTGTCAGGCCGGGGACGAAGTCACCGGCCCCGTAGCCCAGGTCGTTGCCCTCCAGGCCGGAGATGTCGGCCTCCAGGTGGAAGGACGCCTCGGAGGCCTTCAGGCCCATGCCGGCCGGCTCCATGTCCACGGGCTGGAAGTAGACCAGGGAGACGTTGATCTCGCCGACGTTCCCGTTGCCGTAGCCGATCTGGTCGTCACCCACCGGGTACTCCTGGAAGCCCTTGCCGCCCTCCGCCTTCTCGGTGGCGGTGGCGGACGGGGCTGCCTCCTTGGGGGAGTCGCCACAGGCGCTCAGGCTCAGGGTACCGGCCAGGGCGAGCGTCGCGGCGACGATGAGGGGCTTGCGGATACGCATGAGGATCCTCACTTGTTCTTGTTCGGGTTCGGGGAAGGCCGCACCGGGCTTGGTGCGACCGGGTCTTCCGGGCGGGCCCGGGAAGCCTGGTGTCAGTCGTCGGACTGCGGGGAAGCCGCGGAGCGGGCTGCGGCCTGGCCGGAGGAGGCTGACGCCGGGGAGGCGGCACCCTCCGGGGAGGAGGCCGATGCGGCGGTGGCCGCGGCGGCGCCTGCCCGGCGGCGCAGCAGGGAGACTGCCGCCAGTACCACGACGACCACGGCCATGACCCCTTGGGCGGCCAGGGTCTCGACGTAGGGGTAGACGCCCAGGTAGTCGTAGGTGGGGACCCCCTGGACGTAGGTGCCGGACACGACGTCGCCCTCCACCAGGGCGTGGACGCCGCCGCCGGCGAAGATGACCACCAGGAGCGCCATGAGGAAGCTGGTGACGGCGAAGAAGGGCCGCAGCGGGATCTTGACGCTGGTGAAGCGGATGAGCAGGAAGACGGCCACGAGGATGACGCACCCCACGGCGAACCCCTGCCAGACGGAGGCGGCCCCGCCGCGGTCCATGGTGAGCAGGGCCTGGTAGAACATGACGGTCTCGGCGCCCTCGCGGAAGACGGCGAGGAAGCTCAGGGAGGCCAGGGCCCACACCCCGCCGTTGGAGACGGAGGCCTGGGTCCGGTCCTTGATGTAGGCGTTCCAGGAGGCCACCGAGCTCTTGGAGAGCATCCAGTTGGAGGTGAACAGCAGCATGAGCATGGCGATGAGGGCCACGACGCCCTCCAGGATCTCCTGGTGGGAGGAGGCGGAGTCGAACAGCCACGCGAAGAGGGCGGCCACGACCCCGCTGCCCACCAGGCCCAGGAGGATACCGAGGTAGATGTGCTTGACGCGGTCCTTCATCCCGGCCTTGATCAGGTAGGCGATAATGGCGGCCACCACGAGGATGGCCTCCAGGCCCTCGCGCAGGAGGATAATGAGGGCCTGCCCGAAGGAGCTGGTGAGGAAGGACTTGACCGGGTTGACCTGGTCGGCGGCCCCGGCGTCGAGGGTGGCGGCGTCCTGGGTGATCATGCTCTTGAGCTCGGCGGCCGCGGAGGTCACCGTCTGGGCGTCCTCACCGCCCACCATGGCCTTGCGCACCACCTTGAACTGGTTCTCCACCTGGGAGACCCGGTCCCCGGAGATGGCGGACATGACGGTCTTCTCAAAGCCGAGCTTCTCGTAGTAGCCGTAGTAGGCCTGGTTGACCAGGTCGCTGCCGGCCCTGCCGTCACCGGAGACGGCCGCGGCCACGCCCCGGTCAATGAGGTCGGTCATCTCGACGGCGACCTCGCCCCAGGTGCGCTCACCCCGGCCGGTGTTGACCTGGGTCTTGGCCGCGTCCAGGGCGGCGCGCTCCGTGGCCGTGGTGGCGGCGCGCTGGGCGGCGTAGTCCCTGGGGTTCAGCAGGTCGGTCAGGGCGTCGAGCTGGGCGGCGGACTGGGTCACCGAGCTACTCAGGGAGGCCACCCCATCGGAGAGGACCTGCTCGTTGCCGGTCTTGAAGGCGGCCTGGCGCAGGGAGGCGAAGGCGTCCTTCTGGGTGGTCATGGTCTCCTTGCCCAGCCGGTCGGTGATCACCGCGGCCAGGTTGGAGGCCACGTAGCCGGAGTTGTAGGCCCGCTGGAAGGCGGCGGCCGCGCCGGAGGTGTCACCGGCCTGGTAACGGGTGAGCCCGTTGTCGAGGTCCTGGGTGACCACGGCGGCGACCTCGCCCCAGGTGCCGTGGTCGGTGTCCGCCTCGGAGGCGCGGGCCCCGGGCGCCAGCAGGAGGGCCAGGAGGGCCGTGAGGGCCGTGAGGGCCGTGAGGGGGACGGTGAGCCGGGGGGCCGTACGACCGGCAGAGGCAGTTGACATACTCGCTCACATGGCTTTCAGGGGGAAGTGGGTAGATTAGACGTACCTAAGAAGTGGAGGCGCGCTCCTTTTAGGTAGGATAGGATGACCATATTCTTCAGGTCAAAGTGAGGGAGGTCACAGCGTGTCGGGGGTGCCTGACACATCCCGCACCATGGGGCCGGTTACGGCTCGAGAACCGTCCTCCGGGTGTTGCTGGGACCACACCTGGTCCTTCACCGCCACCGGCTGCCCCTGGCGGGTCCTGACTCGCCGTGCGCTCCCGCCAGGGGCGCGTGGGCAGGTGCTCGAGCTCGTTGACGCCTACGAGGGGGTGTGGTCCCGGTTCCGGGAGGACTCACTGGTCAGCCGTGCCGCCCGCGGTGAGGTCGGCGGCCGGGGTGAGGCTGGCACCCGCGGCACGCCGGGCCCGGTGGTCCTGGACCTGCCCCGCGGCTCGGGGCGCATGCTGGCCCTCTACGACCTGCTCCACCGGGCCAGCGCGGGCCGCATTGACCCGCTGGTGGGGGCCGACCTGGTCGAGCTCGGCTACGACCCGGCCTACTCCTTCACCGTGCGCGACGGCGCCCTGCACCGCCTGGGGGCCCGCCGCGGCCGCCTGACGTGGGGACAGGTCCGCCGTGACGGGGACCGTCTGACCCTGCCCCGCCCGGCGCTGGTCGACGTCGGCGCCGTGGGCAAGGGGTTCCTGGCCGACATGGTGGCGGACGCCCTGGGGCGGGCGGGCGTGGACGAGGTCGTGGTGGACGCCTCGGGGGACCTGGTGGTCCGCAGCGGTACGCCGGTACGCCTGGGCCTGGAGGAGCCGGGGAGTCCCGGACGGGTCATTGGCGTGGTGACCCTGCGCAGGGGGGCGCTGGCGGCCTCCGGGGTGAGCGAGCGGGCCTGGGGGGAGGGCCTGCACCACGTGCTGGACGCGCTCACCGGGCTGCCGGTCCGTGACGTGCTGGCCACGTGGGCGGTGGCGGGCACCTGCGCGCAGGCCGACGGGATCGCCACCGCGCTGTTCCTCACGCCCCCCCAGCAGCTGGCCGCGGCGGGCCTGCGCTACGACTTCGTCCTGGAGCGCGCTGACGCCACCGTCCTCACGAGCCGCACCTTCCCGCGCCTGGGTGAGCTGTTCACCTCGCGGTGAGCCCGGCGGCCCCCTGCCGATGAGGTCCACGGGCCGCGCTGACGCAGGGCGGCTGGTAGGCGCCCACGCGCCCTGGTCGGGCCCGGGACCGGGCCTGGCAGGTACGACAAGGCCCGGCCCGGATATCACCGGGTCGGGCCCATCGCACGAGGCCGCCTCCCGGTTCCCATCCCGGGAGGCCGTGCCTCCTTCGCCGAGCGCACGGTCGCAGTCCCTGGGCTGCGGTCCGGCATTCCGGAGGCGGCCGGTCACCGACGCTCCCCAACGTCTCGCGGTCGCCACCGTCCGGCGGCACAACCAATAGTGCACACCGCCCCTGGGAGAACACCCCACTACCACCTCACAGCTTCCTGGGAACTTTCCCGGGGGCTCTCACAGGCCCCGGCCCCGACGCCGGATCCGCTCCAGGCGGGCCGGGCCAGCAGGGTCAGGGGCCCGGGCCGGGCGCAGGGCCGCCTGGAGGCGGGAGCGCACCGCCTCGGTGTCCAGGTGGGGGCCGATGGCCACCAGGCCGTGCTGCGGGGCCCCGGCAGGACCGTCCTCCAGGTGGGCCCGCCCGGCGACGACATTGACCACGATCTCCCGGGGCCTGTCGCGGCGCGAGCCGCCCCCGGCGAGGGCGAGCACCCCCTTGAGCCGGTAGACGTCCGCGGGCAGGTCCTCCAGGAGGTCCGCCAGGCTCCCGGGGTCCACGTGCCCGGGCGCCGGGACGGTCACGACGTGGGCGTGGTGGGCGCACCCGGGCTCGCGCTCCTGACGCTCCTGACGGCTGACCTCGGCCAGGGGGAGCTCGTCCTGGACCGCCTCCCCCCGGGTCCCGGCCACGGGGCCGGAGACGTCGGCCACCAGCAGGGGGTCGATGCGGCCGTGGTCGGCGACCACCACGGTGGCCCGGGGGTTGCGGGCGCGGACGCGCGCGGTGAGGCGCTCCACGACGGCCTGGCGCCCGCCGGGGTCCAGCAGGTCGGTCTTGGTCAGGACCACTAAGGTGGCGGCCCCGTAGCGGGCGGGCGGGGCCGCTCCGGTGTCCACGGTGGCGGCCTGGTTGACGACGTCGACCACGTCAATAAGACCGCCGAAGCGGGTGCGCCGCCAGGGCAGGGAGCGGATGAGACGTGCCAGCTGAGGGGGCTCGGCAATGCCGGAGGCCTCGATAATGACGGCGTCGAGCCCCAGGCGGGGGCGGGTCAGGCGCTCCAGGGCGGGGACCAGGGCCCCGGCGTCGGGCAGGCAGCACAGGCAGCCCCCGGCCACGGAGGCGGGCTCGTCGACCTGCCCGGACACCAGGGCGGCGTCCACGCCTATGTCCCCGAAGTCGTTGACCACCACGCCCAGGCGCGCCCCGGGGGCACGCAGGAGGTGGTTGAGCACGGTGGTCTTGCCCGCGCCCAGGTAGCCGGTCAGGGCGATGACGGGGACGGAGGGTCGTGCCACAGGTGCACCTCGCTTTCCGGGGACAGACTACCTGTCCCAGGTGGGCGCCTCAGGTGGGCGTCCCAGGTGGTGGCACCGACTGCCGGACAGAGGATGCGGGACGCCCCAGGTGGACGCCTCCCACGTGCGCGGGCACCCTCGGCCACCGCACCAGGCGACGACGTCGACGTCGGACGTCCTCCCACGTGCAGGAGCACCCTGTACCCCCACCTGGGGACCGAAGGCGGGAACGCGGTCCCACACACATGAACGCGCTCTGAGGAAGATAAACGCGCTCTAGAGCAGGTGAACGCCGTCTAGGGTGGATGAACGCCATATAGGGCAGGTGAACGCCACCTAGAGAAGCGTTCACCTAACCAAAAGCGCGTTCATCTACCGGAAAAGGCGTCTATCTACCGGGAGTCTCATGACCGTCGGGGGCGAAGGGATCGGGAGTCGGCGTAGCCGACCGCCCTGGCCGCCTCCTCCCAGGTCGCTCCCCGCTCGTGGAGCTGTTGGGCCCGCTCCCGGCGCACGGCCCGGGAGTAGGCCTGCGGCGTCAGGCCGGTGGCGGAGACGAAGTGCCTCGCCAGGGTCCTCCCGCTGACCCCGAGGCGCCGTCCGAGGAGCTCCAGCGTCAGGGGCCCCTCATCCGGGTTATCGAGGATGTCCTGAGCGCGGTGGGCCAGGTCATCCATGTGGTTGCGGTGGACGAGCATCACCGAGCGCTGCGAGGCCGAGCCGGGTCGCCAGGCGGGGACGACGAGCGTACGGGCCACGCGGGCCGCGAGCGCCGGGCCGTGGTCGTGAGCCACGAGGTGGAGCGCGAGGTCGATGCCGCTGGCAATGCCGGCCGAGGTGTGCAGCCTCCCCTCGCAGGTGAACAGGACGTCGCGCAGGACCTGGACGCCGCGATACCGTTTCAGGGCCGGGACGAGGTCGTGATGGGTGGTGGCGGTGCGCCCGGTGAGGACTCCGGCCTCCGCGAGCGCCAGGGCGCCGGCGCACACGGAGGCGATGCGGCCGCCGTCGTCCCAGTGCCCGCGGATCCTCTTGAGCAGGGCGCGCGAGAGCCCCGGGGAGTCGGCCGGGCTCTTCCACCCCGGCACCAGGACGAGGTCGTCAGGCTCCAGATCCGGCCAGTGCACCGCGGCGGCAAGGGCCACGCCCTGGTACGAGCCGGTGATCGGGTGCTCACTGACATAGCCGACGGTGTACCCGGCGCCCATGTCCGCCGCGGTGACGAGGACCTGGGCGGGCCCGGCCACGTCCATGAGGTGCACGTGCTCGGGCAGCACGATCAGGACATGGCGGGTCGGTCTCACTCCCTCAGCCTCCCACGACCTGCTCAACGGTGGTGATCGTGGCGAACCTCCCGGACAGCGCGGCGGCGGTGCGGGAGATGACCTGCCCGGCCGGGAGCTCGCCGGAGCCGTCGGCGAGAGGGAGCGGGTGGGTGGCGGTGGCATCGATGACGACCTCGACCTCGTAGCCCAGGTCGCAGGCCAGGCGGGCGGTGGTCTCCACGCACTGCTCGGTGCGGATTCCGGCGATGCGCACACGGCGTACCGCGCGGTGGGTGAGCTGCTGGGCGAGGTTGGTCGTGGTGAAGGCGTTGTGGCTGGTCTTGGTGACCGTCAGGTCCCCCTCCCGGACCTCCAGCCCGGGCTGCAGTGCGACCATGCCGCCCTCCGGGTCGAAGGACCCCCGGCTGCCGGGCGAGGAGTGCAGGACCCAGACGACCTCATCTCCCCCGGCACGCGCGTGCGAGACCAGGCGCTGCACGCGCTGGACGATGTCGGGCGCTGAGATCTGCGCCCATGACGGCTGGAGGCGGAAGGATTCCTGGACGCCGACGACGAGGAGTGCTGTGCTCATAATTCGAGCCTTCCCCTGGAGCCGGGCCAGGGGAAGGAGCTGGAAGGACCCGAGCCGGAACGATTAGGACAGCAGTCGCGCACGCAGACGCCCACGTGCCCGGGCGCGCTGTGGGCCGACGGATTATCCCCACACGCGGGGGGATGACGCCGTCCACGTCCTCGGCGACCAGGTCCACATCATCCCCACACGCGCAGGGGGCGTCGGGCGTCGACCTGCCGGGCGCCGGTGGGGGCCGGATCATCCCCGCACGCGGGGCGTGCTCCCACACGCACGGGCGCACTTGGGACGGCTGGCTGGGGGTGGGGTCCCCGGCACCCTCCTACGTACACGAACGTGCCGCCCCCGTTTGAGGCCCGAGGGCGGGGACGCGCTCCTACATATATGAACGCGCTCTGGGGCAGGTGAACGCCGTCTAGGGCAGATGGACGCCATATAGAGCAGGTGAACGCCACCTAGGGAGGCGTTCACCTGACTAAAAGCACGTTCATCTACCGGAAAAGGCGTCCATCTACCGGGAAGCGCGTCCACCTACCGGGAGAGGCGTTCACCTGTCCCACCGGGAGGCACGCCCACCCACTGGAAAAGGCGTCCACCCACCGAAAGAGGCGTTCACCTACCCAGGGGCGCGTCCACCTGTCCTGAGCGGCGCGGGGTCCCCGGTCTGGCGCCCGACGGCGCCCCTACCCGGATGGCCGACGGCGCCCCCACCCGGATGGTGGGTATGCCCAGGCTCACCGGGGCGGTGTCGGGCTCCGGGGCGGCACAGGCCTCGGTCCGGGAGCGCTCCCAGGCGTCCCCGGCGCGCGTGCGGCGCACCTGGAACAGGGCGGGGCCGTCGTCGAGCCACAGGCGGTCCCCGGGCCGCAGGGCCTGGTTGGCCGCGGACGCCGCCGCACCCAGTTGCCGTCCGCATCGGGCGGAGTCGGCAATGAGGTTGTGGGGGGCGCCGTGGGTGACCCTCACGGTGAGCACGTCCCCGGGGCGCGGGACGCCGCCGGCGTAGTCGTCGGCCGCCACGCCGGCGGGCAGGGCGGCGTGCACCAGCCGGTTGTCGGCGGCCCGCCCCGAGACGCGGGCGGTGGCCGCGTCGCGGCGCCCCTGGCCTTCGGCGACCAGCACCTCGACGACGCGCCCCTCCTGCCTCTCGTTCTCCTCCCGGGCGATGCGGCCCATCAACGCCTCCAGGCGCTGGTAACGTTCCCTGACCACCTCGGCGGGCACCTGGTCCCGGTCGGCGGCGGGGGTGCCCGGGCGCGGGGAGTACTCGAAGGTGAAGGCCGAGGCGAACCGGGCCCGCTTAACCACCTCCAGGGTGGCGGCGAAGTCCTCCTCGGTCTCCCCGGGGAAGCCCACGATAATGTCGGTGGTGATGGCCGCCTCGGGCATGGCGGCGCGCACCCGCTCCAGGATCCCCAGGAACCGGGTGGTGCGGTAGGAGCGGCGCATGGCCCGCAGGATCCGGTCCGAGCCCGACTGCAGGGGCATGTGCAGGCTGGGCATGACGGTGGGGGTGGTGGCCATGGCCTCGATGACGTCGTCGGTGAAGGCCGCCGGGTGGGGGCTGGTGAAGCGCACCCGCTCAATGCCCTCCACGGCCCCGGCGGCCCGCAGCAGCCCGGCGAAGGCGCCCCGGTCCCCGAAGCCCACCCCGTAGGAGTTGACGTTCTGCCCCAGGAGGGTGACCTCAATGGCCCCCTGGGCTGCCACGGCCTGGATCTCGGCCAGGACGTCCCCGGGGCGGCGGTCGCGCTGGCGACCCCGCAGGGAGGGCACGATGCAGAAGGTGCAGGTGTTGT
>ERZ772766.511-NODE-511-length-22654-cov-34.124430_pt1 | contig 22654 bp, 15 predicted proteins | sample MGYA00511379_ERZ772766 | MGnify/ENA primary metagenome ERZ772766 (study PRJEB29015, sample SAMEA2737895) | human oral metagenome | biome: human oral; feature: human-associated habitat; material: dental | place: China | collected 2116 ...
TGACGGCCGCAGCCATGATCGTCAGGTTGATGGTGCGGTGGTAGCTCAGCCCGAGTCCGGTGGCCGTCTCTACCCCAAGGCTCGCCACAGTGAGGCGGTCGGCGGCGAGGTAGAGCAGCAGGACCATGAGCGCCACCAGCCAGAGCAGCTCATAGCGGCCGGCCAGCACCCGGGAGAGGTCGCCGGCCGTCCAGGACCCCAGTGACTGAAGCAGGTCATAGCGCCAGGCCACGAAGGTGGTACCCGCTCCGACCACGCCACCGAGCATGAGACCGATAAGAGGGACGGTGACGTCGTCGGACGTGCGCCGATGAGGCAGCAGCCGCAGCAGCCACAGGAAGACGGCCGAGCCCGCTACCGCGCATGCCGAGGCCACCACCATCTTCACCACAACGCTGGTGCCCGGCGCGAAGAGAGCCACGAGCAGCAGCCCGACGACGGCGAACTGAGTCGTACCTGCCGTCGTCGGGGACACGAAACGGTTGCGCACACTCATCTGCATGACGGCACCCGCCACGGCAATGCCCGACCCGGCGAGGACGGCCGCCAGGGTGCGCGGCACTCTGGAGACCAGGAAGAGGCGCATGGAGCGGCCCTGCGAACCGGAACGAACCAGATCCACCGGATCGAAGTCCGCCACTCCGATACACACCGACGCAAGTCCCAGGACAAGCAGAAGCAGAACGCCACCGATCAGGAGCGATAGGCCTGACCGTCGCGACCCGCGTCCCCAGGCCGCAACGGGATTCCTGGGGCTCATGCGGACAAATCGTCCTTGATCTCCTTGGCCATGCGCAGACTGACTCCGAAACCGGCGCCCAGGAGGTACCAGTCGGGGCCGTCAAGGTAGTAGACCTTGTTGTTCTTCCAGGCCTTGGTGGCGGTGACCAGCTCGTTATCGAGAATCTCCTTAGCCGAGGATCCCTCCTGCCCGATGGTGGCGTCGCGGTCCAGGACGAAGAGGACGTCAGGGTTGGCCTGCCCGATGAACTCGAAGGAGACGGCCTCGCCGTGGGTCGCCTCCTCGATGTTCTCAACAGCAGGGGTGACGCCGAACTCGTCAAAGATGACGTCAAAGCGGGAACCCTTGCCGAAGGCACTCACTTTGCCGCCGGTGGTCAGAAGACACAGGCCCTTGCCGGCGTTCTTGGCCGCTGCGGCCACCTGAGCAGCAGCATCGGTGAACTCCTTGACCTTGGCCTCCGCCTCGCTCTTCTTGCCGAAGATCGAACCGAGGATCGTGGAGTGGCTGGTGAGGATCTCTGTCATCGACGCGGAAGGCTCGTTCTTCTTGCCCTTGTCTCCGTTGCCGCCCTGATCGGGGCTCGCGGCGGCCGTCGCACTCGCACCCTGCGGCTTGACAGTCATGTTGATGGTGGTGAACTTGCTTGAGAAGTCCTCATAGAACTTGGCGGTCCTACCCGCCACGATCACCAGGTCCGGCCCGACCTCGGCGATGGCCTCCTCCTTGGGCTCCTTGAGGCCGCCCATATCCTTGTACTTCTTGTCCTGGAACTGAGACAGGGACTTGGGCAGGTTGCCTCCGCTCTTGGGGATGCCGACGACGAGGTCGGCCAGGCCCAGAGCGGCCATGGAGTCCAGGACACCATAGTCGAGAACGACGACGCGCTGGGGCGCCGCCTTGATCGTGGTCTCCCCTTGGGCATGCTTTACGGTGACCGGGTAAGTCACCGTCTCTCCACTCGATCCGGCGGAGGCGGTTTCGGCCCCAGAGGCTGACGAGCTCGACGACCTCGAGCTACAGGCGGACAGAGCCAGCAGACCCGCTGTGGCCGCGGTAGTAGACAGCAGCTGACGGCGGGAGGGAGACATGGGCATCAGGATTCCTATCTTCGCGGGCGACAACCGAGCACAGCCGCACGCACACAGTTACTGAGGTAAGGCTTACCTATCAGGTTTAACCGTATCATACCCGTGACAAAGTGGTGGGGCCCACGCCAGGTGCGCGAGCCCCACCACCGAGAGATGGGCTGAGGAAAGAAATCCGTTCAGTCAGAGACCTCAGTCAGTCCTCGTTGTCGTACTCCTCGTCATCGTCGTAGTCGTCGTCCTCATCGTCGTCGTACTCGTCGTCCTCGTCATCGGCATAGTCATCATCATCGTCGTCATCGTCATCGCCGTCGGAGTCGAAGGCCTCGAAGGGGAGCTCGATACCGTAAGCGGTGAACAGCGAGTCGTCGTAGGTGAAGAAGGCGTCCTGGAGAGCATTCTCAGCCGCGACCACGGCCGGGGAGAGCTCATCACCGGTTGCGGCAGCATCCAGATGCGCCTCGAAGGCGGCGATGAGTCGGTTGAGCGCGGACCGCGGGTCGTTCGTCATGTAGGACACACTACCGGCTCTCCCCCGCCCAGCACACAGGCACAACTCAACACGGGGTCGCGTTGCCTCTGATTACGCCTCCTGCTCAATCCCCAGCTCTTGACGGATGAAGCCCAGGAAGAGGTCCTCCCCCTTGATCCTGCTGGTCTCCTCAGATCCGACGACGACGCGCACTCCGTCGCGCAGGATCTGCGAGGCGCCCCCGTCGGGGCCCAGGGGCAGGATGATCCGTTCGGTTCCGGGCGTGTAGGTCGTTCCGGGTTCCCGCCCAGCGATGAGGTCGGCGATGTTGCTGGCGACGACTCGGGCGTGGGCTCGGGCGGCATCGGCGCGCTTGGACTCGCGCACGTCAGTGATATCGCCGATGGCCCAGACACCAGGGTGATCCACGACGCGGAGGTACTCGTCAACGCGGATGGTGCCGTCGTAGTGGCGCACCTCGTCGTAGTCCTCGCTGAGGAATCCGGTGGCGGCCGCCGAGCCGTAGGCGCGGAACCACATGTCCGCCTCCAGGCGGCGTCCTCCCTGGGTAGTGACCCGGAAGGGGGAGAGCACGCCGACGTCGACGGGGGGCAGGAAGCCGAGAGAGTCACCGGTGATGATCTCCACCCTGCGCTGGGCGAGCTGGTCGGCAATGGCCTCGCGGATCTCCGGCTTGTAGTCACCGGCCGGGAGGATCTTGTCAGAGATCTCCAGCATCGTGACCGCGATGTCCGGGAAGGCGGAGGTGATCTCGCCGGCCAGCTCGATGCCGACCGCTCCGGCTCCCACGATGAGCACCCGCGAGGCCTGCTCGAGATTGGCGTGAACGCGCTCGATACGGGCCTTGGCGATGATGGAGGAGGACTCCATGTGCTTGGCCGGGAAGGGGTACGCGGTTCCGGTTGCCAGCACCAGGTAGTCGGCCTCGATCGGCCCGTGACCGGAGACCTCGACGGTGGTTCCGCGCACGGCCAGCGCCGTGCCGTGGAGGACGCGCCCGTTGGTCAGGAGCCGGTCGTAGGGCAGGAAGATCTTCTCCGCCCAGTCCCGGTCGACGGCCGCCCGCAGCGCTGCGGCGTGGCTGACGAAGGTGTCCTTCTGCTCCACGAGGGTGACCTCGGCGATGTCGTCGAGGGCCTTGGCGACGGTGATGCCGCCGTACCCACCGCCAACAATGGTGACGCGAGCCATATTGTGTTCCTTCCGGTGATGATGAGGTGAAGACGCGGACCGTGTCCGTCAGGTCAGTCCACGGCGCTTGAGAAGGGGCAGGATGCTGGGTTCGCGCCCGGTGAAGGCACGGTAGGAGACCAGGGGGTCCCGGGAGTCGCCACGAGCGAGGAACTCACGGCGGAAGGCATCCCCGGCCTTGCGGTTCAGGCCGAGATCGCCGTCGATCGCGCCGTCGGTGGTGAACCAGGCGATGGCGTCGGCGTCCATGACCTCGCTCCAGATGTAGGCGTAGTAGGCCGCGCTGTAACCGCCAGCGAAGACGTGGGAGAAGTAGGTGGTGCGATAGCGCGGGGGCACGAGCGCGTCGTTGATCCCGGCCTCGGCCAGAGCCTGATGCTCGAACTGCTCGACCTGGCGGACGTCCCGCGGGACCTCGTCCGGGGTGAGTGTGTGCCAGGCCTGGTCGAGCAGAGCCGCTCCCAGGTACTCCGTGGTGGCGTAACCCTGTCCGAAGGTGCCTTGGCCGCGCAGCTGCTCGGCCAGCTCTGCGGGCAGAGGCTCGCCGGTGTCCACGTGGCATGCGTAGCTGGACAGCACCTCGGGGTGAAGGGCCCATTTCTCGTTGAGCTGGCTGGGGAACTCGACGACGTCCCGAGGCACGGCCGTCCCGAAGGCTGAGGGGTAGCGGGCCTCGGAGAGCAGAGCGTGCAGGGCGTGTCCGAACTCGTGGAAACAGGTGATGACCTCGTCCCAAATCAGCAGGGCCGGACCGGAGGTGGGCTGCTCGATATTGCAGCAGTTGATGACCACTGGCCTGCGGCCGGCGAGGGCCGAGCCGGTGACGAGGCTGTCCATCCAGGCGCCTCCGGACTTACCGGCTCGGGCGTAGTAGTCACCGACGAAGAGCCCCAGAACCGGCGCCTCCGGCTCCTCGCCGTCGCGCACCTCCCAGACCCGGACGCCCGGGGCATACATGTGCTCGGCCAGGTCCTCGCGCTCGTAGAAGGTGATGCCGTAGAGACGGTTCGCGGCGTAGAAGACGCCCTTGGTGACGACGTTCCACAGCTCCAGGTAGGGGGCCAGGATCTCGTCGTCGACGCCGAAGCGGTCCTTGCGCTCTGCGGCCTCGTAGAAGGGCCAGTCGGCGGGGCCGAAGGTCTCCCCCACCTGGGTCCGGGGATCGCTGTCCATGCGGGCGGCGTAGACCTGGGCGTCGTGCCGGGCATTGGCCATGGCGGGAGGAGTGAGGCGGGCCAGCATCTCGGACACCGCCTTGGTGGTTCGTGCGGCCGACTCGGCGGCCACGAGGCCGGCGTGGTGCGGGTAGCCCAGAAGGGCGGCCCGTTCGGCACGCAGCGCGGCGAGCTCCAGGACGACGCCCCGGGTGTCGCCGGCGTCGTCCTGCTCGCCCAGCCCTCGGCTCATGGACCTTGCCAGAAGGGCGGCTCTGGCGCCGTGGGCTCGGGTGGTGGCGAGGGCCGGCGGAACCGTGACGTTGGTGACCTCAGCGGCATGCATGGCCTCGGTGGCCAGGACGGAGAAATGCATCTTGAGCGCGTTGACGCGGGCGTTGATCGCCTTGAGCGCGTACGCGTCGGATTCGTCCAGGCCGACGCCGTTGCGTTCGAACTCCTCAACGGTCAGGCGGATGAAACGGGCGGCCTCGGCGTCGATGACGGTGCCGTCGGCGTCACGCGTCTCCTCGCCATCGGGGGCGGCGGCGACAAGGTCATCAAGTGTCTTGAACCGCTCATAAAGACGTGAGTCGAGATGGTAGGCGTCGGAGTGCTCCGCCAGCTCAGGAGCGAGCGCCTCCTCGAGCTCATCGAGGTCCGGGCAGTCGGTGGCGGAGGTTAGGGCGTCCAGTACCGTCAGCGCCCGCTCCAGCAACTCACCGGATCGCTCCAGGGCGTTGACGGTATTGGCGATCGTGGGTTCGGCCTCATTGGTGGCGATCGCCTCCCACTCCTGGCGCTCGGCGGTCATCCCGGCACGGATGGCCGGTTCGATGTCGGCGTGGTCCACAGCCGTGAAGCCGGGCAGGCCAAGGTCGAGTGGCCATGGCTTGGCGAAGACGTTCGACTCCGGGAGGTCGGTGCCGTCGGTGGTCTCGCTCATGGGCCCATCGTGCCATGTACGGATGGTCTTCTCGTTCACAACAGGCCATCAATTCTAGGACTATGGTCGCACTGGGCGTAGCCTGATGAGGTCACTCGAATGCAGAACTTCTAGGGAGAAACGCATGAATGTTGCAGAACAGCTCGTGGCCCAGCTCGTCGATGCCGGCGTCCGCAGAATCTACGGCATCGTAGGGGACTCCCTCAATCCCGTCGTCGACGCCGTCCGTAAGACCGGCGGTTCTGCCAAGGGTGGGATCGATTGGGTCCACGTACGCCACGAGGAGGCCGCCGCCTTCGCTGCCGCAGCCGAGGCACAGCTGACTGGCGAGCTCTCCGTGTGCGCCGGCTCCTGCGGTCCAGGCAACCTTCATCTCATTAATGGCCTGTACGATGCACAGCGTTCGGGCGCCCCGGTGCTGGCGATCGCCTCGCATATCCCCAGCGTTCAGATTGGCCAGTCCTACTTCCAGGAGACCCACCCGGATCGTCTGTTCAACGAGTGCTCCGTCTACTCTGAGCTCATCTCCACTCCCAAGCAGGCTCCGCGTGTGGTCAACGCAGCAATCCGCCACGCTGTCAGCCTGGGCGGCGTGAGTGTGATCACATTGCCAGGAGATGTCTCCGACGAGAAGGCCACAGCCGCCATTCCCGAGTATTCCAAGGCCCGACCGGCCATCCTGTCACCTAACCCTGCTGACGTAGCCGAGGTGTCCGCCCTACTCAACAAATCGCGGAAGGTGGCGATCTTCGCCGGTGCCGGCGTCAAGGGTGCCCATGACGAAGTCATCGCCCTGGCCGACCTGCTCAAAGCACCGATCGGTCACTCGTTGCGCGGCAAGGACTTCATCCAGTACGACAATCCTTACGACGTCGGCATGACGGGGCTCTTGGGATACGGGGCCGCCGCCGAGGGCATGAAGGACGCCGACGTGCTGCTTCTGCTGGGTACCGACTTCCCCTACGACCAGTTCCTACCGGAGACCACCACTGTCCAGGTAGACAATCACGCCGAGAAGCTGGGGCGGCGCACCGACGTCTCCCACCCGATTCACTCCGACGTCATCCCCTTCATTGAAGCTCTCCTACCGCATATTAAGAAACGTCGCTCCGACGCATTCCTCAAGGCTCAGCTCAAGAAGCACGCCAAGATCATGAAGGCGCCCATTGGCGCCTATACGCGCAAGGTGGACAGGATCAAACCCATTCACCCCGAGTATGCCGCCCACGTGCTCAACGAGGTCGCCGCCAAGGATGCGATCTTCACCGCGGATACTGGCATGTGCAACGTGTGGACCGCACGCTACATCGACCCTCTGGGTACACGCCGACTCATCGGCTCCTTCCTGCACGGCTCTATGGCAAACGCCCTTCCCCATGCCATTGGTGCGCAGGTCTCCCACCCGCACCGCCAGGTGATCTCCGTGTCCGGCGACGGCGGCCTGTCCATGCTCATGGGAGAGCTCGTGACCGCCCGTATGCACAACCTGCCGATCAAGGTCGTAGTCTTCAACAACTCGACTCTGGGCATGGTTAAACTTGAGATGCTGGTCAATGGTTTGCCAGACTTCGGTACTGATGTCCACGACGTCAACTATGCCGGAGTGGCGCAGTCGATCGGCTTCCACGCCGAACGCGTTGACGATCCAAGAGACTTGCGCAGGGCCTTTCAGAAGGCCTTCGACGTCAATGGCCCAGCACTGGTGGAGATCATCACCGATCCCAATGCCCTGTCGCTGCCACCGGAGATCACGGGTGAACAGTTGATCGGATTCGCCACAGCAATGAGCAAGATCGTCCTTAATCGCGGTGCGGGCGAGGCCGTGAGCATGGCGACGTCGAACATGCGTAACATTCCCCGCTTCTAGGAGAGCCCGTCACTGCTATCCACTATCCACGGGCATGCTCGCCGCGGGCCAGGGACACGATGAACTCGGCGATCTCGGGATCGTCGGGGTCCTGGCTGTCACTGTCAACAGCACGGTTGGCCCACCATCCGTCCACTGCCAGCAGCGCCACGCGTTGCATCGAGGTCAGCTCAGAGATCTCCCCCACCCACTCACGGCGCAGCGCGTTCCAGGCGTCCTTGAGCATCTCCGCCTCCGGCGTGGCCGAGAGCATGAAGCTGACCTCGCCGGGGAGGATCTCGCCGTCGACGACGGAGCGCGCCAGGGCCTCGATGCGCTCGGCGCGACTCGCTTGCGCGATCGGCTTGCCCAGCGCCTCCAGGGCCTCAGCCTGCCATCGCTCGAAGAAGGCGTTCGCAATACCCTCCAGGAGCTCGGCCTTGGTGCGGAAGTGGTAGATGATCCCGCCACGAGTCAGTCCGACGTGCTCGGCCAGGGCATCGAAGGTAAGCGTGTCGAAGCCATCTCGGTGGGCTAGCTCAAGCGCTCCAGCAACAATGCGGTCCCGTTTCGAGGTTCTCATGAGGTCTCCTCAGGCGTCTCACTCATAGCCGGAACATGACGCGCCGCCATGATGGCTGCGGCCAGGAGGATGATGGCTGCGATGACTGCGGTGGTCTGCATGGCGCGCGTGAATGCCTCTCGGGCCTGAACCATCAGCTCGACTTGCCCGGGGTCGCTCGGATCGATAGTGCCCGCCAGGGTGGCCAGGGACTGTTCGGCGGCAGTGGCCACCCGCCCCGGAAGCCCCGAGGGGGCCGGCTCGAGCAGGAGCCGGTAGCCGACATCCTGAATCGTACCGAGCACCGCGATCCCCAGGGCGACGCCCAGCTCAAGACCGGTCTCGGAGATGGCGGAGGCCGCTCCGGCCCGGTCCGCCGGTACCGCCCCCAGGACCGCTCCGGTGGAGACCGTGAAGGCCAGACCAATGCCTGCACCGATGATGAGTAGGCCGGTGCAGATAACGACGATTCCACCGTAGGACTCCCCCAGAGCAACCACAACCAGTCCCACCGCGACCACGAGCAGGCCGCTTCCCAGCGCCCGACCGTTGCCGAGCCTGCGCACCACCGCAGCCACGACCGCAACAATGACGATGGAGGCCAGTGACACGGGCAGCTCGGTCAGGCCCGCCCGGAGAGTGGAGTAGCCCCGAACGAGCTGGAGGTACTGGGAGAAGAAGTACAGCAGGCCGGCCAAGGCGAAGATCGCCAGGACAGTGGCCGCAATCGCCCAGGTGAATGCGGGGCGCCGGAAGAGCTCGACGTCGATCAGCGGCGTGGCCAGCGTGCGTTGACGCCTGACGAACAGCCATCCGGCGGCGAGGCCGCCCACCAGCGCTGCTACCGCAACGGCCGTCAGGCCGTCGTGGGCGAAGGACTTGACGGCGTAGGTGATCGGCACGATGGCCAGGACCGACAGGACCGCGGAGGCCAAATCAACCGGGGCGCCCTGCTCGTTCTTGGACTCCGGCAGGAGCCACAGGCCCGTGACGATGACGGCCGCCATGACGGGAACGTTGATGAGGAAGACGCTGCCCCACCAGAAGTGCTCGAGCAGGACTCCGCCAACCAGCGGCCCCAGGGCGGTGCCGCCGGAGCTGCCGGCGGACCAGATGGCGATGGCGGTGGTGCGGCGGCGTGCGTCGGGGAAGATATTGCGGATGAGGGACAGGGTGGAAGGCATGATCGTGGCACCGCCGATGCCCAGCAGTGCTCGCGCCGCGATGAGCGTTCCCGCGCTCGGCGCGAAGGCCGCCATGATGCTGGCCGCGCCGAAGCCGAGCGTCCCGATGAGCAGGAGTCGGCGCCGACCGATGCGGTCGGCGACATTGCCCATGGTGACCAGCAGACCGGCCAGGGTGAAGGAGTAGATGTCGCCGATCCACAGCAGCTGGCTGGCCGTTGGGCTCAGGTCCGCGCTCAGTGAGGGGATCGCCAGCGCCAGCACCGTGGAGTCGATGGCCAGCAGGGTCACGGCCAGGGTCAGGACGGCCAGGGCCGCCCAGGCACGAAGTCCGGGGGTACGAGTCATGGCCATAACTTTACTATACGTACAGTAAAGTTATGGTTGTGTCGATGGTCTCTTCTCAGCTTCTCAGCGCAGACGCCGACGACGCAGCACCTCAGCCACATCAGGTGCGAAGTAGTCCGGCCCCTTGAGCACCTTGCCGTCCTCGCGGTAGACCGGCTTGCCATCGGCACCCAGCTTGGACATGTTGGAACGCTGAACCTCGGCGAGCACGGCCGCCAGGTCGATCCCGGTCTCCAGGGCCATGCCGTAGATGACGTAGATGAGGTCCGCCAGAGCGTCGGCGGCCTCGACGGTGTCACGAGCGCCGTCATCGGCGGCCACGGCGCGGCGGTAGCCCGACTCGACCTCGGTGCGGGCCGCCTGCCCGTAGACGGCACCGACGAGCTCGGCGAACTCCTCGGCGATGAGACTCATGCGCATGTTCAGGCTCTCGCGCTCAAGGCTGGCACCGTCGGTCTGGACGGGGAGTCCGTAAATGCGGTGGAAGCGGCGCACGAGGGCCTCAGGATCATCCCCCTCACGCTCTCCGACGCCGTTGTGCGCCACGAGGGGAACAACGCCGCCCGCGTCGATAGGACCATCCCAGGGGGCTTGCGGCTCACGAGGGTCTTCGGGAAGCAGGGTACCGACCCAGCCATCGTGGAGCCGTCCGTCCGTGAGCAGAAAGCGGCGTACTCGCCCCTCGCGCTGGAAGCCGAGGGACCAGGCGACCCTCCATGAGGCCCAGTTGGGCACCGGGCCGCGGCCTGAGTCATGAATGTCGCAGCGCCACCGCAGTGCCGACAAGCCCAGAGGGCCGTCCGGGTCGAAGGCGGTGTCGATGAGGGCGGCGACAGCGCGGGTCATGGTGCCACGCCCCCGCGCAGCCGCGGTGAGCCAGTAGCCGATCTCTCCGGTTCGAGCGCCTTCGGGGCCGCTCAGGGTAATGCTGAGCATGCCCACCAGGGTCGGCGATGCGTCGTCGTCGCCGACTTCACGTACCGCCCAGGTGAGCTCGCCCCCCTCGCTCCAGCCGTCAGCAACGATCTGCTCGACGAAGACCTGCGCGTCACTGCGCTGGTAGCCGCGGGGGATGACGGTCCACTCCTGGATGTCGGCCTCCTGGCAGATCTCAGCGATGCGGTCGATATCGTCGCTGGTCGGGACCGACATAACAAGTGCGGGCAGGCCGACATCCGCGGGAACGGTCATCTCAAAGGAGTCCATGGAGGCCGATGCTAGCGCCTCTCCCCTGGCTCGCTCTTGACGAGACCCTCAAAATCCTCTCCCAGGTCATTTCATGAGCCTATGCTCGAGGGCAACGTCCCCCTAGGAGAAGAGCTTGCGTGAGCACGACACCTGAACCTGCGAAACGACACTACGGCCCTGCGATCCCGCGTTGGATGCTCCCCACAGTGCACGTACGCAGACAGGGAGACATCGTCACCGTCGAACAGAGGGTTCCCGCCCGCGTGGAGAGCATTCACACGAGCAGCAGGGATGACTCCAGTCATAACGGTCACAACGAGTATCACACTCCGATCTATGAGGCCGGACTGGGATCACCGACATCACTGCCCCTCGTCAAGGAACGCCTGACCGTTCCAGCAAGCACAGTGAGCGAGCAGCAGGTTCGTCAAGCCGTGGACCGTGCCATCACCGCCTATAGCCCAGGCACGGCGGCGCTATCCGTTCAGATCAATAGAGACGCGCTGATACGGCTGCTGCAGACTGTCGCCGCACTGGGACTGGCGGGATTCGGTCTGTACTTTTTCCTCATTCCCTTCCACCAAAGCACCTCAACCACGCCTCCAGGAGGCCCTTTTGCCGGTTTCCAAAAGATCTTTATTGCCCTCCCCGGTATCTTCGTCCTCGTAGCGATCGCCCTCGCGGTCGTCTGCGCTCGTGCCGCATGGATCCTGCGCACACCGAAGTTCGTGGCTGAGGAGCAGTGGGGGCTGTTACGCCAGACCCTCACCCAGTTGACCGGGCAGGAACCCGGCTCATCACGCCCCCTGGACATTGAGGCGGGACTGCGCCGAGATCTCATCACCCACCCGAACGGAACCTCCAGCACGCGAGGAGTCACCCGCTATGGCCGCATGGGCCCTCCGTGGCCGGATTCCTACGACGTCGCCAAGCGCGTCAGGCAGGGCCGGCGCACCCTCATCGGCATGACGATCTTCGCCTCAGTCTTCCTGACCGTGGGGGTTTTGATCTTCCTGCTGTTCATCGCCACCGGACAGCTCACACTCATTCCCCTGCTCGGCGGCGTCAGCGTATTCGGCGCGATCCTCTCCCACACCTCCCAGCAGTGCGACCGTCTCCTCGTCTCCTATCCCAGCACGATGCCCGGAAAGGAAGAGCCGCGAGAGATCAGCTGGGAGGATGTCGACACCGCCTCCTTGCCCGCGTGGTGCGATGCGCGCCGGCGCGAGCGCTACTGGAACCTTGCTGCGATCGTGTTCCTGATTGAGTTCGTCGTGGCTATTCTCGCCATATTCGCCTCTGTGATGCTGAATCAGACTGTGTTCTCGACCAGCTCCTCCTCGCAGGAGGCTCACATCCACGCGCTGATATGGAACTCGGTCCTTGCTCTGGTCGTCATCGCTGCGGCACTCGCCACCGTTGTGATCGACAGGCGCTGGATACAGCAGAAGGACAGCGAGCTGCGCCACCAAGCAGGACTCATCTGAGTTCTGCCCGCACCCCACGGAGACACATCCACATGAGTATGCCCAGCCCCGTACCTGCAAGTCGTCGCCATGGCCCCGCAATCGCACGCTGGAAGCTCCCCGCCGTACGAGTACGTCAGGAAGGCGCCGTCGTCACGGTCGAGCAGAGGGTCCCGGCCCGCGTCAGCAACATCTCGGTCAGCACCACATCTGACAGTGACGGACACGTTCGGACCCAGCGCACGTACTACTACGAGTCCGGACTCGGCTCCGACTCCAGGCTCCCCCTGGTTCGCGAGCGGTTCACGGTGCCGGCATCCATCGCCGGCCGAGAACAGGTCGAGCAGGCGGTCAAGGCCGCCGTCTCCTCTTACGATCCGGGCACTGCGGCGCCTGGCCGGCAGTGGGGCCCGGGAATGTGGAGCAGGTTGGCTATGGCCGGCTTCGGAGCCGTCTTCTCCTTCATCGCGTTCTCCATCCTCATCATGGTCATACCCGTCATGAGAATCGACGAGGAGGCTTACGGACGTTCCTTCCAATTTGGTTCTCTATTTCTGCTCCTGCCTGCTGGATTCATCGTCCTGGGCGTGCTCATCACAGTTATTGGGCTCCGGAGCACTTGGATCCTGCGGACACCGGACTTCATCGCCGAGGAGCAGTGGCAGCTCCTACGCTCAGTCCTCACCCAGATAACTGGGCAGCAGCCAGGATCGTCGCGCCCGCTCGACGTTGAAGCGGGGCTACGTCCCGACCTCATCACCCGCCCTCATAGTGAGACGCGCAGGCGGGGAGTCACTCTTGATGGCCGTATGGGGCCGGCCTGGCCCGACGCCTACAGTGTCACCAAGACCGTCAGAAGAGGCAGAGTAAAGCTCCTGCTCACCTCATCCCTGATGATCCTCGTTTTTGCCCTGATCTACGTCTTCAGCGGAGTCGGGGCAAATCTCAGCACCGACCGGATGATCTTCGCCATTCTGGTCTGCACAGGAATGGTTGGAATAGGCCTGATACCGTCGTTACAGGCCTGCGACCGGCTCCTGGTGGCTTACCCGACGCAGGTTCCCGGAGACGATGCGCCTCGCCGCATAGGCCTCCGAGATGTCGATGTTGACAATCTGCCCGGTTGGTGTGCGGCGCGCCTTCGACAGGACTACTGGAACGCGGCAGCGGCAGGATTCTGGGTCCTGTGTGCGGCCGGAGGCGTTCTGGTCTTCATTCAACGCCATTCAGAACGCTCAACCGACGCTTCAGCGGTATCAGCATTGTTCCTGAGTCTCCCTGTGTACATCGGACTTACCGTGATCGCCACGGCCACCACCGTTGTGGTCAGTGTCGTCTGGGCGCGTAACCGGGACGCCGGACGACGACGTCTCGTGGGACTGGCCTGACCCTCGCGTCCGCCCTGCCTCTTCGTCCCCGGCAGACCTGCGGTGCAGGACCGGCCAGCAGGTGACCATGATGAGGCCTCCCAGCAGGCCGTAGGCCAGAGCCACCCACAGTCCGTGGCCATCGGCGAGCCGGCCGACAACCGGAGGTGCCAGGAGGCCCGTCAGACGGGCCAGCCAGGACACAATGGTCAGTCCCAGCCCGGGTGGAAACCCTTCGACGTCGTCGGCCGCGGAGTAGGTCACAGGCACGGCGACGGCACAACCCGCTCCGGAGATCGCCATCCCGATCAAGGTTCCGGGAACGGAGGAGAGCAGGAGGGCGATACCCATACCGAGGGTCACCAGTGCTCCACCCCAGGCGATAACCGCTCGCTGCCCGACGGCGTCAATGATCCGGTCACCCACCAGACGCCCCATGATCATCGTTCCCTGGAGCGCAACCAGTCCCAGACCCACGCGCCCGGGGGCGGCACCCTGGTCGGACAGGAGCAGGGACGACCAGTTCATGGCGACATCCTCGGGGAACATGGAGGCGGCGCACAGAAGTCCGACGATGCTGAGGACCATTAGTGTCAGGGGCAACGAACGGGTTGACGATGCCGGTGCAGGTGATGCCTCATGAGGCTGGTCGGAGGTCCTGTGCTGGCTGATAGCGCGTTCGGATGAGTCATGGCCGGGCAGGAAGCAGCCTGCGAGCAGGGGGCCTGTCGAGAGGACGAGCAGCACCGCCGCCGTCAGCACCATGTGGGTCCCCAGCGCCACGCCGGCTCCGGCCATGGCCTGCCCCATGGCGGCTCCCAGGACCGCCCCTAGTGACCAGGCAGCGTGAAAGCTCGTCACAATCGATGTACCCCAACGGCGTTGGACCCGCAGACCGTGGGCATTCTGCGCGACGTCGACGATGGCATCCGTCCCGCCCACGATCAGCAAACAGCCCGCCAGGACGATCCACGAACGGGCCAGGCCGGCGCCGAGGAGCGCTAGGGCCACCACAAGCATGCCCAGGCTGGCGACCTTGGCCGAGGTCAGGCGGGAGATGAGCCAGGACGCGGCCAGCCCTGCCACCAGAGCACCGACACCGGCTGCGGCAACGGCCTGACCGAAGGCCGCGTTGCTCAGACCCAGGTGAGCCACGATCTCCGGGAAACGCGGGACCAGGTTGGCGAATCCCAGGCCATTGGCCAGGAACACCAGGCAGACCCCGGCGCGCGCACGTACCAGCTCAGGACTGCGCCACGCAGTGAGACGACGTCGCAATGGGGTGGCAGAGAGCATGACAACTTACTCTACCGAGGCTGCTTACCTGTGGGTCAGCATAGGGAGTACTCCCCACCACGGTAGAAAGGAACCGAGGTGACGAGTCATCCCTTCTGCCCTTAGGCTGTGACTCGTATGCCGATCTGATAGCAGAAGGCGCATCAGTCCGGGTTCTCTCAGCCATGAAGGCACCCGTAAATTCCTACCCCATCTTATATGGAGGATTCATGTCCTACGGAAGCGGTCCCGCCCCCTACGGCACTCAGCCAGGCCAGTCGGCCTACGGCGGTCAGGCACCTTACGGTGGTCAGGCACCCTACGGCGGCCCCGCCCCTTACCCCGGCGGTCCCGCTCCCTACGGTGCCCCCAACCAGTTCGGACAGTTCGGGCCTCTGCCCCTGACGCCCGACATCGCCCCCCTGCCCGGTGCGAGCTTCGGCGAGGCCGTCAAGCGCTACTTCCAGCGCTACGCCCAGTTCCGAGGCTATGCGTCCCGCTCCGAGTACTGGTGGGTTGCGCTCTTCAACGGCCTTGTTATGCTCGGCTTCTACCTGCTGTTATTCGTCTTCATTTCTCTTAGTGAGTCATCTAACAGCACCGGAATCGGTATCGGACTTGTCGTGATTTGGCTTCTCTACATGGTCTATGCACTGGGGATTTTTATCCCGAGCCTGGCCGTCGCGGTACGGCGCCTGCACGATATTGGAAAGTCCGGACTCTGGCTGTTCCTCAATTTCGTGCCCTTTGGCTGGCTCGTGATCCTGGTCTTCCTGTGCATGGAGTCCCGCCCAGATCTCTATAGCCCCGAGTGGAGCTGACTGAAGCCTCCTGACGGAAACGCGATGATCCCCGGAACCTCATGGTTCCGGGGATCATGTGCTGGTGGTGTCCGAGGGGGGACTTGAACCCCCACGCCCGTTTAATAAGGCACTAGCACCTCAAGCTAGCGCGTCTACCTATTCCGCCACTCGGACTTGTGTTGTCTCCTCCGCCTTCCAGCGGCTTCTCCGGGACCTCGCCCCGGCGACGCAGAGAAACTTAGCATGACGGCCACCGAGGCCACCAAACCACCTTCAAGTGCTTCCCATCACACTCCGGTGTTCTCGACGCTCAGTATCACCTGCATGGACCAGCTCGCCCCAGGCTCGATAGTGGGTGCGTGCTCTCGTACCGCTCCGCTCTCGACGCAGACCATGGTGGGGAACTCATCGTCGGCCATGTCCGGCAGCGGGGCGCTATAGGTGGACCAGGGGTTCCACACGATCGTGGAAGGTGCGTTGCGCTTGTCGACGTGGATCGTGCGCTCATGCCCCGGATCGGTGACGGTGATCGGTTCAGCGGAGTCGTAGATGCGGTCCACGGGGCTGGAGATTCTCACATCACCGTCCTGGACACGGTGAGCCTCCTGGGGGCTGCGAGCCAGATTGTCACTGTAGGAGGCGCCGGCCAGCCCGCTGATGAGGCTGGCGGTGACATCATGGACCGAGAGATAGGTGTGGGCGGCGGCCTCCACCGTGCGAGGCGCGTTACCATCATTGCGCAGACTGAGACCTAGGCGCAGAGTCTCACCGACCTCGACCTCATAGAGCGCCGTCAGATGATCACGACTGACGCTCAGAAGAGCACGGACACCGCCGTCATCCGTACTGGCGACCATCCGCGGCTGCCAGGGCGCGATACGCGCCCAGCCGTGCTTTGGCACGGCGTCGCCGTTGATACCGACGCCGAACTCCGGCAGGCACAGGGGAATTCCTCCACGAATGGCGGTGGAGCCGTCGAAGACCGCCTGCCGTGAGGTGAAGATGACCTCCGACCCACCGCGCGGCACCCACGAGGTGAGGGTGGCGCCGTGAAGGTAGATCTCCGCAGCTCCGGCAGGGGCGTCGATGAGAAGCCGTGGTTGTCCTCCCAGTCCCGGTCCCAGCGCAGCGGTGCGCGGTAGGCGCACCTGGTTCATTGCGGCGGCGGGGTGAGTCGGATTGCTGATATTCGGGGCGGTCATGGGGCCACGCTAGTAGGCTGTGTGTATTTCGTCAGCCCGATAACCAGCGAAGGACTGAACGTTCACCCCATGGCAACAACCAGCTCTCCGTCAGAGGACACCCCCGCACAGGTTCCCGAGCCCTCTGAGAACTCCGGTTCCCCTGAGTCGAGTCGCACACCCGGCTCAGTCAAGAAGCCGTCCCGAGAGGTGCTGAGCAGCAGCGGCCTTCTCGGGAGGATCAGAAGCGCTCGCTCGGCGCTGGACCGGGGAATCGACTGGGCCGAGAGGCGCAGGCAGGCGGATCGCGAATTCCAGCTGCACTGGGAGTCCGACTCTGGAGAGGACGTTGCCACCAAGCCCACCACTCCCCCGGTATCGACCACCCACGTCCGCGTTGCACCGTCGGTCTCCTTCCCGGAGACGGTCACGACCCGTTCGACGATCGTGGACTCCCTGCCCTCCTGGCTGGTGCGAGGCGGTCTGGGGGCGTGGCTCGGACTCGGCATCATCATTGTGATCGGACTGGTCTTCTACGCCACCTCCCAGGTGATCCCGGTGTTCATCGGCCTGTTCATGGCTCTGGTGTTCACCTCGATCCTCCAGCCAATGGTCAATCTCTTCGCCAGAGTCATGCCCCGCTACCCGGCGACCTTCCTGGCCCTGCTGACCACCATCGGTGCGATCGCTGGACTGGTGACCTACGTGGTCGCCTCCGTGACCAGTCAGTGGAACTCCCTGGCATCCCAGTTCAGTGACGGTCTCGACACGATCATGGACTTCCTGGAGCACGGGCCGCTGCACCTGACGCAGCAGCAGGTCTATCACCAGCTCCAGGTGTGGTTGCGCCAGGGGCAGCACTACCTGCAGTCCAATGCCCCCTCCCTTGCCTCTGAGGTCGTCTCCAACGCGAGCGCCGTCGTCGACGTGCTCACGGTCCTGGCCCTGGCGCTGTTCGTCACGATCTTCTTCCTCGCCTCCGGGGGCAAGATGTGGCGCTGGTTCCTCAACGAGCTGCCCGCCACGATGCGCGAGTCGACTCACCGGGCTGCGGGAGCCGGCTGGTACACCTTCGCCGGCTACGCGCGCGGTACCGTGCTGGTGGCGCTGACCGACGCCGTCATGGCCGGAATCTTCCTGCAGCTGGTGGGTATCCCGTTGGCGGCGCCTCTGGCGGTGCTCGTATTCATCGGCGCCTTCATCCCGATCATCGGCGCCCCTCTGGCGATGCTCGTCGCCATGGTGGTGGCGCTGGCCTCCGGAGGCTTCGTGACCATGATCGTCGTGGGAGTGGGAGTGGCCGGTATCGGCCAGATCGAGGGGCACATTCTCCAGCCGCTGATCATGGGCCGTCAGGTCTCCCTGCATCCGGTGGTGGTGATCATCGGTGTCGCTCTGGGGACCTATGCCGCCGGGTTGCTCGGCGCGATCGTCGCAGTGCCGCTGATCAGCGTGGCCTGGTCCGTCTACTCCGAGCTGCATACCAAGGACGCCCCGGTCACCGGGGAGCTGCCCGCGTACTCCACCCGCGAGGAGTAGATAGGGGAATGGCGGATCCGGTGCTCAGCACCAGTCCCGGCTGCCGGTCGAGGGAACACCGGGGAGGACCTGGAGGTGCTCGGCCATGAGGGCGACGACCCCGTCTCTCTTCTCCACGGTGCCGCGCACGATGAGGGCGCCGGCGCGTCTGCCGATGCTGCGGTAGCGGCGCCACATGCCGGCTCGACAGGCGACGTTGAGCAGACCGGTCTCATCCTCCAGGTTGAGGAAGATCATGCCGGTGGCCGTGTGAGGCCGCTGCCGGTGGGTGACGACGCCGGCCACCCGAACCCGGCTCCCATGCTCCTGGTCTGAGAGATCGGCCGCCCTCAGCACACCATCGGCGGCCAGCCCGGGACGCAGTGATCTCAGAGGCGATCCCTGCGTGGACACTCCGGTCAGGTTCAAGTCGGCGGCCTGGCGCTCACGGTCGGTCATGGTCGGCAGGGTCGGGGCGACGGCGCCAACAGCGGTGCCAGGAAGCGTGGGCTGGAACCATCCGCCTGAATCCTGGCGGGATGCGCCGCGGCGTCGGCCGTGCTCGTCGGACAGGATCCCGGCAGCCCACAGTGCCCGACGGCGATCCGCCCCCAGACTGTCGAGAGCCCCCGAGGCTGCCAGCGCCTCAAGACGAGAGCGGCTCAGGTTCACACGTCGAGCCAGGTCGGCCAGGTCCAGGTAAGGACCGTGGGCGCGACGCTCAGTGACGATGGTCTGAGCAACCTGTTCTCCCAGCCCCTTGATCGGGCTCAGACCGAGCCGCACCGCGAGGTCGTCGTGGACGTCAAGTGGCGACGGGGCAGCGGGATGCGGGGTGAGTGGTCTCCACTGCTCTGCTCGCTCCGGTGACGACCCTGCACCCCAGTGCGCCCGCCTGCGCTCAACGGTGGCCTGTGCCAGCGAGTGGTTGACGTCTGCGGGCAGGACGCGCACACCGTGGCGGCGGGCGTCGTCCACAAGGGACTGCGGGGACCAGAAGCCCATGGGCTGGGCGGCGAGGACTCCGGCGTAGAAGTCCTCGGGCTTGCGCACCTTGAGCCAGGCCGAGGCGTAGACCAGGTAGGCGAAGGAGAAGGCATGGGACTCGGGGAAGCCGAACTCGGCAAACGACCTCAGCTTGCTGTAGATCTCCTCGGCGGTCGCCTCATTGATGTCGCGGGCCCTCATGCCTGCCACGAGCCGGTCATGGAGGGCGTCCATGCGTTCGAGGGATCGCTTGGCCCCCATGGCCTGGCGCAGGGTGTCGGCCTCAGCGGGACTGAACCCGGCGGCATCGACGGCGATCTGCATGAGCTGCTCCTGGAAGAGCGGCACCCCCAGAGTCTTGGCCAGGGCGGGTTTGAGGGAGTCATGCAGGTAAGTGACCTCCTCACGCTTCAGCCTGCGGCGGATGTAGGGGTTGACGGCGTCGCCTTGAATGGGCCCTGGGCGGATGAGGGCGACCTCGACGACGATGTCGTAGAACGTCTTGGGACGCAGACGGGGCAGGGTGGCCATCTGCGCGCGCGACTCGACCTGGAAGACCCCGACCGTGTCCGCAGCAGTGAGCAGCCGGTAGACGGCAGGATCCTCCTCGGGCAGGGTGTGCAGTCCCCAGGGACGGCCGGTCTGGGCGCTGCGCAGCTCGCCTTCCTCGACGACGTCGGGAACGGCCTGGCCGCGCTCGGCCAGAGTGGTGAACGCCAGGCGCAGGGCGGTGAGCGCGCCAAGGCCTAGAAGGTCGAACTTGACCAGGCCGGCCTCGGAGCAGTCGTCCTTGTCCCATTGAAGGACCGAGCGGTTATCCATGGCCGCCCAGCGCACCGGGCACACCTCAGTGACAGGACGGTCACACAGGACCATGCCTCCGGGGTGAACCCCCAGGTGACGGGGTAGACGCAGCAGCTTCTCGGCGATATCGAGAACCGGTTCGGGAACCTCGTCGCCCTGTCCTGTCAGACCTCCGGGGCGCACCGTGGCCCACCGGTCCATCTGCCTGGCCCAGGTGTCCTGCATGCCGGCGGGGTGGCCGAGGGCCCGGGCGGCATCCCGAACGGCGGATCGGGGTCGGTAGGAGATGACGTTGGCGACCTGGGCGGCGCAGTCACGGCCGTAGCGGGAGTAGACGTGCTGGATGACCTCTTCTCGACGACAGGCCTCGATATCGAGGTCGATATCCGGGTAGCCGGCTCGCCCCGGGGACAGGAAACGCTCGAAGAGCATCCGGTGCCGGACGGCGTCGACCGCGGTAATTCCCAGGGCGTAGCAGACTGCGGAGTTGGCCGCCGATCCTCTCCCCTGGCACAGGATTCCCGACTGCCTGCAGAACTCGACGATGGAGTGCACGATGAGGAAGTAGCCGGGGAATCCCAGGGACTCGATGACCTCGAGCTCGTGGTTGAGCACCTCCCAGGCTCGGGGATGCTCCTGCGGGGTGCCGTAGCGGCGGGTAGCGCCTTGGCGGGTGAGCTCGCGCAACCACGTAGCGGGTGTGTGCCCCTCCGGAACATCAGCATCGGGGAGGTCGGGAGCAATAAGAGACAGATCGAAGGCCAGGTCGGAGGCGAGGTCTGCGGCAAGGTCGACGGCGTCGGGGCGACGGCGGTGGAGCCTGACCATGTCCTGGGCTCCCCGCAGCCAACGGCCGATGGCGGGTAGGTGACCGCGAGCACCTTCCAGGTCAGTGACGAGTCGGGTCGAGGTGAGAACATCGGCAAGCCGGGTGTCGGCGGGGCGGGCGCAGCGCACTGCACCGGTGGCCACGAGGGGCAGCCGGTGGTCGTGAGCCAGCCGGGTCAGGACGTCGGTGAGAGCGGCATCAGTGGGACCTCCATCCAGGGTGAGCTCAACGGCCAGGCCGACAGCGGCGTCTCCCTCGACCTGTGGGCAACCGGTCGTGGATCCGGCGCCTAAGGGGCGGCCTCGGTCAGGAGCAGCGAAGAGATCGGCGAGGTGACCCAGGTAGGCGTCTGCCGCCTTAAGGTCCCAGGTGCTGGGGCGACGGGGATCGCCCAGCACTCGACGCAGGGGACCGTTGGCGGTACCGGTGAGGATGAGGCAGGTTCCCGCCGATCCCCCGGTCTGGTTGGTGGGGGCGGAGCGAAGAGCCGCAGCGAGAGTGGGCAGGTCGTGAGCCGGTTCTCGGCGTGCTCCTGCGTCCAGGTTGTGCTGGGAGATGGCCGATACCAGGCGACGGTAACCGATGGGGCTGCGAGCCAGGACGGGCAGGTGGGAGCCGTCGGCCAGGGTGAGCTCGGTGCCGTGAATGGTGGGCAGGCCGTGGGCACGACCCGCCTGGGCGTGCTTGACGATGCCGGGGACGCCGTCGTGATCGGTCAAGGCGAGAGCCTCCACCCCGAGCTCGACGGCGGCCGAGGCCAGCTCATCGGGCTCATTGGCTCCGTCAAGAAAGGAGTAGGCGGAGTGGGCGTGCAGCTCGGCGTAGCGGTGTCGGCTGGTCATCACTGTCCGTGGCACCTGGTGCTTCAGAAGGGTGGGGTGTGGTTGATGAGGGGTGCTGGTTCGAGGGTGTGGGTGGCTTTTGGGTAGGGGGTGGTCTCGTAGTCTCCGGGTCTTTCGTTGGGGTGGGGGCCGCGGGTGACCAGTCGGGCACTGCCGCTGCCGGCGGGGCCAGGTCGGCCAGACCAGTTGGATCGGCTGGGAGGGCCAGGCTGGTGATGGGGACGGTGACGTTGATGTCGACGTGGATGCTCGCCGGTAGGGGGAGGTGGCCGGTTCCTGAGGGTGTCCACCACGGGCTGGTCGACCTCACCAGGCCGCTCAAGGCCCCCAGGAGCCCGTCCAGGGGCACCCCGTCAGGCAGCAGGCACCCCGGGGCGGGGGAATTAGGAGATACCCAGGAGTGGGGTGCTGAGCCCGGCGTGCTGAGGTCGCCATCGATGCCACCGCCACCGTCGTCGAGGCTTGCAGGGGCGCCGTCGCGGACATCGGATGCTTTCGCAGCGGGCTGGTAGGCGGCCATTTGGCTGGTGCGTAGCGTCGAGAGGGTCATGGCGGTGACGGCGTCGGCCCTGATCTGGCCCGGGGTGCGCTCACCGCAGGCCCGCGCGCTGGCGGCGATCGCGTCCAGGGTGGCGTCCAGCAGCAGGGCGTCCATGGCCGGCAGCAGCCGGACCTGGCACAGGCCCTCGCCCGCCGGCCTCGGGCGCGACACGCACCGACGCTGCCTGTTGTACTGGGTCCGCTCATCGTGTCCGTCGGGGTCGACCTCCATCAGGACCCGCTCAATGTCCCGCCCCACCTGGGACACGGTGCGTCGGGGCGCCTGGGGCAGGACCTTGT
>ERZ772766.514-NODE-514-length-22566-cov-5.211230_pt1 | contig 22566 bp, 21 predicted proteins | sample MGYA00511379_ERZ772766 | MGnify/ENA primary metagenome ERZ772766 (study PRJEB29015, sample SAMEA2737895) | human oral metagenome | biome: human oral; feature: human-associated habitat; material: dental | place: China | collected 2116 ...
GGCAGCATGTGGCGTCGTTCGCCCATGTGTGATATGATGAGAGTGCCGTCTGAGACTTCTCAAGGCGGCAAGGAAGGCGGTTGAATCAAGCATGATGCAGAAATTTTTCCTCGCGGCGCTTCTCGACAACAAGCCGGGTGTTCTCACGCATATATCGGGGCTGATCAGCCGCCGTGCGTTCAATATCGAGAGTATTTCGGCCGGCTATACGGAAGAGCCGGACGTGACGCGCATCAACATCGTCGTGTCGGTCGAGGATGAGCGCGAACTCGCGCAGGTCACGACGCAGCTCGCGAAGCTCATCGACGTCATCAAGATCGTCAACCTCAGCGAGGTGGACTCGATCAAGCGCGAACTCGTCTTGATCAAGGTGCGGGCGACGAAGGAGACGCGCGCCGACATCATCAACGTCGTCAACATCTTCCGCGCACGCATCGTCGACGTGAGCAAGGAGAATGTCGTCATTGAGCTGACGGGCGAAGGCGACAAGATCGACGCCCTGTCCGAAGTGCTTTCGGAGTACGGCATCATCGAGATCGCACGCACGGGAGCCATCGCGCTGTCGCGCGGCCCCGTGCCGGTCAAGGAGATGTGAGGGGAGCGCCGGATTTATCGGCGTTTTCGTAAGGGGGCAGTTCTTTTGCTGGGATGTAAGGATTTCTTCTCTTTTCGTGGTTGCGAGCTGGGCGGCGTGCGCCGTTTTGCTCGTCACGCTTTGCGCAGGACTGCGGCGGCGCTCGCGCTTTCGTATGTGCTGACGGGGGGCGTGCCCGCGCTCGCCGCGCACGCGCCCGTCGCGGTCGGCGAGCGCGCGCACGATGTCGGACAGACCGAGGTGCACACCGAGCCGCAGCACGGAGGCTCGGCGCGGCGCACGATCGCCTTCGGAAAGCCGCCGCGGGAGAACGCGCCGAACGCTGCGCCTGCGATACCTGAAGCCGCCCCTGCCGCTTCCCCTGCGCCGCCTGTGCCGCCCGCAGCCCTTGCCGCACCGCCCGCTTCCGTGCGCTCGATGACGGCGGACGCGGCGATTCTCATGAACGCGCGCACGGGCGAGGTGCTCTACGAGAAGAACGGCGACAAGCGCGAGTATCCCGCGAGCATGACGAAGATGATGACGTGCATCCTCTCGGTCGAGAGCGGCAGAGCCGACCTCGCCGTGACGATCACGCCGTTTGCCGCCGACGTCGAGACGACGCGCGTGCGCCCCGGCGAGCAGGCGCGGCTTCGAGATCTCACGCGCCAGATGATGCTGATCTCCGACAACGGCGCGGCGCTCGCCATCGCCGAGACGCTCGGTGGCTCGGAGGCGCAGTTCGCGGCGATGATGAATCGGAAGGCGCGGGAGATCGGCGCTTTCCATACGCATTTCGTCAACCCGAACGGCATGCCCGATGCGAACCATTATTCGACGGCGCATGACATCGCCCTCATTGCCGCCTATGGCCTTCGAAATCCCGAGTTCCGCAAGATCGTCGGCACGAAGGCGAGCACGATCTACTACCTGCAGCCTGCAGGCTACAAGACGTACTGCGAGAACACGAACGCGCTGCTCTACTCCTACCCGGGCTGCACGGGACTCAAGACGGGCTGGACGCGTGCGGCAGGGGGCTGCCTCGCAGCATCCGCCATGCGCGGCGATACGGAGCTGATCGCCGTCGTCATGCACTCGGACGACGAGGAAACGCGGGCATCGGAGGCCGCCGCGCTCCTCGACTACGGCTTCAGCGCTTTGGCAGAGGGCGGGAAGCAGGAAAGATCTTGAGGATGCAAGGGGGCATAAGCATGACAACGTACGATCCGAAGTCCGCGCGTGCCGAGGAGTTCATCAACCATGAGGAAATTCTCGCCTCACTCGCGTGGGCGGAAGAGAACAAGGACGATCGCGCACTCGTGGAGCGGCTTCTTTCGCGTGCCAAGGACTGCAGGGGACTCACGCACCGCGAGGCGGCGCTGCTGCTCGCCGTCGACGCGCCCGATCTCGTCGAGCGGATGCTCGCGCTCGCCAAGGAGATCAAGGAGGAGCTTTACGGCAAGCGCATCGTGCTCTTTGCACCGCTCTATTTGTCGAATTATTGCGTGAACGGCTGCGTCTACTGTCCCTACCATGCGAAGAACAAGCACATTCATCGCAGGAAGCTCACGCAGGACGAGATCCGCCGCGAGGTCATCGCGCTGCAGGATATGGGACACAAGCGCCTCGCGCTGGAGACGGGAGAAGACCCCGTGCATAATCCGCTCGAATATGTGCTCGAAAGCATCAAGACGATTTATTCTATCAAACACAAGAACGGCGCGATCCGCCGCGTGAATGTCAATATCGCGGCGACGACGGTCGAGGACTACCGAAAGCTCAAGGAAGCGGGCATCGGCACTTATATCCTCTTTCAGGAGACGTATCACAAGGAAAACTACGAAAAGCTCCATCCGACAGGCCCGAAGCACGACTACGCGTGGCACACGGAGGCGATGGACCGTGCGATGGAGGGCGGTATCGACGACGTGGGCTGCGGCGTGCTCTTCGGTCTCAACATGTATCGCTACGACTTCGTCGGTCTGCTGATGCACGCTGAGCACTTGGAAGCGCGTTTCGGCGTCGGCCCGCATACGATCAGTGTGCCGCGCATCCGGCCGGCGGACGACATCGACCCGGGCGCGTTCTCCAATGCCATCGACGACGATACTTTCGCGAAGATCGTCGCCGTCATCCGCATCGCCGTGCCCTATACGGGCATGATCGTCTCGACGAGAGAATCCGAGGAGAGCCGCCGCCGCGTCCTCGATCTCGGCATCTCGCAGATTTCGGGCGCCTCCTCGACGAGCGTCGGCGGCTATGAGAAGAGGGAGAGTCCCGAGGAAAATTCAGCGCAGTTCGACGTCAACGACACGCGCACGCTGGACGAAGTCATCGAATGGCTCTTAGACCTCGGCTATGTGCCGAGCTTCTGCACCGCGTGCTACCGCGCGGGACGCACGGGCGACCGCTTCATGAGCCTCTGTAAGAGCGGGCAGATCAAGAATTGCTGTCTGCCGAACGCCCTGATGACTTTGAAGGAATACTTGGAGGACTACGCGAAGAAGACGACGCAGGAAAAGGGCGAGCGCGTCATACAGGAGCAGTGGCAGGACATCCCGAATCCCGCCGTCAAGAAGAAGGCGGCGCTCTACCTCAAGGAACTCGGCGACGGCATGAGGGACTTCCGCTTTTGAGGGGGCGCCTTTTTCTTTGTCAATATGTCGATGAGGAAAATAGATTCTGTACTTCAGACCTGGATATGTTCGTATTTGATCGGATGGCAGCTATCGTATGATTTGCATACGTCTTCCAATCAGGCTCGTAGTCGGCAAAAGCTTGATTTCCCCACATATCCCAAGCTTCACGGTCGCCGCGGGCAAACAGTTCGATGTATGGACCGCTGGAACAGCTCTCGATCAAGGAAACGAATTCATCCGGCTTGCGCGAGTGCTCGCGCTTTTTTGTACGAAGGAGGTTGACTTGTGAGCGGGCGGGCGCTAAGGTTCGATTGTTTTTCCCTTTGATGCCGAAGAGAAGGATTTCTGTGACATTACGAAAGTAAAAGCCGACGCCGCGACCGTCCGGCTGTCCGTCGCGACGAATTTTCTCCCAGATGATATTGGTCTTATAAGTAAATCCCCATGCCTGCATGACGGCAAGGCCATCGGGCAGAAGGGCGTTCGGAACCCATAGATAAAGATGGGCTTTTTCATCGGTGATATCCTGCACGGGCAAGCGCTTGATTTCATCTAAACTCATGGTGGCATAGCGATGCAGTCGCTTGTGCTCCGGAGCCATTTTTCCCGTGCGGTTTTGAAATTGCCATGGCGGATCTGCATAGATGGTCTGATATTTTTTCCCCTGCGTAAAGGAAGAAAAATCCGCCAAAGTTTTTTTGAAATCTACATCATTCATTCGTATATCCTTTCACACAGGCTTTTTTGATCCCGACAGCAAGGACGGGGCAGCCTCCGTTGCGGCGCGAATCGAGACGAGGGAGAAGTTTCCCCATCCACGTTGTTGATGCGCCGTATTTACGTAACAAGGGTTTACCGTTTTCATCGCTGATTTCGCGGAATATGTCGTTGAGTTCTGCTGCGCGTGTCACGATGACGCCGACGTCAATCAAACCGCAGTCGAAATATGTGCGCATAGCGAGAAGATCGCGATCAAAGGTTTGATCCTTGCTGTTCCATTCCAGATCGAAGGCGACCTTTCCTTTGATAAAGTCGATGTTATGACCATCAATGTGATTGGCAATGGTCTTTTCATCAAAAGGTTCGGAGGAAAAGCGACCACGTTGTGCGGCTTGCCTCGGATAGAGTTTTACGATAAGATCGCCCGTTATGCGTATTTCCCTCCAGCCGTATGGATAGAGAACTTCATCGAATTTTTTAGGAATGTTTGTCTCGTTGCCTCCTTGTTGCTTCAAATCATCGACAGATATTTCCAGCTTTCTGAGGCAATCTTGCAGTTCCGTCCATTCTGTAGGGAAGGAGTGACTGAGTATAGCGAGGGCGTGCCCGTAGCTGTAAAACTCAAATTTTTGATGAAGATCGTGTGCGATGGTTTTTGTTGGCAAGACGATACACCTCCCTGCTACATTATAGCATGATTTTTTCTTATAAAAAACATCCCGTGCTTTTGAAATGCGCGGGATGTTTTTTAGCGTGAAACCCCAAGAGGCAAGCCCAAAGGGTGCAGACGGATTGACCAACTTTCAGTAAGGGCGGCGCACTTTTGTCCACGAAGTGGACGTTTGTGCGTGTGTTTTATAACAGCCTGCGCACCGCACGAAGAACGTAGCGTATCTATCGGATGCAAAAAGGAGCCGTCATACATGCTTGCGACAGCTCCTTTTCCGTGTTTTGCATTTTGTACGCTATGCCTGCCAGTAGTGGGCGTGCGACTGACGATAGGCGGCGGAATCCTTGCTCTTGATCTGTGCGTCCAACTGGCGCAGCTGCTGCTGAATCGCCGCCTTTTCATCGGGGGAGGCTGCTTCGGCGAGCTGCGCCTGTATCTGCTGCTTCTTGGTCTTGAGCTTCTGAATCTCGTCGTCCACGTTCTTGTCGGAGGACATCGTCACCTCTTGACCGTCCTCTGCGTCTTTCGCCGCAGGAGCAGCGCTCGCGTTCGCATCTGCGTCCTCGACAGGGGCAGGGGCGTCGGATGTCGGTGCGTTGGCTGTTTGGACTCCGTACGCCTGCGCGGCTCGCATCTGGTTGATGCCGAGCTGCAGCGAAGAGATTTCCTTCTGCCTGTTTTGCATGGCCTCCGGATTCGTCAGTCGAAGCGCTTCTATGGGATGGTTTGTCGCATAGTCAAGCTCGCGCTCCATGCGCTGTGCTGCAGACTGCGCCTTTGCTGCGAACGCGCCGCTCTCTTTCGACTGCTGCAGCGATGCGCCTGCAGAAATCAGATCGGCGAGACGTGCATCTTCCCGGCTCTTCTTGTCGACCTTTTTGTCCTGGACGCTCGCCGTGCCGAAGCGGTCACGAGCGCTGTCGGACGCATCGCTTTCGTCCTCGCTCTTCTTGTCCGCCCGCGTCGCTTCCGCCATTTGCTTCTGCAAATCGGCAAGCTGCTGCATCATCGTTTTCAGCAGGGCGTCCTTCGCCTCCGGGCGCATCTCGTCGTTGCCCTTGACTTCTTCGATGCGTGCCTGCAAGCGTGAAATGTTTTCCTGCAAGGGATTGGCTTTTTTCGAGCCGGCAGGATTTGCAGCAGGAGCACCGTTGGACGACTGCACGAGATTTTCCGTTTTGTTCTGCATGGCTGCAGCAGTCATGCCGCCTGCAGCGCAGCGATGCAGGACGGGCGACATCAGAAATCTGGATATCTGCATGATGACCCTCCTCATTAAAAAAAGATTAGACTTCTTCCCTTGATTTATTCGTTTATTTGGGAGAAAAACTTAAGTGGATGCTGCCTTAGGGAGAATTTTCCTTGCATTTTTCCACAACTGCGCTATAATGAATACTGCAAAAGGGGAGTCCACGAATGGGCTGAGAGGGGGCTTTTCGCTCCGACCCGAAACCTGATTTGGATCATGCCAACGTAGGGAATAGAGGGCGATTTTGACCGCATACACCACTTTGGCGTGTGCGGTTTTCTTTTTGGGAGGGATGAAGATGGTGAAGGTCAACGGCGAGGACGCTGCGGCGGACGGCAGGATGCTCTTGGACTATCTGCGAGAAGCCGGCTATGTGCCCGCACGCATCGCCGTCGAGAGAAACGGCGAGATCGTGCCGCGGGCGACGTATGAATCGGTGCGGCTTGCGGCGGGTGACGTCGTGGAGATCGTGAGTTTCGTCGGCGGCGGCTGAGGCGATGAGGCGCGTCGTGCTTCTGCGGGGACGCGCTGTCGATGGAGGGAAGGCTTCTCCCAAAGGGAGGGCGAAGGGGGAAATCGTATGGAAAAGAAGCAAGGGGAAGACATGTTGAAGCTTGGCGGCAAAATGTTCCGCTCGCGCTTCATCCTCGGCTCGGGCAAGTATTCGCTCGAACTCATCCGCGCCGCCGTGGAAAATGCGGGCGCGGAGATGGTGACGCTCGCCGTGCGGCGCACGAATACGCGCGAAGGGCAGAGCATCCTCGACTACATTCCCGCGCATGTGACGCTCCTGCCGAACACGTCGGGCGCACGCACGGCAGAGGAGGCCGTGCGCATCGCCCGCATGGCGCGCGAGCTTGGCTGCGGCGACTTCATCAAGGTGGAGATCATGCGCGATGCGAAGTATCTTCTGCCGGACAACGAGGAGACGGTTCGCGCGACGAAATTGCTTGCCGCCGAGGGTTTTACCGTCCTGCCGTACATGTTTCCCGACCTCTATGCGGCGCGTGCCCTTGAGGCGGCGGGAGCGGCGGCGGTCATGCCGCTCGCCGCTCCCATCGGCTCGAATCAGGGACTGCAGGCGAAGGCTTTCATCAAGATTCTCGTCGAGGAAATCGACGTGCCGATCATCGTCGATGCGGGTATCGGCAGGCCGTCGGAAGCGTGCGAGGCGATGGAACTCGGCGCCGCCGCCGTCATGGCGAACACGGCGATCGCGACGGCGGGCGACGTGGCGCGCATGGCGGGGGCGTTCAAGTCGGCGATCGAGGCGGGACGCGCGGCGTATCTTGCGGGACTTGGGAGAGTCTTGGAGCGCGGCGCCGCTGCTTCCGATCCGCTGACGGGCTTTCTGCACGAGGAAGAGGCGACGAGATGAGAGAAGATGCAAGCTACTTCATAGATTCGGCGCGCTTGAGCGGCACGGCGCTTGAAAGGAAGCATCGGCTCGAAAACGATCCGGCGAGCCGCACGGATGTCATGGCGTATGCGAGCGATATGGAGCGGATTGATTCCGATGTGCGCGAAAAGGTGCTTTCTGCGGCAGCGGAGTACGATCCTGCCGCTTACAGCGCCGCTGACGTCGAGCGTGCTCTCGCGCACGAGCGGTGCAGCATCGAGGACTTCGCGGCGCTCCTTTCTCCTGCCGCCGCGCCCTTTTTGGAACGCATGGCGAGGCGTGCCCAGCGGGAGACGGGGCGTCACTTCGGCAACACGGTCTACGTCTTCACGCCGCTTTACATCGCGAATTACTGCGACAATTACTGTATTTACTGCGGCTTCAACCGCTACAACGACATCGTGCGCCGCAGGCTCACAGAGGCGGAGATCGCGCGCGAGATGGAGGTCATCGCGGCGTCGGGCATCGAGGAGATCTTGATGCTGACGGGCGAAAGCCCCGCGATGAGCGACATCGCCTACATCGGCGAGGCGTGCCGCTTGGCGCGGCGGCATTTCCGCAATGTCGGACTTGAAATCTACCCTGTGAATACGGCGGACTATCGCTATCTGCACGAGTGCGGCGCGGACTATGTGACGGTGTTTCAGGAGACGTATGATGCCGTGCGCTACGAGGAGCTTCACCTCGCGGGCCGAAAGCGCGTCTTTCCCTATCGCTTCGAGGCGCAGGAACGCGCCATCTTGGGCGGCATGAGGGGCGTCGGCTTCTCGGCTCTTCTGGGGCTCGCCGACTTTCGGCGCGACGCCCTGGCGACGGCGCTGCACGTCTACTTCCTGCAGCGCAAGTATCCGCACGTCGAATACTCGCTCTCCTGTCCAAGGCTTCGCCCCATCGTCAACAATGCGGGAATCAACCCGCGCGACGTACACGAAAGGGAGCTTTGCCAGGTGTTATGCGCCTACCGTATCTTCCTGCCCTACGTCGGCATCACGGTCTCCTCGCGCGAGTCGGCGAGCTTTCGCGACGGCATCGTGAAGATCGCGGCGACGAAGGTGTCGGCGGGCGTCTCGACGGGCATTGGCGACCACGAGGAGAAGTACGAGGGAAAAAAAGCGCAGGCGGCGGGCGACGAGCAGTTTGAAATCGCCGACGCACGCTCGCTCGCTGAGATGTACGCAGGGCTCTCGCGCGGCGGACTGCAGCCCGTGCTGAACGATTACGTCTATGTATAGGGGAAGAATCATCGCGTGCATCACGAATCGCCGTCTGGTCGAGGGCGATTTCCTCGCGCAGATCGAGCGCGTCGCCGCGATGGAGATGGTGGACTGGCTCATCGTGCGCGAAAAGGATTTGCGCACGAAGGAGTATCGGACACTTTTCGCAAAGGTCGCACGCATCGCGCATAAGGGCGGCAAGAAGTGTCTCGCGCACGGCCGGATTGCGCTCAGCGTGATGTCGGAGCTCGGCGCGGACGGCATCCATCTGCCGCTCGACGTCCTGCGCGAATGGCGAGCGGCGAGCGGGCGGCGGTCAGCGCCGCAAGCGGGCGCTGTGCAGCTCGTCGGCGCATCGGCGCACTCTGCCGCCGAAATCGCCGAAGCCGCCGCCCTTGGCGCAGACTACGCGACGCTCAGCCCCATCTTCGCTACGGATTGCAAACCAGGCGCCGCTCCTCTCGGCACGGCCGCCCTCGCCGCCTCCTGCAAGGAGTCGCCGATCCCTATATTCGCGCTCGGCGGCATTGGCAGGGACAAGCTCGACGCCTGCATCGAAGCCGGCGCGGCGGGATGCTGCATGATGTCGGAGCTGATGCGGTGCATTTGTTCGATCTGCTCTGTACCTTTGGGGCTTGAGTTCTTGAAGGTTCATGGTACAATAAAATAGAAGGGCGGGAGAGGACGATGTCCTTTCCCGCCGTATCCTTTTGTGCTGCTTTCAAGGAGGTGAAAGCGGCGCCTTGCCTGTGCGATGCGTCGCGAAGTGTATGGGAATCTTATTTATCGGAGGAATTGTTGGCGCCGTTGTGCTGGTCGTCGTGCTCTTGGCGATTTTAGTGGGCGGCTATGTGAAGGCTTCGCCGTCGACGGCACTCATTATTTCCGGCATCAAGAAGCGCCCGCGTATCCTCATCGGGCGGGGCGGGGCGCGCATCCCTTTCTTTGAGCGCATGGACAAGCTTTTCCTCGGGCAGATTTCTGTGGACATCAAGACGGAGACGCCCGTGCCGACGAACGATTACATCAATGTGAATGTCGATGCTGTTGCCAAGGTCATGGTCGGACGCGACGAGGAGAGCGTGCAGCTTGCAGCACGGAACTTCCTGAACTTCACGGGGGAACAGATCGCGAAGGATCTGCAGGATTCCCTTGAGGGCAACATGCGCGAGATCATCGGTACGTTGACGCTGGAAGCCATCAACACGGATCGTGACAGCTTCTCTGATCAGGTGGTCAACAAGGCGGCGCAGGATATGAAGAAGCTCGGCATCGAGATCATTTCCTGCAACATACAGAATGTCACGGACAACAATGGTCTCATCGTCGACCTCGGTGCGGACAACACGGCGCGAATCAAGAAACGCGCGGCCATCTCACGTGCCGAGGCGGAGCGCGATGTCGCTGTGGCCAAGGCGCAGGCGCAGAAGGAAGCGAACGATGCGCAGGTAGAGGCGGATCTTGAGATTGCCCAGCGGCAAACCGACCTTGCCATTCGGCAGGCGGAGCTTAAGCGGGCGTCCGATATCAAGCGCGCGGAGGCGGATGCAGCCTACGAAATTCAGGCGCAGGAGCAGCAGAAATCCGTTCAGGCCGCTACGGTCAACGCGCAGATTGCGAAGGCGGAGCGTGAGCAGGAGCTGAAGAAGCAGCAGGTGTCCGTGCGTGAGCAGGAGCTTGCGGCGCAGATTCAGAAGCAGGCGGACGCAGAAAAGTATGCCGTCGAGCAGAAGGCGGCGGCCGATCTTGCCAAGCGTCAGCGTGAGGCGGAAGCCGCGCTCTACGAAACGCAGCGCAAGGCGGAGGCGAAGAAGGCTGAGGCGGAGGCCTCGCGCTATGCGGCAGAGCAGGAAGCGGCAGGAATCAAGGCGCAGGGCGAGGCTGAAGCTGCCGCAATCCAGGCGAAAGGCGAGGCGGAAGCCGCTGCGATGGATCGCAAGGCGGAAGCGCTGAAGAAATACGGCAAGGCGGCTATGGCGCAGATGATCGTTGAGATTCTGCCGCAGATCGCTTCGGAAGTGGCAAAGCCGCTTGAGCGCATCGGCAATGTATCCATCATCGGCGGCAGCAGCGCCTCTGCGGTCGAGCCGATGGCAGACAATGTGCCGCTCGTCATGGCGAAGACGTTTCAGACGGTCAAGGCGGCGACGGGCATCGACCTCGCGGACATCGTGCGCGGCGAGAGCTACGAGGCGAAGGTCACGAAGAATGTCAACGTCACGGGGGCGGATGCTGATGCCATAAAAGCGGCTGCCGTCAAGGCTGCAACGATAGCCAATGCGATTCGCGACTGAGGAGGAAAGAGATGACAAAATTTCTGCGGCGGTTTCTGCCGCTCTTCGTGCTGTCCTTTGCGCTGCTTCTGGCGGCGGGCACGGGGGATATCGATGCGCGTATCGCGCAGGAAGTCGAGCAGGGGGCGAAGGTGCGCATCCTGAACTACCACATGGTCAACGACATGGATCATTCGCTCGCCGTCGCGCCGAAGGACTTTGAGCGTCAGATGGCGTGGCTCAAGAAGAACGGCTTCCAGTCGATCACGCCCGAAGAGCTTTACGGCGCATTGTCGGGAGCGGGCGATTTGCCCGAAAAGCCCGTGATGATCACATTTGACGACGGATATGTCGACAACTATGAGAAGGCGTATCCGATTCTCAAGAAGTACGGTTTCAAGGCGACGATCCTCGTCGTCACGGAGATGGTGGGAAAGAAGAAGGGCTATCTGACGTGGGAACAGCTGCGCGAGATGGAACAGCACGGCTTTTCCATCGAGGGGCACACGATGACGCACCGCGCTTTGACGAGTCTCACGGATGACGAGGTCAAGGAGGAGCTTTCCGCCTCGAAGCGCATGATCGAGGAGAAGCTCGGCAAGACGGTCACATGCTTCGCCTACCCGGGGGGCGCGTACAACCTGCACATCGCGAATCTCGTGAAGGAAGCGGGCTACAAGATGGCGTTCACCGTGCGCTACGGCAACGCGGATCGCGCGAGCAACCTCTACGCCATCGACCGCGTGCCGATCTTCCATACGGAAAACACGGAAGGATCGTTTCAGAAGCGACTGCGCTATCTGCCGATTTTCGAGCATTACGGCTGGCAGAAGCGGTAGGAAAAAGCGCGGCTTCTTCCTGCCTCAAAAAGAAAATATGTTTGTGGGAAAGCAGTCCCTTGCCTTTGGCGAAGGGGGTGCTTTCTCTTTATTTTTTGCGGCAAATGGGCGCAGGATGAAAAAAATGAAAGCGAGAAGCAGGAAAAAGAGGGGAAAGAAAGAATTAAAACTAGACAATGAAGTGGCGAAAAGTGGGGAAATGTGGTTTAATATAGAGAGCACTGGTGAAGGAGGTGGCAAGCGAGATGTTGATGGGCGAATACACGCATACGATCGACGCGAAGGGGCGCGTGATCCTGCCTGTGGATTTTCGCCCGGAGCTCGGCGGCTCGTTTGTCATCACGAAGGGGCTTGACAACTGCCTCTTTCTCTACGGCGAGGAGGAATGGGAGCGGCTGTCGGCGAAGCTCAAGGCGCTGCCGATGTCGAAGCCCGAGGCTCGCGCCTTTGCCCGCTTCTTCTTTGCGGGTGCACGCAAGCTGGAATTGGACAGGCAGGGACGCTTCCTCGTGCCCGCGAACCTGCGCGCCTATGCGAGTCTCAAGAAGGACGTCGTCCTGAACGGCGTCATGACGCGCGCCGAAATCTGGAGCCGCACGGCTTGGGATGCTTACAACGCCGAGGTGAATCCGATGGTCACGAAGATCGCGGAGACGCTGACGGATCTCGGGATTTGAGGTGAGTGCATGGAGTTTCGCCATACGAGCGTGATGCCGGAGGAGACTCTGGCGGCTCTCGCCGTGAAGCCTGCGGGCACTTACGTCGACTGTACGCTGGGCGGCGCGGGTCACGCGCGGCGCATCGCTGACAGGCTTTCTCCCGCAGGGCGGCTCATCGGACTCGATCAGGACGAGGCGGCGATCCGAGCGGCGAAGGAGCGGCTTGCCAACGTCTCGTGCCGCGTCGACGTCGTGCGCTCGAATTTCCGGGCGCTCGACTCGGTTCTGCAAAGTCTCGGCGTCACATCTGTCGACGGCGTACTCTTCGACCTCGGCGTGTCGTCGCATCAGATCGATACGGCAGAGCGCGGCTTTTCCTACATGCAGGACGCGCCGCTCGACATGCGCATGGACACGTCGCGTCTCCTGTCGGCGCACGAGGTTGTCAACGAATATGACGAGGCGGAGCTTTGGCGCATCTTCCGCGACTACGGCGAGGAGCGCTGGGCGAAGCGCATCGCCGCATTCATCGTAGCGGCGCGGCAGGAAAAGCCCATCGAGACGACGGGCGAACTCGTCGACATCGTATGCCGCGCCGTGCCCAAGAGCGTGCGCCGCGCGGCGGGCGGCCATCCGGCGAAGCGCATCTTCCAGGCGATCCGCATCGAGGTGAACGACGAACTCGGCATCCTGCAGGCGAGCGTCGAGAATGCGGTGCACGCGCTCGCGCCCGGCGGCAGGATCGCCGTCCTCACGTTCCACTCGCTCGAAGACCGCATCGTCAAGCAGGCATTCAAGGAACTCGCACGCGGCTGTATCTGCCCGCCCGAACTTCCCGTCTGCGTTTGCGGTCACGAGCCTAAGGTCAGGCTCTTGGGCAAGGCGCAGAAGCCGAGCGCTGCAGAATCTGCAGAGAATCCACGCGCCAAGAGCGCGAAATTGCGCGTGGCTGAGAAATTATAGGAAGCCGCTCTTCGGCGGAGGGCGGATGAGGAAGCAGGCGGAGGCCGCAGGAAGCGGCAGCACCGCTATCAAGGAGGGATCGACAGATGCTCGCAAGACAAAGGGAGTATGAGTATTATGAGGAGGAGCTGCAGCCGCAGCGGATCGAGAAGCCCGCGCCGCCTCCTAAGAGGCGGCCGACGCTCAACACGCATCTGCGCTCCCGCTGCTTCTTGCTGCTCGCGCTGGTCTCTATCATGGCGATGGCGGTGACGATCCGAAGCGGCATCACGGCGAGCCGCGGCTACGATCTCGTGAAGATCCAGCAGCAGGCGGAAACGCTCGAAAAGGAAAATGAGCATCTGAAGATCGAGATCGCACAGATGAAATCGCCCGAGCGCGTGCGCCGCATCGCGACGGAAAAGCTCGGCATGAGCACGCCGAAGACGGTCTACTTTGCGACAGGTGCGAAGGAATAGGTCCGATAAATTTCATGGAGGGATGGCAATGAAGACGCTTGCCGAGTTGGCGGCGCTCGTCGAGGGCGCTGAAATCAAGGGAGATGCAGCTGCGAAGATCGCGGACATCGTGCACGATTCGCGCGAGGTGACGGAGGGGACGCTCTTCGTCGCCATCGAGGGGCTGCATGTCGACGGTCATTCCTTCATCGCGCAGGCGGTCGAGAAGGGCGCGTGCGCGATTCTGACGGAGCGCGGGATCGAGATTCCCGAGGGTGCGGCGGCAGTTCTTCGCGTGCCGAATCTTGCGGCGGCGCTTGAGGTCATCGTGCCGTTCTTCCATGACTACCCGTCGCGAAAGATGCGCATCATCGGCATCACGGGCACGAACGGCAAGACGACGACGAGCTACATGACGCGCGCCATCCTGCGCGAGGCGGGGTACAAGGTCGGACTCATCGGCACGATTCAGATCCTCGTCGAGGATGAGGCTCTGCCGATTCACAATACGACGCCCGACGTCGTCGTCCTGGAGCGAACGCTCGCCTATATGGCGCGGCGCGGCATGGATTTCGTCGTCATGGAGGTGTCTTCGCACGCGCTCGATCAGAACCGCGTGGCGGGCATCGAATTCGATACGGCGGTATTCACGAACCTCACGCAGGATCATCTCGACTACCATAAGACGCTCGAAAACTACAAGCGCGCGAAAGCGCGCCTTTTCGACCTTGTGAGCCGCAAGGGTGCGAAGGAGGGTAAGACGGCTGTCGTCAATATCGACGATGCGGCGGGCGAAACGATGCTCGCCCATGCGAAGTGTGCGCATCTCACGTATGCCGTGAAGAAGGAAGCCGCCCTTCGCGCCGAGAACATCCGCGTCCATGCGCGGGGCATGGAACTGACGCTTGCAGGCGCTTTCGGCAGGATGGAACTTTCGCTCGGCGTCACGGGAATCTTCAACGTCTACAACGTCATGAGCGCCGTCGGCGCGGCGCTCGCGGAAAGGATCGCGCCCGAGGCGATCAAGAGGGCGCTCGAAGCTTTCAAGAGCGTGCCCGGGCGCTTTGAGCTCGTCGATGCGGGGCAGGCGTTCTCCATCATCGTCGACTATGCGCATACGCCCGACGGCCTGGAGAACATCCTCAAGACGGCGCGGGAGATTGCGGCGGGACGCATCCTCACGGTGTTCGGCTGCGGCGGCGACCGCGACCGCACGAAGCGGCCGATCATGGGGCGCATCGCGGCGGCTCTTTCTGACGTCGTACTCGTGACCTCGGACAATCCGCGCACGGAAGATCCCGCGCGCATCCTCGATGAGGTCGAGGTCGGCGTGCTTGAGAAGATCGGCGACAAGCGCCATGAAAAGATCGCCGACCGCCGCACGGCGATCGTGCGTGCCGTGGCGCTCGCCGAAAAGGACGACATCGTCATCATCGCGGGCAAGGGGCACGAGAATTACCAGATCTTGAAGGACAAGACAATCCACTTCGACGACAAGGAAGTCGCCCGCGAGGCCGTCGCCGCGCGGGAGAAAAGCTATGCGATGCGCTTTTCGCTCGCCGACGTCGAGCGTGCGGCAGAGGCCGAAGCCGTGCGCACGGCGGCGGACATCGCATTTTCCGACATCGTGACGGATACGCGAAAGATTGCGGCGGGATCGCTCTTCGTCGCGCTTCGGGGCGAGCGCTTTGACGGCGCGGACTTCGCGGTGCAGGCGGTCGAAAAGGGCGCGGCGGGCGTGCTCGTAGCGGCTGATACGCCCGAGGCGAAGCTGCCGAAGACGGGCGTCGTGCTCAAGGCGAAGGACACCCTGCTCGCCTATCAGCAGATCGCCGCCGCGTGGCGCAGGAAGTTTTCCATCCCCGTCGTCGCCATCACGGGATCGAACGGCAAGACGACGACCAAAGACTTGACGGCCGCCGTGCTCGGCGCACGCCTTCTTGTGCAGAAGACGGCGGCGAACTACAACAACGAGATCGGCCTGCCGCTGACGCTCCTTGGCCTTCGCGCCGCGCACGAGGCGGCTGTCGTCGAGATCGGCATGAGAGGGATCGGACAGATAGCCGCGCTTGCGCCGCTCGCCGCGCCGACCGTCGCCATCGTGACGAACGTCGGCGAGGTGCACATGGAGCTTCTCGGCTCGATCGAGAACATCGCGAGGGCGAAGGCGGAGCTTGTCGAGGCAGTGGAGCCGGGCGGCACGGTCATACTGAACGCCGACGATGCGCGCGTCCTCGCGATGCGCGAGAAGGCGAAGGCGGGCGTGCGCGTCGTGACCTTCGGGCTTTCGCGCGATGCCGATGTGCGTGCCGTCGCTGTCGGCAAGGCCGAAGGCGGCATGAGATTCATGCTGGAATGGAAAAACGAGCGCGGGCGACTGGAACGGCACGAGCTCTTCCTGCCGATGCCAGGGAGACACAATGTGTCGAATGCGCTCGCCGCCATCGCTGCGGCTCGCGTGCTCGGCCTTTCGCTCGCGGATGTCCGGCGCGGACTCGCCGTGCCGCCTGCGCAGAAGATGCGCTTTGCCGTCGAAAAGTGCGGCGCATACACCTTCGTCAACGACGCCTACAATGCGAGTCCCGCATCGACACGCGCGTCCTTGAAAACGCTCGCCGAGATGTTCGCGGGCAGGAAGATCGCCGTCCTCGGCGACATGCTCGAACTCGGCAGCGCGTCGAAGAGCGGCCACGCGAGCGTGGGCGAGGAGGCGGCACATCTGGGCTTTGCCGCCGTCCTCTCGCGCGGCGAGGAGAGCCGCTTCATCGTGGAGGCCGCAGAGGCGGGCGGCGTGCCGCTCGTCGAGCGCATGGCGTCGCACGAGGAGGCGGCGGCAAGGCTCAAAGAGATCCTGCAGCCGGGCGACGCCGTGCTCTTCAAAGGTTCGCGCGGCATGAAGATGGATGAGATCATCCCCGTGTTGAAGAAGGCGCTGGAGGCAGGCAAATGATGGATGTGAATACGACGGCGCTTTCTCTTGCAGGAGCGGCGGCGCTCGCCGCCGTCCTCGTGCTTGCGGCCGGCCCCTTCGTGATTCCCGAGCTGCACAAGCTGAAGTTCGGGCAGAGCATACGCGAGGAAGGGCCGAAGAGCCATCAGGCGAAGCGCGGCACGCCGACGATGGGCGGCATCATGATCATCGCCGCCATCACGCTCGCGACGCTTGCGGCGGCGCCCCTGACGACGGGCGTCGTGCTCGCGCTCTTCGTCATGCTTGGGCACTTCGCGCTCGGCTTCCTCGATGACTACATCAAGGTCGTGAAGAAGCGCAACCTTGGCCTCAAGGCGCGGCAGAAGCTCTTGGGGCAGATCGTCATCGCCGTCGTCGTCATTTTTTTCGCACAGCATGAACTCGGCATTGCGACGACGGTCTGGCTGCCGCTCGTATACGCGGAGCTTGACATCGGGCTCTTCTACTATCCGCTCGTGCTCTTCGTGCTCGTCGGCACGAGCAACGCCGTGAACCTCACGGACGGCCTTGACGGGCTCGCTGCGGGCACGGTCACGGTCGCCGCGCTCGCCTACATGGCGGTCGCGCTCGCCTTCAGCGCGACGGGGCTTGCCGTGTTCGCGGCGGCGATTGCGGGCGCTTCGTGCGCCTTTTTGCGCTTCAATCATCATCCGGCTCGCGTCTTCATGGGCGATACGGGATCCTTGGCGCTCGGCGGCGCGATCGCCGCGCTCGGCATTCTCACGCATACGGAAATTTTGCTCGCCGTCATCGGCATCGTCTTCGTCGCCGAGGCGCTTTCCGTCATCATCCAGGTCATCTCCTTCAAGACGACGGGAAAACGCGTCTTCCTCATGAGTCCGATTCATCACCACTTCGAGCTCAAGGGGTGGCAGGAGACGCGCGTCGTCCATACGTTTTGGCTCGTCGGCGTCGTCTTTGCGGCGCTCGGCGCATGGCTTGCATATTGACGCGGGCAGACGTTTGACATCTTGGGAAGCCTCCCTCGTCTGCAGGGAAGAGATAAAGCGAGGAGGAAGCATATTGCATCTTGATACGGATTTCAAAGGAAAGAAGGTTCTCGTCATCGGCGCCGGGATCAGCGGCTTTGCGGCGGCGAAGGTTCTCAAGAGGCTCGGCGCGAAGGTCACGCTTTCCGATGCGAAGGACGAGGCGGCGATCAAAGAAGATGTCTCGGAGCTTCGCGAACTCGGCATTGGGCTGATTTTCGGCGCACAGGAAGCCGCGCTCCTGGACGGCTGCGATCTTCTCGTACTCTCGCCCGCCGTTCCCATCGCCATCCCGCTCGTCGAGGAGGCGAAGCGGCGCGGCATCCGCATCACGAGCGAAGTGGAGTTGGCGGCGGCACTTGCCAAGTCGCCGATCTTCGCCGTGACGGGGACGAACGGCAAGACGACGACGACGACGCTCCTGGGGCTGCTGCTCGCCGAGAAGTTCGGCAAGGAGAAGACGCGCGTCGGCGGCAACATCGGCTATCCGCTGTCGGAAGCCGTGCTGGAGGCGGGCGAGGGCGGCGCGGTCGCCGCCGAGATTTCGAGCTACCAGATGGAGGCGACGGAGCACTTCCGTCCGAAGGTCGCCGCCGTCCTCAACGTGACGCCCGACCACATCAAGCGCCACGGTTCGATGGAAGTCTATCAGGCGATGAAGGAGCGGCTTTTCCGCGAAATGGCAAAAGGCGATTGGCTCGTCCTGAACTATGACGACGAGAGGACGCGCTCGATGCAGGAGCGTGCCGCGTGCCCCGTATTTTTCTTCAGCCGCAGGGAGGCGCTCGAAGAGGGCGCTTTGCTCTCAGGCGACAAGCTCGTCCTGCGCCAGGGCGGCGAGGAGATCGCGCTCGTGACGACGGCGGAGCTTGGCATCAAGGGGGCGCACAACGTCGAGAACGCGCTCGCGGCGGCGGCGATGGCGCACCTCGCGGGCGTCGAGCCTGAGGCGATCCGCCGCGTGCTGCGCTCCTTCAAGGGCGTCGAGCACCGCATCGAGCATTTTCTCGATCTCGCGGGCGTCGCCTGGTACAACGATTCCAAGGCGACGAATACGGACTCGGCGATCAAGGCGCTCGAATCCTTCTCGGACGGCATCGTGCTGATTGCGGGCGGCGACGACAAGATGACGGATCTGACGGATTTCATGCATCTCGTTTCGGAGCGCTGCACGGAACTGATCCTCGTCGGCGACGCCGCCGTTCGCTTCGCCGAAGCCGCGCGCGCAGCGGGCTTTCCCGCCGCGCACATCCACGACGCCGCGTACTCGATGAAGACGGCGGTCTACATCGCTGCGCGACTCGCGAAGCCGCCTGCCGTCGTGCTCTTGTCGCCCGCGTGCGCGAGCTTCGACATGTTCGACGGCTTCGAGGAGCGCGGCGAGGTGTTCAAGCGCTTGGCACGCGAGCTGGCATAGGAGTTTGCAGAAAAACGCAGAAATGGCAGGCAAAGGGGAACAGGCATGAAGATCATCGTTTCGGGCGGCGGCACGGGCGGCCACATATATCCGGCGCTGACGCTCGTGAGCGCTCTCGCCAAGAAGGAGCGCACGGCGGAATTTCTCTACGTCGGCACGCAGAAAGGCCTGGAAGCCGACATCATACCGAAGGAAGGCATCCCCTTTGAAACCGTCGATATCGAGGGGCTCAAGCGCAGTTTCTCGCCCGCGAACATCGTGCGGCTCGGACGCGCCATGCACGGCGTTGCAGAGGCGGCGGCCATCGTGCGCCGCTTCCGCCCCGACGTCGTGATCGGCACGGGCGGCTACGTCTGCGGGCCGATCCTCATGGCGGCGAGCCTCGCGCATGTGCCGACGCTCATTCAGGAGCAGAACGTCGTGCCCGGCGTGACGAACAAGATTTTGTCGAAGTTCGTGACGAAGATCGCCGTCGGCACGGAAGAGGCTCTGTGCCGCTTCCCGCGCAAGAAGGCGGTCTTTACGGGAAATCCCATCCGCCGCGAGGTCATGACGGCGAGCCGCGAGAAGGCGCTCGAAACGTTCGGCTTCGATGCGGCAAAGCGCACGGTGCTCGTCTCGGGCGGCAGCCGCGGCGCGAGGAGCATCGACCGCGCGATGGTCGGCGTCCTGCAGGCGGCGCAGAAGTATCCCGAGGTGCAGTTCCTTCTCGTCACGGGAAGGGGCGAGTATGAGGACGTCATGCGCCGACTGGAGGAGGCGGGCGTGGATATTGCCGCCGCGCCGCACATCAAGGTCGAGCCTTACCTCTACAATATGCCCGAGGCGATGGCGATGGCGGATCTCGCCGTCTTCCGCGCAGGTGCGACGGGACTTGCCGAGCTCACGGCACGCGGCGTGCCCGCGATCTTGGTGCCGTATCCGTACGCGGCGGAGAACCATCAGGAGTACAATGCACGCGCCTTGGAGCGAGCGGGCGCGGCGCGCGTGATCTTGGATCGCGATCTCACGGACAAGACGCTTTCGGCGCTGCTCGGCGAGCTTTTGTCAGAAGAAGGAAAGCTCCGCCGCATGGCAGAGAAGAGCCGTGCGCTCGGCCGCCCCGAGGCGGCCGATGAGATTGCCAATCTCGTGCTGGAGATTGCGAAGGATTAGGAGGAGAGAGAGTTGCTGAAGGACATCCATAAGATACATTTTGTCGGTATCGGCGGTGCGGGCATGAGTGCGCTCGCGCACATTCTGCTGGAAAAGGGCTATGAAGTGACGGGCTCCGATCTCGGCTCTTCCGCGCTGATCGAGCAGCTCAAGGGTCTCGGCGCGCACATCCATCACGGGCATAGGGCAGAGAACGTGCACGGGGCAGAAGCCATCGTCGTCTCGACGGCGATTCCTGAGACGAATCCCGAGATCGTTGAGGCGGCGCGACTCGGCCTGCATCGCTTCCATCGTTCGGACATCAATGCCGCGCTCCTCAATGCGGCGAAGGGCATCGCTGTGGCGGGAGCGCACGGCAAGACGACGACGACCTCGATGCTCGGCGTCGCGCTCGACCATGCGGGCATCTCGCCGACGATCATCATCGGCGGCGAGGTCGATGTCCTCGGCGGCAACGCGAAGCTCGGCAAGGGCGAGTATCTCGTCTCCGAAGCCGATGAGAGCGACGGCTCGTTCCTAAAGCTCCGGCCGCACATCGCCGTCGTCACGAACATCGAGGACGATCATCTCGATCACTATGGCACGCTCGCGAACATTCGCAAGGCATTTCGCGAATTTCTGGAAAACATAAAGCCCGGCGGCCACGCCGTCCTGTGCTTTGACAACGAGAACGTGCGAGACATCGCGCAGACGCTCGGCCGCAAGGTCATCTCCTACGCCATCGACCATGAGGCGGACTACCGCGCGGGCAAGATCGAGATGCACGGCGCGGGCGTTGATTTCTCCGTGCTGCACGAAGGAAAAGATCTCGGCCGCGTGCGCCTCAATCTGCCCGGCAGGCACAACGTGCTCGATGCGCTCGCGACCGTTGTCACGGGGCTGTCCATCGGTTTGACGGTCGAGCAGATGGCGGCGGGACTTGCGCTCTTTCACGGCGCGAAACGGCGCTTCCAGACGAAGGGGCGCGTGCAGGACGTATGGGTCGTCGACGACTACGCGCATCATCCGACGGAGATCGCGACGACGCTCCTCGCGGCGCGTCAGACGAAGCCGCGCCGCATCATCTGCGCCTTTCAGCCGCATCGCTACTCGCGCACGAAGCTTCTTGCCGCTGAGTTTGGCGGCGCTTTTCGCGAGGCGGACGTGCTCGTACTGACGGATATTTATTCGGCGGGAGAAGCGCCGATCGAGGGCGTGTCGGGGCGCACGATTCTCGACGCCGTGCGGCAGACGACGGGGCAGGACGTGGTCTATATTCCGCAGCGGGAAGATATTGCCGCGCACCTTGCCGCCATCGCACAGTCCGGCGACATCGTCCTCACGATGGGCGCGGGCGATATATGGAAGACGGGCGAGGAACTGGTCGCCCTTTTGGAGGGGAAGTAATTTCATGAAGCAGGGAAAGATCGTCGTCGTCATGGGCGGGCCGTCGAGCGAGGCGGAAGTCTCGCGCCGCACGGGCGCCGCCATCGTCAGCGCCTTGGAGTCGAAGGGCTATGCGGTCGAGGGCATGGAACTCGACCCGCCGCACTTTGCCGAGGCGATAAGAAAGAGCGACTGCGCCATCGTCTTCAACGCGCTGCATGGCAGGTACGGCGAGGACGGCGTGCTGCAGGGCACGCTCGACATGCTCGGCATCCCCTATACGGGTTCGGGCGTCCTCGCCGCCGCCGTCACGATGGACAAGGTCATGTCGAAGCGCGTGTTCCTCGGCGCCGGCATCTCGACGCCGCGCTCCGAGACGTTTCATCGCTTCGAATTTGACGCGGAGCTTCCCTTACGCATCCGCAAGGCGTTCTCCCTGCCCGTCGTCATCAAGGCGTCGTCGCAGGGATCGAGCATCGGCGTTGCCATCGTCGAAAAGGAGGAGGAGCTTGAGGCGGCGCTCAAGGACGCCTTCCGCTACGACGAGGAAGTGCTCGTCGAGGAGTTCATTCGCGGCAAGGAGCTGACCGTCGCCGTCTGGGGTGACGCGAGAGAAGCGCAGGCCTTTCCCGTCATCGAGATCACGACCGTTTCGGGACGCTACGACTACGCGAGCAAGTACACGAAGGGCGCTTCGACGCACATCATTCCCGCACGCATCCCTTTAGATGTGACGGAGCGCGTGCAGCAGCTCGCCGTCGACGCTTTCCGCGCCTGCGGCTGCCGCGGCGTGGCGCGTGCCGACATGATGCTCGGCGAGGACATGACGCCCTATGTGATCGAGATCAACTCGATGCCCGGCATGACGGAGACCTCGCTCGTGCCCGATGCGGGACGCGCCATGGGCGTCGAGTTCCCCGAACTCTGCGAAAGGATTTTGGAAATGGCAGGGTATGAGAAGTAAGAAATGAGCGAAGGTACGGAAAGGAGGCGGGACGATGGCAGAGGAAAGGCAGGAGAATCTCGGCTTTAC
>ERZ772766.515-NODE-515-length-22537-cov-4.729072_pt1 | contig 22537 bp, 17 predicted proteins | sample MGYA00511379_ERZ772766 | MGnify/ENA primary metagenome ERZ772766 (study PRJEB29015, sample SAMEA2737895) | human oral metagenome | biome: human oral; feature: human-associated habitat; material: dental | place: China | collected 2116 ...
ACGTCTTACATTCGTCTAACAACCATTTTCCAAAAGCAATTCTGTTTGACTATAAGATGAGAAAACCTCACTAACTTGCCAAACCAAAAAGTTAAATGCGGTACGATTGTTTTACAAAACACGCCCTCGTCGTCGCCCCATTCTAGCGAAAATAAGGGGCGTTATAGTGCCCATTAACCGCTATTTGCAGCCTTGCGGCTTTCTGTTTTAGTCCTTTTTTAAGAACATCACCTGCATTTTGCACCATTTTGCCTTTCTAGTTTGGTTGCTAGCTCGTAATTTTTGCAAGCCAAAAACCTGCATTTTACTGCTAAAAAGCAGGTTTTTAACCCCCATTTCGCCCTTTCTAACCCTGTTTTTAATGGTTCTAAATGGTTTTGAATATACCATTGCGGCGTATATTTATGCTTTTCTCCTCGCATTTAGCTGCAAAAAACACGGCATTTAGCGGCATTTTACCTTGCGTTTAGCACCAAAACGCGTTGCGTTTAGCACCAAAACGCATTGCATTTAGCACCAAAACGCACTGCGTTTAGCACCAAAATGCACTACATTTAGCTGCAAATAGCCCAATGTATGGTGTAAATGGCGATGTTATGAAATAAATATTCATTTTGCCTGCATTTACATCTAACCCCATTTTGAATGAAAACAAACCCTCGCGAGAATCGAATTTTTGCGACCGAGCGGGCGGTTGGTGAATAAAAAGGCACTCATAATGTTAAAAAAATTGCTGAAAAACGGACAGGAAGTTGGGTGGGCGAGGGGTTAGGCGGTTGTCGAGTTGACAAGTTGTTCGCTCGTTAACAAACGCTCTCGTCAACCCATACACTTTCTTTCTCAATCCTTTGGCGATACCAAATAGTTAAACTATATTTGCAGTATGCTTACAGATTATTCCGAAGTGGCATCGGTAAGTAGGGCAAGTAAATCGCGATAAGACGATGCTCATAGGCGTGTTTGTGGCTCAATGTACAATAACTAAACTTTATACAACATGAAAAGTAATAAGCTAAGCAACCTTTTATCACTGCTTTTTCTTGCGGCAACCTTGGGCGTAGCCGTTTATGCCGCATTCGTTAAAGACGCCATTGTTGTGCATTGGGGGCACTTGGTGGTAGTGAACTCCAAGGCATGAGCTATCTTATCTTATTTCTTCCCCTTTTATCTGCCGCACTTTACTTGCTGTTGCGCAAAGGAAAGGAAAACCCTTTCGCACTCGACCCAAAGCACGATATGCCCCAAACGGAGGGTAACACGCAACAATTGCGTCGATATGTCGATGTGCTGTCGCTTGGTGTTACGGGTTTGTTGTTGTACGTCACGCTTTGTGCGGCAGGTTTCTTGCCCATGATACCCCTCGTAGTGATGCTTGTCGTGGCCTTTTTCATCATCTATTATGCGCGTTCGCGACGTAAGTTGAGAGGTGCGTAGGGCCACTTAATTTTCTTTCTTCATGTTTTGGCGGTGACATACTTTTGTCGTAACTTTGCAAAATAAAAGTGTTGTCGCCCATCATTGCACTTGTGCCTTGTTTGTAAAGGGTTTGTTGTGCAGTGCATCGCGGCAATCTGATGGCAGAATGTAACCGATTATAAAGTACCGAGATATGAAAAATTCTAGTTTAAAAAGCCTGTTTTCGCTGCTTTTCTTAGTGGGTACCGTGAGCATTGCGTTGTACTGCATCCTAACGAAAGATACGATAGACATGCGTTTTGATATGCCGGGCGGGGTTAACAATCCGTTTTCGCCTTTATTCCTCTTAGTGCCCATTCTGTTTGTTGCAGGCGCTTACTTCTTTATTCGTTCTCAGGCAGACAAGCCCATGCGTGTGAGAAGGGGCTTTAAGCGATACGTGATACCGGTGAATGAGCATAATGCCCCGTTGATACGTGATTTTCATGAGTCTATTTCGCTAGAAATTACGTGGGTTGGGTTTTATTGCATGCTCTTCTTGTCGGGCATAATTGTATTCAACCCCTTTGTTACGGTGGCGGTAACGATGTTGCCTTTGCTAGTGGTAGGGTGGTCGACGTATAAGTTGAATCGTGATAAGGAAATGCAATGCAATGATAAAACATAACACATCAAACAACCGAATAGCCGTGGTTTTTCTCGCGGCAACCTTCGCTGTGGCTATCTACGCCACGGTGATGGATCTGTTTCCTGCCTTGCGAATTAGTTTCTTTGCTTCTGGCTATAGGAGGGGTTTTAACCTCGTAAACTTTATACCTCCCGTGTTTTCGGCTGGCTTTTACCTGCGGTTGCGCTATGTATCGTTGCATCCGCTAAGCAATCCGCGCCCCAACGGGCCAGAAGAGACAGAGGAAAACAAATGGCTGATGAGCCGTTATGCCGACAAGATGCTGCCCAACATCACGGGGATGATGCTACTTTTGGCCGTGGGGGATGTCGTGTTTATGCCTTATTTGATAGCGGTCGTGATGTTTTGGGCATTCTATATGGTGGTGGTTACGATGCAGGTTTTCAGTAAGATTACATATAAAAAACGCTAGAACCGCTGCCCGCGCCTCCCCATTTCACGTTATTTTGCAGCGTGGCTTAGAGCCAGTTGCACATTTTTGCGTAACTTTGCAGTCGCTAACAGCCATGTGCTACCCACAAAATGCAAGATGGGTGGCGCATGGCGCATGGGCATAAAATTATTTATAGATACAAAAAATCGTAGCATTATGGCATATCTTTTTTCTTCCGAGTCGGTTTCCGAAGGGCATCCCGACAAGGTATCCGACCAAATATCAGACGCTTTGGTAGACCAATTCTTGGCCTACGACGACAAAGCGCACTGCGCAATCGAAACTTTCGTTACCACAGGACAGGTGGTTATCATGGGCGAGGTGCGCTCTAATTCGTACATCGACCTGCAAACCATTGCCCGAAACACCATCAAACACATTGGCTACACCAAATCGGAGTACCAATTCGACGGCGATTCGTGCGGCGTACTGACGGCCATTCACGAGCAAAGCGACGACATCAACCGCGGCGTTAGTCGTGAAGAGGCCGACGAACAGGGCGCGGGCGACCAAGGAATGATGTTCGGTTACGCCACCAATGAAACCGAAAACTACATGCCCCTGTCGCTAGACTTGGCCCACTTGCTGATGATTACCTTGGCCGAGATACGAAAAGAGGGTAAGGAAATGACCTATTTGCGCCCCGACTCGAAGAGTCAGGTGACGGTGGAGTATGCCGACGACGGGCAACCCGTGCGTATCGACACCATCGTTGTGAGCACACAACACGACGATTTCGGCCCTAACGACGAGCAAATGCTGGCCCAAATAAAGGCCGACGTGCTGAACGTGCTGATGCCTCGCGTAAAAGCGAAGATAACAAGTGCCAAGGTGCTGGCGCTTTTCAACGACGACATTAAGTATTTCGTTAACCCCACGGGTAAGTTCGTTATCGGCGGTCCTCACGGCGATACGGGTTTAACGGGGCGTAAAATCATTGTAGACACCTATGGCGGCAAGGGCGCACACGGCGGCGGAGCGTTCTCTGGCAAAGACCCAAGTAAGGTTGACCGCTCGGCTGCTTACGCCGCACGCCACATCGCTAAGAACATGGTGGCCGCAGGTGTGGCCGACGAAATGCTGGTGCAGGTGAGCTATGCCATCGGCGTGGCCGAACCGGTTAACATCTACGTTAACACCTACGGACGTAGCAAAGTGCAGCTAACCGACGGCGAAATAGCCCAAAAGGTGGCGCAGCTGTTCGACCTACGCCCCAATGCCATCGAGCGTAACCTCAAACTTCGGCAGCCCATCTACGCCGAAACGGCCGCTTACGGACACATGGGGCGCAAGAACGAGGTGGTGAAGAAAACCTTTACCAGCCGTTATCACGAAACGAAGGTGATGGAAGTAGAGCTGTTCACGTGGGAAAAACTCGACCGCGTAGACGATATAAAGAAGGCGTTCGGCCTTTAAACACCACGGGCTGCATGCCCTGAAATCCCTCGACAAACACCTTGCCGAGGGGATTTTGGGGCATGCCTAGCTTGTTTTGTACCTCTCTTCTTCATCGCGCCGTGCATCGAAAGCGACCCCTTTGCTGGTGCATTGCAAGGCAAAAAGGCTTTCAACACAGGCATAACAACATACAACAAGCCCATTCAGAGCGTGCTAAAACCCATTAAAGAACAATATTATATCGCCCCTGCCGACACGACGGCAGCCGAGACCGCCTTTGCAGACAGTGCAAAAACGGCCAAGCCCAAGGTGCTTACGCCCAAAGAGGTGCTTAGTTGGCTGCCCTACGATGCTACGCCCGAACAGCAGGACTCGGCCATTCAGGCACATTTCAAGCCCGACTCCATCCATTGGAGCACGCGCCCCGACACATTGCACCTGCCGTGTCACGCGGTAGGAAAGGATGTGCGCATTGTTGATTTGCCGCTTTATTATCGCGAGTCCTTCTTCTCGCAAAGTCCGTATTACCATCCAGAGATGCCAGCCGGACGGCCAGGAGTAGCAGGCGACCCCGTGCCTTATACCATCGCCAGCGACGACTTGCTCACCTCGTTGCTTTTGGGTTGTTTCATATTGGGCTGCGTGGCTTTCGCCCAATCGCGCGACTTCATCTTTCGGCAGGTAAAGCATTTCTTCCGCGTGCGCAACGAAGGAACCTCCGAAATAGCCGAGACAACGGGCGAGATACGTTTCCAAATATTCCTTGCCCTGCAAACCAGTTTGCTCTACGCCATCCTCTTCTTCCTTTACCTGCGGCACTTGCGCGTTGAAACCTTCATCGCCGAGCAGTTCGTTGTTATCGGCATACTCACGGGTTTAGTGGCAGGCTATTTCCTGTTAAAGGCTTTTGCCCAATGGTTTGTGGGGTGGGTGTTCTTCGGTAAGCGCAAAAACAACCAATGGCTTAAATCCTTTCTCTTCCTTGTTTCCTCGCAAGGCGTGTTGCTTTTGCCGCTGGTGATGCTGCAAGCCTACTTCCAGCTCACCATCAAGAGCAGCATTATCTATGTGGGCATCGTGCTTGGGGCAACCAAAATACTGTCGCTTTATAAGACCCACCTTATCTTTTTCCGCAAAAAAGGCCAGTTTCTGCAAAATTTTTTGTACTTTTGCGCTCTCGAAATTGTGCCTTTGTTCGCCCTGTGGGGCGTGTTGACAATTGCCTCCAATTATTTGAAAATCAATTTTTAAGCAAGTAGATGGTAAAAAAGATATTAATATCTCAACCCAAACCGACGAGTGATAAGTCGCCCTACTTCGACATAGAGAGAGAGTATGGCGTTAACTTGGTGTTTCGCCCTTTTGTACAGGTAGAAGGCATCACCTCGAAAGAGTTTCGCCAACAAAAGGTAAGTATCCCCAATTATACAGCTATCGTATTTACGTCACGCCACGCCATCGACCACTTTTTCAAGCTGGCCAAAGAGCTACGCGTGCCCATTCCCGAGACGTTGAAGTATTTTTGCGTAACAGAGACCATTGCGCTCTACATCCAAAAATACGTGCAATACCGCAAACGTAAGGTGTTTTTCGGAACAACGGGCAAGATGGAAGACCTGCTGCCCACAATGGCGAAACACAAACAAGAGAAGTATCTTGTGCCATTGAGCGACAACCACAACGACGACATCGCCAAATTGCTCGACTCGAAGAAACTGAACCACACCGAATGCGTGATGTATCGCACCATCACCAACGACTTTACGCCCGAGGAGATAAAGAACTTCGACTATGATATGCTCATCTTCGTGAGCCCAACGGGTGTCAAGTCGTTCGTTAAAGACTTCCCCAACTTCGAGCAAGGCGACGTTCGTATCGGTACGTTCGGCCCTGCAACGTCGAAAGCCATCACCGATGAGGGCTTGCGGTTGGACTTCCAAGCTCCGTCGAAAGAATATCCATCGATGTCGGGCGCATTGAAAGCCTATCTCGACGAGCATAAGTAAGGCCCGCCACTGAGACCTCGGAAGCGTATAAAACGTGTGTTGACGTGTGCATTTTTTACCTCATTGGTAAGCGTACGTCACCCAGGAGCGGTGCGCACAACGGTCTAAATCATCCCTCAAACCCAGTAACAATGGCAGCAACGGTATCGCAAAAGCTAAGAAAAGAAGAGCGCGCCTGTGGCAAAAAGCTCACCGAAGCACTCTTTTGCGGCGCAGATAGCCGGTCGCTCGCTGCCTTTCCCTTGCGGGTGGTGTATCTGGTGCAGCCCTTTTCGGCCGACGAACAGCAGGCGATAGCCCCCGTGCAGATGATGATTAGCGTGCCCAAACGCAGGTTTAAGCACGCCGTCGACCGTAATAGGGTTAAACGGCAGGTACGCGAGGCCTTTCGCAAAAACAAGCATTGGCTTTATAACAAGTTGCCAAACGGCAAAAAAGTAACCCTGGGTTTCCTGTGGCTGGATGCCAAACACCACACTTCGGCCGTGGTTGAAGACAAGGTGCAGAACCTGTTACGCCGTATAGGAGAAAGCTTATGAATGCTCTTCGTGCCCTTTTAGGTCTGTTGCGGCGTGTTGCAGTGTGGCTTTTGTTGCTGCCCATCCGCTTTTATCAGCTGGCCATTTCGCCTTATACGCCCCCCTCGTGCCGTTTTACGCCCTCTTGTTCAGAGTATGCTCGCCAAGCCATCATCAAGCATGGTCCCTTTAAGGGCTTGGCCTTGGCCGTTTGGCGTGTGTTGAGATGCAATCCGTGGGGCGGTAGCGGATACGACCCTGTGCCGTGATAAGCCTCACCCCCAGCCCAGCCTTGCACACTCTCGGCCTCACCCCCAGCCCCTCTCCAAGGGGAGAGGGGAGTGATATGACTTGTGAATTTACCACTTGTTAATGGATAATCACTCAGCTCGTTAACTTGTGAACTTGTAAAATTGTAGACTAACACATTTGTCAACACGTTAACTTATCAACTTGTCAACTTGTTAACTCGACAACTAAAAAAGCTCGTTAACTCGTCCACTCATAAACTAATAAACATCCCATACATATCCCGATGAAGAAAAATTTTGTAGAAGAACTAAGATGGCGCGGCATGTTGGCGCAGATTATGCCTGGAACAGAAGAACTGTTGCAGAAGGAAACGGTTACGGCGTACCTTGGAACAGACCCCACAGCCGACTCTTTGCACATCGGGCATCTAGCCGGCATCATGATGTTGCGCCACTTGCAGATGTGCGGACACAAGCCCATCATACTCGTTGGAGGTGCAACGGGCATGATTGGCGACCCCTCGGGCAAGAGCATGGAACGTAACCTGCTCGACTCGAAAACGCTATATCACAACCAAGAGTGCATCAAAGCACAGGTGGCGAAGTTCCTCGACTTCGATGCCAAGGGCGACAACGCCGCCGAGATGGTGAACAACTACGATTGGATGAAAGACTTTTCGTTCCTCGATTTCGCACGAACGGTGGGCAAACACATCACCGTTAACTACATGATGGCCAAGGACAGCGTGAAGAAACGCCTCAATGGTGATGCTCGCGACGGCCTTTCGTTCACCGAGTTTACTTACCAATTGTTGCAGGGTTACGACTTTCTACACCTCTACGAAACCAAAGGTTGCAAGCTACAACTAGGCGGTAACGACCAATGGGGCAACATGACCACGGGCGCAGAGCTTATTCGCCGCACCCTAGGCGTAGAAAACGAGGCCTACGCGCTTACTTGTCCGCTCATCACCAAGGCCGACGGAACGAAGTTCGGCAAGACGGAGAGCGGCAATATATGGCTCGATGCCAAGCGTACTTCGCCCTACATGTTCTACCAATTCTGGCTGAACGTGAGCGATACCGATGCCGAACGCTACATCAAGATATTTACTTCGTTGGATAAAGAGACGATAGATGCGCTGGTGGCCGAACAAAACGAAGACCCAGGAAGGCGCCCATTGCAAAAGCGATTGGCCGAAGAGGTTACCGTTATGGTTCATTCGCAAGCCGCGCTCGACCAGGCTATGGAGGCCAGCAACATTCTTTTTGGCAAGGCCACAAAAGAAAATCTGCTTAAACTAGACGAGCAAACGCTGCTCGATGTGTTCGAGGGCGTGCCGCATTACGAACTGGATAAGGCACTGCTTGGCCTGCCTGCCATCGACCTTTTCACGCGCGAAGACGTGCCAGTGTTCGCCAGCAAGGGCGAAATGCGTAAGCTGGTGCAAGGCGGAGGCGTGTCGCTGAACAAGGAAAAGCTTGCCGCTGCCGACCGCCCCGTTACTGCCGACGACCTTATCGACGGCAAATACCTGCTTGTTCAGCGTGGAAAGAAAAACTATTATTTGCTTATCGTGAAATGATGCGTTGCGCTTTTGCGCATACCGCCATATAAAGTTTCGCCCCTTTATCTCGGTTGGGACATTCGCAAGGCTGAAAAGCCAAATGCGAAATCCTCAAAAAGAGATAAAGGGGCGAAACTGTTTTCTAGGGCTTAGTGCGGGTGTCCTCTACACTTTCAGTAACCCTATCTTTGCCCATTATGGCAAAATGGTTTGTTTTTTAGACGTTCGTCTGCCAACAAGTTGCCTGCAATATACCTGTACAAAGCCCTTTGTAGTGGGGCTACAAGCACCTTGTAGTGCCAGTACAAGCGGCTTGTAGTGCTAGTACAAGAGCCTTGTAGCCCTAGTACAAACGGCCTTGTATTGGTTCGTATGCACTTCCTGTTGCCACTACAAGCTGCTTGTGCCGATGCACGTAGGCCGCATAGGGCTGTTGGTTGCCTAATGGTTATGCTTACAAAGCTTAGCTTTTTTAGCCATAACCATCGCCAAAGCCCTTGCTTTAAGCCTCAACCCTGCGTGTACCCATGCGGGCCTCAACCACATTCACCACATAGTCGGCCAGCTTTTCGCATTCGTTAATGATGTCCATATACATCGTTCCCACATTATAGGTGTACTCGTGGTTGTCAATGTCGTTGATGTTTTGGTTGCGAAGTTGGTTGCGATAGTTGTTAATTTCGGTCTCGATGTTAAACGAACGGGTCGTGTCCAAGTACTCCTTACGTCCACGAATGATGATGTTCATCTGCGAAAGGCAATCGTCGGTAAGCTCAAACATCTGGTGGATGCGTTCGTATTGCTTTTCGGTAAAGTCCTCCTTCGAGCTCACCAGTCGGCTAATCGTTCGCGCAAGGTTATAGCAGCTGTCGCCGATACTTTCCAATTCGGAAATCTCGCGCATCATGTCGCGTATTTTTCCCTTCGTATCGTCGCTCAGGTGTGCATCGCTCACCGCACTCAGATACTTGGCAATCTCTTGCTCCATATTGTCGGATATGTTCTCATACTTTTCTATACGCGAGTAAAGCTTAACAAACTTCGATTCGTCGCGTGTGACGAGCAATTCGCGCACCATGCCAAACATACGCTGCATACGTTCTGCAAAGCTGCTAATCTCCTTATGCGCTTCTAGCACCGAGAGTTCGGGGGTCTTCATAATGCCAGCTTGAATGAAACGCAGACGGAACTCTTCCTCCTCGTCTTTCTTGCCCGACTTGATTATCCAGCACACCACGCGTTCTATCTGAGGTATGAACCAGATGAGCACCCCCGTGTTGAAGAGGTTGAAACAGGTGTGGAAAGCGGCCAGTATAACAGGCAATTTAAGTGCCAATTCGGCTTGCGTAAGCTTTGGCCCTTCGGGATTATAGCCCACCATGTTGCAAATCATGTTCACAAATGGGTAGAAAACGATGAGCACCCAAGTAACGCCAAACACGTTGAACACCAAGTGGGCCATAGCCGTTCGCCTGGCTTGCACGTTGGCGCCAAGGGCAACGAGGTTGGCCGTACCCGTTGTTCCGATGTTCTCGCCCATCACCAAGGCGATACCCAGGTATATGGGCAGCACGCCCGTAGAGCAGAGCAAAATGGTGATGGCCATCACGGCAGCCGACGATTGCACGATGAGCGTGATGATAGTGCCGATAATCAAGAAGATGATAATGGAGAAATAGCTGTTCACATCGAACGAGCCAAAGAAGTCGATAACAGCCTTGTTGTTCTGCAAGTCGAGCGACTTGCCCGTGTCGCTAAGCAAAACGAGGCTGTAAAAGAGAAACGATATACCAAAAAGAAAATCGCCTTTGTAGCGGTGCTTGCGCGAATAAATTAGCACAATACCCACTAGAAAGGCGGGGAAAACAAAGCTCGTGAGGTCTAACGAGAAGCCCAGCGACATGATCCAGGCTGTGAGCGTGGTGCCGATGTTGGCACCCATGATAACGGAGATGGCCTGTGTGAGGGTTAGCAAACCGGCGCTGACAAACGAAACGGTCATCACCGTGGTGGCTGTAGACGACTGAACCGCGCTGGTGATGAACGTACCCGTAAGCACGCCTGTAAAGCGGTTGGTGGTCATCGCACCTAAAACATGCCGCAATTGCGGTCCGGCCATCTTCTGTAAGGCTTCGCTCATAATCTTCATGCCGTAGATGAGCAATGCCAGCGATCCTGCAATCTTAAAAATAAAAGTCAGATAATTGGTTGTATCCATAAATTAACTATATTGTGGTCCGTTATTGTTGTGACTTTGAAATTTATTCTTTAACTTTACACTCACTAAATTCTTAATGTCGCTAAGCATGAAACGATCCATACAAATACGATGCAAAAATAATAAAAAAACCGCAAAGGTGGAAATCGGTAGCACACTTTATGATGTTTTTCACGAATTAAAACTCGATATGCCTTACGGCCCAATTAACGCCAAGGTGAACAACAAGATTGAGGGCATGCACTATCGCCTGTATCACAACAAGGATGTGGAGTTTCTCGACCTGCATTCGCCCTCGGCTTTGCGGGCCTACACGCGCACGCTTTTCTTTGTGCTGTGCAAGGCCGTTCACGACCTTTATCTGCACAGCAACGTGGTGATAGACATCCCCGTGAGCAACGGATATTACGTGGACCTCGACATTCAACGCCCCGTAACGCCGCAAGATGCCGACGATATTCGCCGCCGCATGCAAGAGATTATTGCCGCGCGCTTGCCCATATCGCGGCACGAAACAACAACCGATGCCGCCATCGCCATGTTTAAAAAAGTGGGCGACGAATCGAAAGTGCGCCTACTAGAAACCGTGGGTACGCTCTACACCACTTATTATGAGCTAGACCATTACGTGGACTACTATTATGGTTCGCTACTCACCAACACACGCGAGCTGCGCCTTTTCGGGCTTGAACCCTATTACGATGGTCTTTTGCTGCGCGTGCCCTCCACGCATAACCCCGCACAGCTGGGCGAGCTGGTGCGCCAAGACAAAATGTTCGAGATATTTAAGGAGCACCACCGTTGGCAACAGATATTAGGCATACGCACCGTGGGCGATTTCAACAAGGCGGTGGCCAATGGGTTCAGTGCCGACCTCGTACACGTGTCTGAAGCCTTGCAAGAAAAGAAGATAGCGCGCATTGCCGACGAAATTGCCGCACGGCCCGAAGTGCGCATGGTGCTGTTAGCTGGTCCGTCGTCGTCGGGAAAGACCACAACCTGCAAACGACTCTCGGTGCAACTGCTGGCAAATGGCATACGGCCCGTGCAAATTTCGTTAGACGACTACTTCGTTAATCGCGAACATACGCCCAAGGATGCCAATGGGGAATACGATTACGAGAGTCTTTACTCGCTAAACATACCATTGCTTAACGAGCATCTTGCAGCCCTGTTCCGTGGCGAAGAGGTTCGGATGCCCAAATATAACTTCATTGAAGGGCGGAGCGAACCCAACGGCAAACGTTTGCATCTGCCCAAAGACAGTATCTTGGTGGTTGAAGGCATTCATGCCCTTAATCCCGAACTAACGGCCCTCATCCCAGCCGAACAGAAGTACAAGGTGTATGCCTCGGCACTAACAACCATCTTGCTAGACAACCACAACTACATCCCCACCACCGATAATCGCCTACTTCGCCGCATCGTTCGCGACCATAAGTATCGCGGTGTGTCGGCGGCCGAAACCATTAAACGTTGGCCCAGCGTACGTGCCGGCGAAACAAAGTGGATATTTCCCTATCAAGAAGAGGCCGATGCCGTGTTTAATACGGCCATGCTTTTCGAGTTGGCCATCATCAAAACGCAGGCCGAGCCCTTGCTCGAACAGGTGCCAGAGAACAGCGACGAGTATTCCGAGGCCTACCGCCTGCGTAAGTTCCTTCGCTATTTCGCGCCCATGCCCTTCCATCAGCTACCGCCAACGTCGCTGTTACGCGAGTTCTTGGGCGGTAGCTCGTTCAGCTATTGATAGAAAGGTGATGAGTTGATGAGTTTATAAGTTTGTGAGTTGATGAGTTTGTGAGTTGATGGGTTGAGCTGTTAGCCGGTTCATGAGTTTATGGGTTAGCGGGCTGGCAAGTCCACTCGTTGTCCCGAACACCTTATTATATATACGGCAATTACCCACTAGATGCCGAATCCCGCTTACTAATTGCGGTGCATCTAGTGGGTAATTGCTAGGTTGGTGTCACGAGATTGAGCAAGTAAAGGCTACAACTTGTCTTTTCCCCTTTGGTTTTTGTCCTTGGTGTTGTTTCTAGCCAAGGGCAATGCGGTACCTTTAAGCCAGCTCACAAAGGCCTCTCGCCATTGCCTGCTTTCTTCTGAACCCTTCACATCGCTTGCACCAAAGCCGTGACCACCCGTGGCATAACGCACGAATTGGTGGGGAATGCCTTTTGAAGTGAGGGCAGAGTCGAGCAGCTGACTGTTGCCTGGATGCACAATGGGGTCGTCATCGCAGTGCACAAGGAACACGGGCGGACAGTCGAAAGGTATCTTGCGCTCCACCGAGAGCGAGTCTTTCAGCCTGTTGTCGGTCTTTTTCCATTCGCCCAAGATACCCTTTCGCGAGCGGCGATGCACGTAACGCTCGTCGGCAAGCGTAACAACGGGGTAGAGTGCGGCCACAAAGTCGGGGCGAACACTTACCTTTGGTTTGATGCCTAGCGGTGCAAGATAGTTTGTTGCGGCAAAGGCAGCCGAGGCCACTGCAAGATGTCCGCCTGCCGAAAAGCCCATAACGCCCACCTCTGTGGGGTTGATGCCCCATGCCGACGCCCCTTCGCGCACCAGTTGCACGCTGCGTTGCACATCGCGTAGCATGTCGGGTTGTCGCCGTCCGCGAATAAGCAGGCGGTAATGGGTGACAAAAGCCAGCACGCCTGCCACGCGATAGCGGAGCACAAAGGCAGCAATGCCCTGACTGTTGAGCCATCGCGCCACACCGTCGCCTTCGGTTCGGGTGTCTAGCCAATGGTAACTGCCGCCAGGACAAACGATAACGGCAGGGCAATCGCGCACTGCACCTTGCGGAATATAAGGCGTAAGGGTTACGCTGGCGGCGCGTTCGGGCGTGTCTTGCCATATTTTTAAGGGCTTATGCTGTTGGGCATGGCCTAGATATGCCATCAAAGCCAACAGCATGATAAGTACTTTTCTCATGCTCATCTTTAACATTGTTGGTTGTGCTACCTTAAATGTTTTGCAGCTTTTCTATTATCTTATTCCTACCCACTAGCGCCTCTGCCGTGGTGATGGCCGACAGCGGAACGCCGCAAATGCCGTGCAAGCCTACGCATTGGCCTGTAAGCAAAAGGTTACTTACCTTCGTAGCCACAGGCACTTGCGTGGCTAAGGGGTTGTGGCAGTCTTTGGCAAAGCCGTATATGGCACCCATAGGTGCGTGGTAATAGTCGCGCACGGTTAGTGGCGAGGCACTCCACAGGCTCTTAACGCATTGCCCAAAGCCGGGCCGTACCTCCTCCATGCGTTGCAAGATGCGTTGTTGGTGCCACGTTTTCCACGCCTCGTACTCCTTTCCGCGCCTACCCGTAAGCGTATCTTGCCATTGCTCCACCGCCGAGAAAGGCATTACGCAGTTAATGATGAGGTGCGTAGCCCATTCTGTCTGTTCTGCCGAGGGTGGCGTCATGTACATCATTCCGTAGGGCCACTGCTCGCGATCGTAATGGCCCAAGTGCCACACGTGGTGGTAATCGTGCTGGTAATAGCAAGTGTGGTTGATGTAAGGAAAGGTTTGCGGTTTCAGTTCTACAAACAGACTGAATATCGAATAGGTGTTGTCGATGGCGTTCAGGCGTTTGGTGTAGGCAGGGGTAAACGCCCCCTTGTCTACGATGCGCAGCGTTTCGGCCATGTGTGTGGCCGCTATATAATAAGGAGCGGTAAAGGTTCGCCCGTCTTTGGTTTGCACTGCGGTTGCCGTTCGGTTGTCTATGGCAATGCGAACCGCCTCTGCATCGGCCACCACTTGTCCCCCCGCATCTTCTATTACCTCGGTTAAAGCCGTGGCCAACTGCTGCGAACCGCCCACAAAGCGGTCGGTACCCTCGATATATAGCACGCTGATAAGGGCGTGAACGTAGGCAGGCGTTTTGCCCGAAACACCTCCATACATGGGGTTCATGTAGGCCAACACGTCGCAAAGCCGTTCGTCGTCGATGTAATGGGCGATAAACTTGTCGGCCGACCACAGGAAACGCTCGCTAAGTTGCGGAATGCTGTCGCCCGTTGGGCGCAGATTAAAGAGGTCTATCTCGTTGGCCAGCTGGTAAAGGGCCGCCACATAGCGTTGCAACTGCGTGCGCTGATGTGGAAAATGCTTGGCGAAACTCTCCACAAAACCTTCTTTTCCCTCGGCCACACGATAAGTGGTGTTGGTGGCAGCGTAGTAAATCTCGTCCATGCAAAGCTTGTCTACGGGTTGTAGGCGAAGTTTTTGCACGATGCCTAGGTGCTTGCAAATGCGATGGAGCGTTTGTCCTGGCCGAAATCCACCCAGTATGTGCATGCCCGTATCGAAGTGTATGCCGTGGCGGGCGAAGTTTTGCAGCCCTCCGCCCACGATGTGGTTCTTCTCCAACACCGTTACTTGCCAGCCTTCTTTGGCCAAAAGCGCACCGGTGGAGAGGCCGCCTAGTCCGCCGCCTATGATGATAATGTGGTTGTTGTTCATAATTTTAGTTTCTCTCCCAGCACTTCGCCGCAAGTTAACAGCGTACCAACCAGCGTACCCAACATGCCATGCGAGTTGACGTTTTGACCTGCAAAGAACAGGTTGGGTATGCGTGTGCGACTTGGAACGTGGCAAGCCGACCCCAGCCTTACATCTTTGGCCACGCCATACATGCTGCCTTGCAGGGTAGAAGTATATTGTTCGTAGGTGAGGGGGGTGGAAGTGAAGTAGCAGTCTATGGCCTGGCGCAAGCCTGGCGCATGCCTTTCAACGGCGTTGATAAGCCTTTCGGCCCTATCGCGTTTAAAGTCTTCGTACGCCTCGCCGCGGTGCATAATGCGCGTGTTGGCCCATTGTTGCACTTCTTCGTAACGCATGTAGCTCATTATCTCGCCGCAAGTAGCCCACTGTTGGTGTGTGTTGGGCTGTGCATCGGCTGCAAGCGCATCGCTAAGATGCACATAAAGAAAACCGCAAGGCCAGTTGTCGGCCGTGTATTGTTCGCATTGCCAAGGCGTATCGGCAGCATAGCCATACAAGTTGTGGTTGCGATAGGGCATGGCTTGCGGCTTAAACTTGATGTAAACGGTAAACACGCCCTTGGTGTTGGGCAGGTTTAGCATGCGCTGACGAAAGGCGGGACGTATAAGATTGGTGTCGTTCAGCATGTGCATCACCAGCGTTGGGTGTATGGCGGCTATCACAAGGTCGGCCTCAAAGTGTTCGCCGTCGGCCGTTGTCACGCCCGTTGCCTTGCTGTTGTTGCAGGTTATGTGTTCAACGCGTTTGCGCGTGAGCACCCTTCCGCCCCTTCGTGCGATGCCTTCTGTAAGTTGTTTGGCAATGATGTCACTTCCACCAGCTAGGCGAAAGGCACTTTGGTTGTAGAAATTGGTGATGAAGGCGTGGGTTGAGAAAGGCGTTTGTCCGCGTTCGCCTGCATAGAGCGGCAGATTTCCCACCAACACGTTTCGCAAAAGGGCATCGTTGGTAAATCCATTTATCACCTCGTCTACGGCGCGCATTTGGTATTCGGTTTTCAAGTGCATTTGTTCGGGCGTTGGCCGATGCCCGTTTATGGGCGACGCCTGCGCCAATTGTTCCACCAAATTGAGGTAGCGGTGCAGCCCATCCCGTTCTTTGGGGAAGTGCGCGGCAAGCGTTTCTACAAAAGCCTCGTGGCCATTGGCAAAGGCAAACCTGCCTTGCGGCATCGAAATCACGTCGTAACCCGTTGTGTCTAGTCGGCTAAGCGGCAGGTTTTCTAATTCAAGATAGCGCAAAAGGGGGTGCAAAGTTTGCCCCTCTTCCGCACTTCCGATGAAGTGCATGCCCGTTTCGAACTTCGCACCTTTGCGCACAAAGCTCTGCAAACAGCCGCCTGCTTGCGTTTCTTGTTCGAGTACGGTAACCTCGTATCCGTTTCGTGCGAGTATGTGTCCGCACGAAAGGCCGCCAAGTCCGCTACCAATGATGATGCACTTTTTCATTTATTGTTGGTGGTTGGGCCATGTATCGACGCCCGTTTTCTATGGATGTTAGCTTTTCTGGGCTTGCTGTGGCTGTTGGCTTTCTAGGCTTACTTATTCTCAAACAGGCACTGCGCCACCTGCTGCGCCACGTTCTTGTTTTCAAATCTTTGCACGTATTCCATGCTCCGACTGATAGATTCGTCGCGCCCTGCTTGCCCTTTCAGTCTGGCATTGATGGCTTGCGCCATGCCCTTATGGTCGTTTGGTGCCACATATAGGCTATGTGGGCCGCCCGCTTCTTCAAGGCACGACCCCGTACACGCCACAACGGGCAGTGCGCTTTGTATGGCCTCGATGATAGGAATGCCAAAGCCTTCGTAGCGCGAGGGATAGGCAAACACTTCGGCCTGCTGGTAAATGGCCGGCAATTCGTTGTTGGGCACATTGTGCAAGAAATGCACGCGCGCCGACAAACCATTGTGCGCCGCCCACGATTTCACCTTATTGATATAAGGCGTGGGGCGGCCCAGCACCACCAAATGCACTTCCCTGTCCACGTTCTTCATGGCCTTGACCGCAAGCAGCACGTTTTTTCGCGCCTCGATAGTGCCCACATTCAGCACAAAACGCGATGGCAGTGCATAGCGTTGGCGCACTTCGTTCAGCTTTTCGGGCGTTGCTCGCTCGCGAAAACGCGTGTCGCAGCTTTGATATATCACGCTGATGCGCTCTTCGGGATAGTGGCCATACTTCATGATGTCGCGCTTGGTGCATTGGCTAATGGCGATAATGCGGTTGGCCTCTTTCAGCGTTTTGTGGAACTTCCAACGGTAAATCAGCGCGTCCCACCAATGATAGAACTCGGGATGGCGCATAAAAATAAGGTCGTGAATGGTGACAACGGCATCGATGCCTGCGTGTTTAACGCCTTTGGGCAGTTCGCCCGACAAGCCATGAAACACCTGTACGCCATCGCGCAGCAGGTCTTTCACCATGCCGCCACTTCTCCACGCCGCCTTTTTCAGCGCGTTTTTCGCGTTCTTGGGGTACACCATGCGCAGGTTCGGCGCACTTTTCACCTGTCGGGCCAAGTCTTCTCGGCCCGCATCGGGTGCATAAAGCAGCAGTTGTGCGTTGGGATAGAGGGCTGCAAGGTCGTTAACTAGGTTGCGCCCGTATGCTCCCAAGCCCGTTCCGTTCCGCACTACGCGTTTGGCATCAAAGCCCACAATAATGTTCTTGTCTTCGTTCATCAGGCACAAACTTACACAAAAAATGCGTAAATCAATGCAAAATCTGAAAATAAGATGTGTAGTTGGCATATATTTAAGCAGAAAATACTTATTTTTGTACTTGCACATAAATCGTAAAAGAAATGAAGCGCTTTTGTATGGCCATACTCTTTGTGTCGTTTTTTGCCGCCTACTCGTGGGCGCAAAAGGACGGCCAGCTCCGTGTAAACCCCGAAGAGAAGGAGGTAGACATGGATAATCCCACCTTTGTGCCGATGGTAAAGGTGGGTAGGGTGCTGGATAAGGGCGACAGCATACAATATGTTGAGCTGAACAAGATATATGTTTATCCGCAGCTTACGTTTGAAAACGAACGCCAACGAATGGAGTACAACCGCCTTGTGTATAACGTAAAGAAGGTGTTGCCCATTGCCAAAGAGGTGAACAAGATTATTATCGAGACCTACGAATACTTGCAAACGCTGCCCGATAAGAAGTCGCGCGACGAGCACATGAAACGTGTTGAGGCCGACATCAAGCGCGAATACACGCCACGAATGAAGAAACTAACCTACGCGCAGGGTAAGTTGCTTATCAAGTTGGTGTATCGCGAAACCAGTTCGTCTTCGTATCAGCTCATACAAGCCTTTCTTGGACCCATCCGCGCAGGCTTTTATCAGGCCTTCGCCTGGTTTTTCGGGGCTAGTCTTAAAAAGGAATATCAGCCTAATGGCGTGGATAGACTAACCGAAAGGGTGGTGTTGCAGGTGGAGGCAGGGCAGTTGTAGGAGCTGGGAGTGTTTGGTTAATCCTACTAATCCTACTAATCAGACTGGTCAGACAAGTCAGACTGGTCAGACTGGTCCGACTGGTCCGACTGGTCCGACTGGTCCGACAAGTCCGACTGCTCCGCTTTATCCCCTTTTTTAGGTATTGTATGCTTTCCATATAATGCCTATCTTTGCAAAGCATTGCTGTACATCGGCATTAACTAACCTTTAAATGCGAATGTTCAAAATATGTTTTGCAATGCTCTTGTTTGTCGTGGGCGCGGCCACAACGCTCAAAGCGCAGGGCGTTTTGCTGAACGGCACCGTCAAAAGCAAAGGCGATGGGCGGCCAATAGAATATGCCACCGTTACGCTAAAAGAGTGCGAGCTGTGGGCTATCACCGACAATAAGGGGCGTTTCGCCATTAAAAACGTGCCTATGGGCAACGTAACGCTCACCGTTCGTTGCCTAGGCTTTGCTACGTTTACCACGAAGGTGAACGTAAGGGCAGGCATGCCACGTGTAGATATCGGCCTAAACGACGACAACCTGAAACTGAACGAGGTGGAAGTGGTGGCCAAACGCAAGGGAGATGCCACAACAACAAGCTACACCATCGACCGCTTGGCCCTTGATAACCGACAAGCCTTGAACCTTGGCGACATCATGAGCCTTCTTCCTGGCGGCAAAACATGGAACAGTTCGTTGCTGCGCGACACCCGCATTGCCCTTCGCAGCAGCAGCGGAGAGATGGGTAACGCCTCGTTTGGTACGGCCATCGAGGTGGATGGGGTGCGACTGGACAATAACGCCACGCCCGGCGAAACGCTCGGAGCAGGTACGCGTACCCTTAGCACGGCCAATATCGAGAGCGTTGAGGTGGTTACGGGTGTGCCGTCGGTGGAATATGGCGACCTAAGCAACGGCATTGTGAAGGTGAACACGCGTAGCGGAAAATCGCCTTTCATCGTAGAAGCCAAGCTAAACCAAAACACACGCCAGCTGGCACTAAGCAAAGGCGTTGACCTTGGCGGCAAAATGGGACTGTTTAACTTCTCAATGGAGCACGCACGCACGTTCGGCGACATCACTTCGCCCTTCACCGCCTACCAACGCAACGTGCTTTCAGCCCAGTATATGAACGTGTTGATGCGCCAAAACATGCCCCTAACGCTGAAACTTGGACTTACGGGCAACGTGGGCGGATATAATTCGAAGGCCGATCCCGATGGCGAACTAGACAGTTATAAGAAAGAACGCGACAACAGATTTACCGCAAACTTCTCGGCCGAGTGGCTACTCAACCGCAAATGGCTCACCAGTGTGGTACTGAAATCGTCGCTTTCATATGCCGATCAGCTATACGAGAATTACAGCCACACAAGTTCGGCCACCACACTGCCTTACATCCACACCATGAAAGCGGGCTATTTCGTGGCCTACGACTATGACAAACACCCCTCGGCAGACATCATTCTGGGGCCTACGGGCTATTGGTATGTGCGCAGTTTCAACGATAGTCGCCCCCTAAGTTACGCCTTTAAGTTGAAGGCCGATTGGGTAAAGCGCTTCGCGCGCATATATAATAAGGTGTCGGTTGGGGCCGATTACACCGGCAGTCGCAACCTCGGCCGCGGCACTTACTACGAGAAGGCGCGCCTAACACCCACATGGCGACCCTACCGTTACCACGAATTGCCCACGCTGAACAACCTTGCCGTCTATGCCGAAGAACGCCTGAACATGCCAACGGGCAAGCTTTCGAACATGGAACTGACCGTGGGCATCCGCAACGACATCAGCCACATCGCTGGTTCGGCCTACGGAACGGCCTCAACCCTCTCGCCACGCGCCAACCTCCGTTACGTGTTTTGGCATGGTCGCGATACGTGGATGCGAAGTCTTTCGGCACATGTGGGCTGGGGAAAATCGGTTAAATTGCCCTCGTTTCAAGTGCTTTACCCCCGCACCAGCTATATAGACCGACTGGCATTTACGCCTGGTAGCACGGCCGACAACAAGGCTTACTATGCCTATCACACCTTTCCGTCGCAGGCGGTGTACAATCCGCAACTGCAATGGCAGTACACCAACCAGCTTGACCTTGGCTTACAGGCCAACATCGGCCACACACGCATTAACGTTTCGGCCTTTTATCACAAAACGTTTAACCCATATACGGCCGTAGTGGTGTACAAACCCTACACCTATAAGTACACTTCGCAAGCTGCATTAGAGCATTGTCCCATCCCATCGGCCAACCGCGAATACCACATCGACCAACAAACAGGCATCGTAACCGTAAGGGACATCACGGGTGCCAACGCCCCCATACAGCTGCCTTACAAGGAAAGGGAAGGCTATCTGAGCAACCGCAAATACGTAAATGGGTCGCCCACCGAACGTTTCGGTATAGAATGGATTGTGGATTTCGCCCCAATCAAGGCGCTACGCACTTCGCTTAGGCTCGATGGAAACTACTATTACTACAAGGGATTAGACGATTTGCTCTTCGCCGCATTGCCTTCGGAGGCTGGCACGCTCAATGCCCAAGGCAAGCCTTACACCTATATTGGCCATTATCGCGGCAGCGGAACAACCTCTACCGACAATACGGCGTCGCCCTCGGTAAGCAACGGTTCGCTCACGCACGAGTCCAATCTCAACATTACCCTCACAACCCACGTGCCGCGCATACGTATCATCATGTCGCTACGCGTGGAGTGTTCGCTCTATCAATACAACCGTCCGCTAAGCGAATTGCCAAACGGAGCGCGCGGATATGCTTTGGAGAAGGGCGACGATTTCTTTGGAAAGCCCTACACGCGGGATGTTCGCGATAAGCACATGGTGGTTTATCCCGAATATTACAGCACGTGGGAAGAACCCGATAAGCTTATCCCTTTCGCCGAAAAGTTTGCTTGGGCCAAAGACAACGACCCCGCTTTGTTCAACGATTTGGCTAAGCTGGTGCAACGAACCAACTATGCCTTCGTGATGAATCCAGAACGTTTGTCGGCCTATTACTCGGCCAATTTCAGCGTAACGAAGGAGATTGGCGACCGCGTACAGGTGATGTTCTATGCCAATAACTTCTGGAACACCATGAGCCGAGTGCGTTCCACGCGCACAGGGCAAGAAACTTCGCTCTATGGCAGCTCGTATGTGCCCGCCTTTTACTATGGGTTGGGGCTGAAAGTGAAGATATGATGGGGGAGTAATTGAGTAGTAAAGTAGTAAGTAGTAAAGTAGTAAGTAGTTATGGAGTTAAGTAGTTAAGGAGTTAAGCCAAATGTGTTGTTGCAGCGTGGCAAACGTTCTCACAAGCTCACAAGCTTATAAACTCATCAACTCACAAACCCACAAGCTCATCAACTCATCAACTAAAAAGCTCATCAACTAAAAAACTCATTAATAAATAAGCAATTATGTATCGCAAAACAATTCTTATCAATTCGTTCTTAGCAGTGTTTTTTGCGCTGCTGGTTTTGTCGTGCAGCAGCGACGACAAGGTAGACACGGTGCAAACCTGTAAGGTTAACGTAACTTTGCAGTATCCCGAAAACAGCATTCAGCCCTACGAAGGCGCAAAAGTTGAACTTGTTGACGCACGCGCATCAGTATTTGTTGCCACAACTAACGCAAAGGGAGTGGCCGAATTCACTGTGCCAGCAGGCATATACGATGTTCGTAGTAGTGCAACACGCGGCGATGGAACATGGAAATTCCACCTTAATGGCAACAAAAGCAAGGTTGTTGTGTCGCCCCCCACTACGGAAATAACACTTGAAATGAAGCTGTCAAAGGCCAAGGCCGCCCAGATTATTATTAAAGAGCTTTATTGCGGAGGATGTCCTGCCGATCAAGGTACTGGCTATTTCCACCAAGATAAGGGCTTTATCCTCTACAATAATAGTGCAGAAGTGGCCACAATTGAGAACTTAGCAGTTGGAATGGTCGACCCATTTAACGCCCATTCACCTAAAAACGATTGGATGAAAAATGGCAAATTGGAATATGATGGGAAAGGTTTTATCCCTGCCATACATGGTATCTGGTATTTCCAAAAGCCCATAACGATACAAC
>ERZ772766.516-NODE-516-length-22530-cov-7.911546_pt1 | contig 22530 bp, 27 predicted proteins | sample MGYA00511379_ERZ772766 | MGnify/ENA primary metagenome ERZ772766 (study PRJEB29015, sample SAMEA2737895) | human oral metagenome | biome: human oral; feature: human-associated habitat; material: dental | place: China | collected 2116 ...
ATCAGGCCGGGGCCCTCGGGCTCGTTGAGGAGCTCGTGGTAGGCGCCGTCGATGATGCGCAGGTGGATGTCGGCGTCCGGGTGCGCTGCGCGTGCCCCGCGCACGAGCTCGCGCGAACCGCGCAGGTCTGCCATGAGGTCGTGCGACCCGTGCATGACGAGGGTCGGAGTGCGCAGGCGGTTGGCGCGGGCGATCACCTCGTCGCCCTGAATGATCATGGTCGCGCCCGTCAGGATCGGCACACCGCCCTTGTAGGTGAGCGGATCCGCGTCGAAGTCGCGCTGGACCTGCAGGTCGCGCGACAGGGGAGAGACCTCCATGTCGGAGGCGCCCTTCGCCACGACGAGGCCGGGGCGCAGCCGCGCGATCGGCAGAAGCCTGCGCGCCTGGGAGGTGGAGACGTGGGGGAGGGGACGCAGGGCGGGCGCGGACAGGACGGTGCCGCGCAGCCGCGTCGGGTCGAGGATCGTGGAGGCGGCAGCGATGATGCCGCCCATGGAGTGTCCGAACAGGAACAGCTCCGGCGTGCGCGCGTGGGCGAGGGCCGCCCGGCGCGCATCACCGAAGTCGCGGATCAGCGCGCCCACGTCCACGCGGGCGCGGGGACCGTCGGAGGTCCCGTGGCCCGCGTGGTCGTAGTAGGCGACGTCGTAACCCGCGCGGGTGAGCGAACAGCGCAGGTGGGCGTAGCGCCCGCAGTGCTCCGCGTACCCGTGGGCGAGGAGGACCGTCCCGAGGGGGGCCTCCTGCGCTGTTCGTTCGAACGAGACGTGCATCAGGCGAAGAGCTCCTGCACGCGGGTGATGCCCTCGACGAGGTCGTCGTCGGACAGGGCGTAGGAGAAGCGCAGGAAGCCGGAGCGTCCGAATGCCTCACCGGGAACCGCCGCGACCTCGACCTCGTCGAGGATCAGGTCGGCGAGCTCGCCTGACGTGTTGGCGACGCGGCCGCGGATCTCGCGACCCAGCAGGCGCTCGACGGAGGGGTAGACGTAGAACGCACCCTTGGGCGTGGGAACGTCGAAGGCGTCGATCTGGCGCAGCATGTCAACGATCGTGCGGCGGCGACGGTCGAAGGCGACGCGCATCTCGTTCACCGCGTCCAGGGAGCCGGACACGGCGGCGCGCGCGGCCTCCTGAGCGATGTTGTTGACGTTGGAGGTCAGGTGCGACTGGAAGGACAGGGCGGCCTTGATGACGTCGGAGGGGCCGATCATCCAGCCCACTCGCCAGCCGGTCATCGCGTAGGTCTTGGCGACGCCGTTGAGGATGACGGCCTGGTTGGCCAGTTCGGGCACCAGCTTGACGATGTGCGCGCTCTGCGCGTCCTCGTACAGGAGGTGCTCGTAGATCTCATCCGAGATAACCCAGATGCCGTGCTCGAGGGCCCACTGGCCGATCGCGGTCAGCTCCTCGGGCGTGTAGACGCTGCCCGTCGGGTTGGACGGCGAGCACATGAGGAGCACCTTCGTGCGAGGGGTGCGCGCGGCCTCGAGCTGCTCGACGGTCACCTTGTAGTCCTGGTCGGCGCCAGCGAAGACCTCAACGGGGGTCGCGCCGGCGAGCTTGACGACCTCGGGGTAGGTGGTCCAGTAGGGTGTCGGCAGGATGGCTTCGTCGCCGGGGCCCAGCAGTGCGCCGAAAGCCTGGAAGACGGCCTGCTTGCCGCCGTTGGTGACGACGATGTCGGCGGGGGAGACCTCGTAGCCGGAGTCGCGCAGCGTCTTGGCGGCGATGGCTTCGCGCAGCGCGGGCAGGCCGGCGGCGGGCGTGTAGCGGTGCATCGCGGGGTTGCGAGCGGCCTTGACGGCGGCCTCGACGATGTAGTCGGGCGTGGCGAAATCGGGTTCGCCGGCGCCGAAGCCGATCACCGGGCGGCCGGCGGCCTTGAGGGCCTTGGCCTTCGCATCCACGGCCAGAGTCGCGGATGGGGTGATGGCGTTGAAACGATCAGAGACACGGGTGCGAGGAGTATTGGTCACCCCTCCATGGTCCCACGTCGCGCGCGCGTGTGGCGGGGAGCGTACACAATGCGCGCGTGGGCTACCTCTCATTTACGAGGTCGGGGCTGGTATTACGCGGCATGTGACCCGCCGACGCGTGTCTCGGTTGGACAAAGCGCCGCCTTATCCACTAATGTTCGTCAGGCAGGTTTTCCTGCGTAGGGCAGTGGCGCAATTGGTAGCGCACCGGTCTCCAAAACCGGCGGTTGTGGGTTCGAGTCCCGCCTGCCCTGCGGATTAGGCTGATCATTTTCGTAGGAGGATTCCCATGGCCGATCGTGTTGCCTCGGACGCTGAATCCTCGCGCCGAGATCGCACTAAGAGCGCTGCCACCCGCAAGCGTGGTGACGCCGACAAGGAACAGAACAAGCGTCCCGGCTTCTTTGGTGGTATCTGGCTCTTCTTCAAGCAGGTCATCGACGAAATGAAGAAGGTGACCTATCCGACGGGATCCGAAACCTGGACATACTTCGTCGTCGTCGTTGTGTTTGTCGCCGCAATCATGCTTTTCGCTGGCCTACTCGACTTCGGATTCGGTAAGCTAAGTGCATTGATCTTCGGCTGAGACCGACGAACCCGCCCGCAGGATACTGCAGGCGGGTTTCTTCTACGGTCCGGCCCCATCTGCAGGAGGGAAACGTCGTGAGCGACGAACAGTACACCGAGGACCAGGTCCTCGAGGCCGCCCAGGAAACCGTCGAGCAGGAGACCGTCGAGGCTCCGGCTCAGGACACTGTCGAGGAGGTGACCGAGGAGGTCGCCACCGAGGACGCCGCGTCCGAGGAAGAAGCACCGGCCTCGGTTGAAGAGGAAGCGATCGCCAAGCTGCGCCGCAAGCTCTACACGTCTCCCGGCGACTGGTACGTCATCCACACCTACTCCGGCCACGAGCGCAAGGTGAAGGCGAACCTGGAGCAGCGCATCACCACCCAGAACATGGAGGACTACATCTTCGCCGTCGAGGTCCCGGACGAGTACGTCATGGAGTACCGCGGCAACGCCAAGAAGCGCGTGCGCCACGTGCGCATCCCCGGCTACGCGATCGTCTGCATGGACTTCAACGAGGCCTCGTACCGTGTCGTTAAGGAAACCCCCGCCGTCACCGGCTTCGTGGGTGACCAGCACAACCCCGTGCCGCTCTCGATCGACGAGGTCGTCATGCTCCTGACGCCCAACGTCCTCGAGGAAGCCGCCGAGGCCGCCAAGGATCAGCCCGCACCCGTCCAGGTCGTCCAGACCCAGTTCGAGGTCGGCGAGATCGTCACCGTCACCGACGGACCTTTCGAGACCATGTCGGCCACGATCTCCGAGATCATGCCCGAGACCCAGAAGCTCAAGGTCCTCGTCACCATCTTCGAGCGCGAGACGCCGCTCGAGCTCGGCTTCGACCAGGTGGAGAAGCTCGAGCAGTGACATCACGCACCCGGACTTGGGATCAAGCCCGGAATCGCGTTATGATTCACTTTTGTGTGCGTAGGGCGCACTATGCCCGCTGAAACCCAGTGAGCAGTGCCCGACGTTCCGCCTGACCGGCACCCGTCGGTCAGAACTTCAGAAGAAAGACCCGCATTCATGGCACCGAAGAAGAAGGTCACCGGCCTGATCAAGCTTCAGATCGCAGCCGGCGCCGCCACCCCCGCTCCGCCCGTCGGCCCCGCTCTGGGCCAGCACGGCGTGAACATCGTCGAGTTCACCAAGGCTTACAACGCGGCCACCGAGTCGCAGCGTGGAAACATCATCCCCGTTGAGATCACCGTCTACGAGGATCGTTCCTTCACGTTCGTCCTCAAGACGCCGCCCGCCGCTGAGCTCATCAAGAAGGCTGCTGGTATCCAGAAGGGTTCCGGCACCCCCAACACCGTCAAGGTTGGTTCGATCACGATGGATCAGGCTCGCGAGATCGGCCAGTCCAAGATGGCTGACCTCAACGCCAACGACATCGAGGCCGCGGCCAAGATCATCGCCGGCACCGCCCGTTCCATGGGCATCACCGTCGAGGGCTGACCTCAACCAACCCCCCGTGGTAGGGCAGGCGCTGCCCGACACCCACGACTGCAAGGAGAAGAAGCAGAATGACCAAGCGCTCCAAGAGCTACCGCGCAGCGGCCGAGAAGGTCCACGCGGACGTGCTGTACACCCCCTTCGAGGCCATGAAGCTGGCCAAGGAGACCACCGTCACCAAGTTCGACTCGACCGTTGAGGTCGTGCTCCGACTCGGCGTCGACCCCCGCCAGGCGGACCAGATGGTCCGCGGCACCGTTTCCCTGCCGCACGGCACCGGCAAGACCGCCCGGGTCTTGGTCTTCGCCGTTGGTCCGCGCGCTCAGGAAGCGATTGACGCAGGCGCCGACGAGGTCGGCGGCGACGAGCTCATCGAGAAGGTTGCCAAGGGCTACACCGACTTCGATGTCGCCGTTGCTACCCCCGACCTGATGGGCAAGGTTGGTCGCCTCGGTCGCGTCCTCGGCCCCCGTGGCCTCATGCCGAACCCCAAGACGGGCACCGTGACCATGGATGTCGCGAAGGCTGTCAAGGAGATCAAGGGTGGTCGTATCGAGTTCCGCGTCGACAAGCACGGCAACCTGGCGTTCATCGTCGGTAAGGCGTCTTTCGCCGCCGAGCAGCTGACCGAGAACTACGCGACCGTCCTGGACGAGGTTCTGCGTCTCAAGCCGACCTCCGCGAAGGGCCGTTACCTGATCAAGGGCTCCGCCGCCACGACGATGGGCCCCGGCATCCCGCTGGATGTCACCAAGGTCAAGGACCTGCTGGAGAAGTGAGCTCAGCTCGCTGACGAAGCAATCCGGGTCCCCAGCATTGCTGCGCGGGGCCCCGCCTTTTGTCTCAAGGTCTGCCGGTGCTCGTCTGGGTGGCATGTGACCTCTGTTAGGGACGTAGGTCACGTTCTATATGGATAAAGTAGGGTACCCTTAATTCGCTTCTATAAACCTATATTCGTGAAGGGTTATGAAAATGTCTCAGGTTGCGGGTTCGGGTGTCACAAAGGCGCGCTCGGCCGTCACGATTGGTGCTTTCACCGCCGTCTACTTCGTCCTGATGTGGTGCTCCGGAATGCTGGGCTTCTTCGGACCGGCGTTCATGTTCGTCGGCTGGATTGTTGGCCTCCTCCTCAATGGGCCCGTCGTCATGCTGATGATGGTGCGCTCGCGCATGTTTGGCACACTGACGATCATGGCTGGTGTCGTCGCCTTCCTGATGGTCGTCACCGGGCACTCGTGGGTGACCGTGCCGGTTGCTCTGATTCTCGGCTTCCTGGGTGACCTCATCGCACGTGGTGGCGGCTACGTGAGTGCCCCTCGAAACATCGCCGCATACATGCTGTTCTCGCTGTGGATGATCGGTCCGCTCGCCCCGATTTTCTTCGCGCCGGACCCCTACTACGCGGATGTTGCGGCTCAGATGGGCCGGGACTACGCGGACGGCATGCGTGCGCTCTTTAGCCCCGCCGTTGTCGGCGGTTGGGTCGTCGTCGCGATGATCATCGCGTGCATCGGTGGGCTCATCGGTCGCTTCCTGCTGCGCAAGCACTTCGCGAAGGCCGGCGTTGCCTGAGATTTCGCTCGCCGAGGCCGTCCCAGGCGAGGCGACGAGCAGGCTGGATCCACGGACGAAACTGCTGGCGCTCCTCGTCCTCAATGCGCTCGTCATGCGCGCGAGTCCCACGTCCACCCTGCTGGCGGTGCAGCTGCTCGTTCTCGCGGCCCTTGCGTGGGAGGTCGGCGGCGGGACGGCTGTGCGTGTGGCCACGTGGTGCCTCGTGTGCGATGCATCCAGTCTCGGATCGCCGTTCCTGGTCGCATGGCTTCAGGGCGTGGGTTCGCCGCGTAGCCTCGTTCTCGTGATCGGCACGTGCAGCGCGATCGCATTCTGGTTTGCGCGGTTCTCCGCGGGCTTCGGCCTCGCCCTCTACGTGTACCGCACGACCGGGATTGGACAGATGAAGGCGGCGCTGCGGGCTGTTCACCTGCCGCGCGTCTTCGTCGATGCCCTCGTCGTTGCCTTCCGTGTGCTTCCGACAGTGGGAGCCGAGGCGGTCGCCATCCGCGAGGCGATGGAGATGCGCGGCGTCGACCTCGGGGTGCGCGGAGTTGTCCGTCACCCCCTCGTGATCGCCGAGCGATTCCTCGTCCCGCTGCTGTCCTCTATCGCGCGCGTGGCCGACGACCTGGCCGCATCGAGCGTCATTCGCGGCCTGGGTGGGTCCACGCGTCCCACCTCGCTGACGCGGCTGCGGGCAACCGCATGGGACGTGTACGCCCTGACGTGCGTCGCCGGAGTCATCGCCATCGAGACCTGTGCATACCTGGGAGTCCTTCCGTGATAGATGTTGAATCCCTGTCCTTCTCCTACGTTAGTGAGCTGACGGGGGAGCGCGTGGAGGCCCTGCGCGGGGTTGATCTGTCTGTCCGCCCGGGCACCCTCACCCTCGTGTGCGGGGCCTCCGGCTGCGGCAAGTCGACGCTCATGCGGGCGCTCACTGGACTCGTCCCGCAGATGAGCCCGGGCGAGCTTGAAGGAACGGTGCGGATTAATGGGCGTGACCTCGCCGAGGTCCCACTGACCGAGGTCGGTCACCTGTGCTCGTCGGTCTTCCAGAACCCGCGCACCCAGTTCTTCTGCGACACCGTCGCCGAGGAGCTGGCCTTCTGCGGGGAGAACTACGGCCGCGACCGCGAGGCCCTCATCGAGGCCAGTACGCGCGCCGCCGAGCTCATGGGCATCTCGCACCTGATGGACAGGAAACTCTCAACGCTGTCGGGTGGGCAGCTCCAAAAAGTTGCACTCGCCTGCGCGCTCGCGTCTGGTGCTCCGGTCCTCCTCGCCGACGAACCGACATCGAACCTGGACCCCGACGCCATCGCGGACGTGCGCCGCGCCCTGGCGGTCCTCAAAGAGCAGGGGATGACGATCATCGTCGTCGAGCACCGCCTCCACTTCCTGCGGGGGCTCGCCGACCAGGTCCTCCTCATGGAGGACGGGGCGCTCACGCGTCGGTGGACCGGCGAGGAGTTCTACGCGATGGGCGAGCGCGAACGCCAGTCGCTCGGTCTGCGTACCCTCGTGGACCCCGGACCGCCGCAGGCCTGGGTGAGCTCGCGGGACTGCCGGGACGAGGCCTCGGCCCGTGGGAGCGTGGGCCTATCCTGCCGGGACCTGAGCTTCTCCTACGGGAACACTCCCGTGTTTGACGGCTTCAAAGCGGACTTTCCGGTCGGCCGTATCACGTGCATCGCGGGCGTGAACGGGGTGGGGAAGACGACCCTCGTGCGCGTTTTGTGTGGGCTGGCTGCTCCCGGATCCGGGACGATCACCCTGGACGGGCGGGCGACCAATCGTCGGCAGCGCCGGTCAGTGTGCGCGCTCGTCATGCAGGACACCGGACGCCAGCTTTTCTCGGACACGCTTGCCGGAGAACTCACAATCGGGGCATCCGAAGCTAGCGGTGAGGCCGGAGAGAAGCTCCTGGCCGGCTTCGACCTCGCGCACCTGGGGGATCGGCACCCACTGAGCCTGTCGGGAGGACAAAAACAGCGCCTCGTCATCGCAGCCGCGCGCGCGACCGGGCGCCGCATCGTCATCCTCGACGAACCCACGTCGGGCGTCGATGCCCGGCACCTCGACTCAATTACCGCCACCCTGCGCCGCATCGCCGACGAAGGCGCGGCCGTCATCGTCGTCACCCACGACGGCGAGTTCGCCTCGGCCTGCGCGGACCGACTCATCACACTCACGCCGACGGGCGCCACGCGCGCCCGCGAAGGAGACCACCAATGACCGATACCGACGAGCGCGAGGCCGCCACTGCCTCGTCCCCGAATACCCCGCGTGCCGACGCGGATCACCCCGACGATCCGCGTGCGGCGCACCTGGCGGGCCAACGCGCCTTCAAGGAGCTGACCGCCCCCATCCGCGGATCCATGATCCTCTCCCGAGTGCTCGGACTCCTCTACGGTGCGCTCGCGGTCGCCCCCTACGTCGTCCTCGTCCAGCTCGGGGACGTGCTGTTGGCTGCGGCTCGCTCGGGTGCCGCGCCCGACCGGGTCGAGGTGATGACTCTCCTCATGTGGCTGACCGGCGCGTTCGGCCTCCGATACGGCATCTACTTCATCGCACTGACCGTCACTCACTTCGCGGATGTGCGCTTCGGGCACATCGTGCGCTCCCGCATGGTGAGCGTCCTCGCCGCCGCGCCCCTCGCCTGGTTCACATCCACGAACTCGGGGGCTGTGCGCAAAGCGATCCAGGATGACACGCATGACGTGCACACGGTCATCGCGCACGCTCCCGTCGAATCCGCGGCCGCCGTCAGTGCGCCAGTCTCCCTGCTGATCTACGCCTTCGTCGTCGACTGGCGGCTCGGGCTCCTCTCGATCGTGACGCTGCCCCTCTATGGACTCCTCAATGCGTGGATGATGCGAGGCATGGGTGAAAAGACCGCGCAGATGGATCGACACCTGACGCGGGTCTCGTCGACGATGGTCGAGTTCGTCTCCGGCATCAGCGTCGTCAAGGCATTCGGGACCGTGGGACGCTCACACGAGCGATTCACCCGGGCCGCCGAGGATTTCTCTCGCTTCTACGTCGACTGGTGCGGTCCCTTGCTGAAGGGGTCCGCGCTGGGGCAGGCGACCGTGTCTCCCTCCCTGATCCTGCTCATCTCGACGGCGGGAGGCTCCGCGCTCGCGGCCTGGGGCATTGTGAGCCCGGTCCAGGTGATCACCTGCGCGCTCATCGCCCTCGTCACCCCGGCGGCTATTGAGGTGCTGGGCACGACGACCTGGGCCTACCAGATCGCCGGGGCCGCCGCGCTGAGGATCGTGGGCCTGCTCTCCGTCGATCCACTGCCCGCCGAAGGGAACTCAGTGCCAGACGGATCGGACGTTGAGATCGATGGCGTGTCCTTCTCCTACGGGCAGACCCTCGCCCTCGATGACGTGAGCCTGACAATCCCCGCGGGCTCGGTGACTGCCCTCATCGGGTCCTCCGGCTCGGGAAAATCGACGCTCGCGACGCTGGTCGCGCGCTTCGCCGACCCGGACCGGGGGAGCGTGCGCATCGGCGGGATCGACGTGCGGGACGTCGCCCCAGATGTTCTCTACCGGCACGTCTCCTTCGTCCTCCAGGACCCGCAGCTCCTCGATATCTCTGTCCGCGACAACATCGCGCTCGGAGTCCCTGACGCCAGCGACGAAGCGGTGTGGGCTGCCGCCGGTGCCGCTCGCATCGACGACTACCTGCGCTCCCTGCCCCGAGGCCTCGACTCCGTCATCGGGGAGGACGCCCACCCCTCCGGCGGCCAGGCGCAGCGCATCGCGATTGCGCGCGCCCTCCTCGTCGATGCCCCCATCCTCGTCCTTGACGAGGCCACCGCCTTCACCGACCCGGAAGCCGAGGCCGATATCCAGGAGGCCCTCACCCGCCTCGTCCAGGGAAAGACGGTCCTGGTCATCGCGCACCGCGCCGCCTCGATCGCGGGTGTCGACCAGATCGCCATCCTCGACGCGGGCCGCATCATCGCGCTGGGCATGCCCGACCAGCTCGCCGACCACCCGTACATGCGGCGCATGAGCGCGCCCACGAAAGGACACTGACATGTTCGGCCTCATCTCACGGCTACGCGAGCCCCTCTCCGAGCAGGGGCGAGCCGACTTCGCCCAGGCGAGCATCCTGTCCTGCATCGTTGGCCTGGTGCGCGGCGTCTCCCTGGTCGCTTTTATTCCGGCCGCGCTGGCCCTGACCTCGGGGAATCCCGCGTGGGGCATGAGCCTGCGTGCCTGGCTCGTTGTGCTGGGCGTGTGTGCCGTCGCCTCGTTCATCGTCGAGTACCTGCTCGCCATGCGCTCCTACTCGGTGGCCTTCGACTTCCTGTCGAACATGCACCGAGCGATCGGTGACAAGGTCGCATCCCTGCCGCTCGGCTCCTTCCGTGCGGACACGGCGGGAAAGACATCCCGCCTCGTCTCGCGCGAGCTCATGGTGCTGGGTGAAATCTTTGCGCACATGTATTCGCCCCTCATCGCCGCGATCGTCACCTCGGCGACGATGCTCGTTGGCATCACGGTGTTTTCGCCGGTCCTCGGACTGGTGTGTGTGGTCGCGATCCCGGTGATCGGTGGGGGAGTGTGGGTGGCCCGCCGATGCCTGCAGTCGGGGGCTGCCCTCAAGGAACCTCCCGCTCGCGAGCTGTCCCACCGCATCGTCGAATACGCGACCAAGCAGGGCGCCCTGCGCGCGTGTGGACGTTCCTCCTCCTACGAGCCCCTCCTGTGCGCCGAGGACGCGTACGGGGTGGCCGCGCGGCGTTCTCTCATGCGGGAGACAGTCGGTCAGATCGTCAACGGCATGGCCGCCCAGGTCGTCGTCGTGACGCTTATCTGTGCGATCGGGTGGCTCGCGGTCGGGGAACACGTCGGCCCCGTGGCTGCAATCGTCGCCATCGGCCTGCTTCTGCGTTTCACGCAGATCCTCGTTGACATCGGGACGCTCGCCTCCGCCTTCGAGACGCGTCGCCCGGTCCTCGACCTCAGTCACGAGATCCTCTCCGCCCCCGAGCTGCCCACGCCAAACGGCCGGCGATGCGGGGAGGAGGCCCCGGCCTCGTCGGGCGCGTCCGTTGCCCTCGAGGACGTGTCCTTCTCCTACGAGGCCGACCACCCCGTCCTGCAAGGCGTTTCCTTCCGCGTGGAACCCGGAACGATGACGGCGATCGTGGGCCCCTCCGGCTGCGGCAAAACCACGATCGCGCGCCTCATCGCGCGCTTCTACGACGTGGACGCGGGACGTGTACTCGTCGGCGGTGGGGACGTTCGGGACTGGGATACTGCCGACCTCATGGCACAGCTGTCCCTCGTCTTCCAGGATGTCTACCTCTTCGACGACACCCTCGAGGCTAACGTGCGCGCCGGAAACCCAGACGCGACCCGCGCTGACATTGAGGAAGCGGCCCGCCTGAGCGGAGTCGACGAGATCGTCGAACGCCTGCCGCTCGGCTGGGACACCCCCGTCGGCGAGGCCGGCCGAGCCCTTTCAGGCGGCGAACGCCAGCGCGTCTCTATTGCACGTGCGCTCCTGAAAGCCGCGCCCGTCGTCCTCTTCGACGAGGCCACGAGCGCCCTCGACCCCGAGAACGAATCCCGCGTCACCGACGCCATGGCAGCCCTGCGGCGCGACGCGACCCTCATCGTCATCGCGCACAAGCTCGACACGATCACGGCCGCCGACCAGATCGTCGTCCTTGATGAGACCGGCCGCGTCGCCCAGATCGGCACGCACGCAGAGCTCTATGCGCAGGCGGGCGGCCAATACCGGGCATTCTGGGACGCGCGTGCGCGCGCAGCGGGGTGGACGCTCGTCTGACTGGGGGCGGGGCCTGCCTCGCGCATCTGCCCAGCGGCCGGCTGTGCGCGCGGCCGGCCCCGGCCTCGTGCGTCCGATGGTGTGCTCAGCGGCTGTTTGCCTGCGTGGCGGACCCCGGCCTCGTCTGTGAAACGCGCCGCCATGCTTGCGTGCTGTTGGTGGCCCTGTTAAGCTAATCCCTGCCGAAGACCGTTGGTGTCCACGCTAGTGGAGGAAAATCCAACGCAGGTGAGTGAGCAGCCCAGTGCTGCAATCGAGCATGCGCCCGACACGATCCTGCGTGTCGGGTTTTTTCTTACCTACGGTCACGTATCTGGAAGGAGGACCATGGCGAAGTCCGACAAGGTGGCAGCAGTTGCCGAGCTCGTGGAGCGTTTCCGCGCAGCCGACGCTGTCCTGCTGACCGAGTACCGCGGCCTGACCGTCGGCCAGCTCAAGCAGCTGCGTCGCGGCCTGGGCGAGAATGCGACCTACGCCGTGGCAAAGAACACGCTGGCGCGCCTGGCGGCCAAGGAGGTCGGTCTCGACTTCCTGGCTGAGGACCTCAAGGGTCCCACCGCCATCGCTTTCGTCTCCGGCGAGCCTGTCGAGGCTGCCAAGACCCTGCGTGATTTTGCTAAGGACAACCCCGCCCTCGTGCTGAAGTCCGGCGCGATGGACGGCGCTCAGCTGAGCGCCGAGGCTGTCAAGAAGCTTGCCGATCTCGAGTCCCGCGAGGTCCTGCTGGCCAAGGCCGCAGGCGTCCTCAAGGCCAAGATTGGTCAGGCGGCGTTCGCATTCAACGCTCTGCCCGTCAAGGCAGTGCGCACCATCGATGCTCTGCGCGAAAAGCAGCAGGGCGAGGCGGCCTGACGAGACAGGCCATGTTCCACGCCGCCACCCCGGCTGCGTGAAACTACCCAACAATCTGCACTCGTGCAGGCCAATTAGGAAGGATGCCACTCATGGCTAAGCTCTCCAATGACGAGCTCATCGCAGCTTTCAAGGAAATGACCCTCATCGAGCTCTCCGACTTCGTGAAGCTCTTCGAGGAAACCTTCGACGTTGAGGCCGCTGCGCCCGCAGCCGTCGCCGTTGCCGCCCCGGCCGCCGACGCCCCCGCCGCCGAAGAGAAGGACGAGTTCGAGGTCGTCCTCGAGTCCGCCGGTGACAAGAAGATCGCCGTCGTCAAGGTCGTCAAGAACCTGGCCGGCCTGGGCCTCAAGGAAGCCAAGGACCTGGTTGACTCCGCGCCCTCCACCATCTTCCCCGCCGCGAAGAAGGAAGACGCCGAGAAGGCCAAGGCTGAGATCGAAGAGGCCGGCGGCAAGGTCACCCTTAAGTGACTTTCCCCGTCTGAATCGTTCAGACTCTTCCACCCGACTGGGTGGGCGAAACCCCGTCCCGCATCCGCGGGACGGGGTTTGTGCATGTCTGGGCCGGGCAGCTTGATGCGCCCGTGGGCGGCGGACCGCCCGCCGTCGGGGCCGGGTGCGTGGCCTGGCTGCGCCGTGGGCGGCGGCCCGCCCGCCGTCGGGCCCGGGTGCGTGGCATGGCTGCGCCGTGGGCGGCGGCCCGCCCGCGAGCTGTCCGCGCTGCTCGTTGTTACTTGTGGCGCCGTTGGGCCCGGCCGCCCGCGCTGCGAGCTTCGCTCGGCGCGTCGACTCGTTGTCCGGCCAGGCCCTGCCACCATCCACGGGCACCACAGCCAGGCCCTTCGGACCCTCCGGCGCCCTCCACACCAGTGACGCGTGGCGTGCTGTGTGTTGCGTCCCCTCGCCCGCTGCTGAGCGATTTCGCACGTAATTCCCCTGCGGCTACTTCAAACCATGAATTCAGATCGTCGGAATTGCAGCGTTTGTGGATGGTCTCGAAAAGCGACCGTGGGAAGTTATGTGCGACTTTTGGTTCGCTCGGTTCCTGCCATCGCCCATGGGCACCGCAGCCTCGTGCAAGGGATTCCTCGCATGCTGCGCATACGGATAGGTTGTTGCTATCTGGATAGGTTATGAGCATCCGGATAGCTTATTAAGCTGTCCGCATCGTCGTAACCTATCCGCATCGTTATAACCTGTCCGCATCGTCAACCATGTCGGTTCCACCCCGTGCCCCACAGGAGGGCCCACGGGCTTTGGCTTGTTATCGGTGGTGGAGGCGTGAGCTCACGATGGCCGGTACAAAATTCTCCCTGCGCGGCTTCTATTCTCTGCGAGCGGTACAAAATTCTCCCTGCTGATGCATTTTGGGCAAAACAGCCTTATGTTGCTTGCTGGGAGAGTTGTGTACCGCCAAGGGTGTGCGTCGGTGGTTGTTGGGAGAATTTTGTACCGGGGCGGGCGTTGAGTGATGCCTTTGGTTTCACAGTCATGACTTCCCTGTGCTCGGGGCGCGATAAAGTTCGCCCTGTGCGATCTGACGTGAACGCAAACGCGAAATAGTTCGCCCAGCGAGGGAAAAATGGCCTAAAAATCGCGGTTTATGGCGTGCTGGGCGAGTTTTTTCGCGCGAGGGCCCAGATGGACCTGGTGCTGGGCGAGTTTTTTCGCGCGACGGGCCTGATATGCCCTGATGCTGGCGTACTGTTCCGCGTGACCAGGACACGGACACTCTCTTCCGTTTGACCATGACGCGGCGTCAGGGATCAGAATCGATGTCATGAGCAATGACACAACCCTCTACACGGTTGGAGAGGTCGCCGAGCGATTCTCGCTGACGGTGCGAACGCTGCGCCACTGGGAGGCGCAGGGGCTCCTCGCTCCCACCGCGCGGAGCTGGTCGAACTACCGGCTCTATTCGCGCGAGGACTGCGTGCGTGTCCAGAGGATTGTCATCTACCGGGCGACGGGGATGAAGCTGATGGACATCAAGGCTCTCCTCGACTGTGGAGACTCTGAGATCGAACACCTCAAGAGGCAACGAAAGAGCCTTCTTGCTCATCGTCGCGAGACGGACGCAATGATAGAAGCATTAGACATGCTGTTGGAGGATGCAATGAATGACAACGAGCTTACCGTGGAAGAAATCGGGGAGATCTTGGGGGAGGCCGACTTTGCGGCGTACCAGAGCGAGGCCAAAGAGCGTTATGGTGACACTGACGACTGGTGTGAATCGCGAGAGCGCACTGCTTCGTGGCAAACCGCCGACTGGCGTGACAACGCCGAGCGATTCCATGACATCGAAAGCAGGATGATCGATGCGATCCGTGACGGCGTAGCTCCGGATAGCGAGGAGGCGGAAAGCCTCGTCGAGGAGCACAGAGAAGCCCTTAGTGAGTTCTTCCCGGTCACGCCTGCCAAAAACTACATCATGTCTCGCGGGTACATCCATGACGAGCGATTCCGGGCTCACTATGACTCGCAGTATGCTGGCTTCGCGCAGTGGCTTGCCGACGCGATTGAGTCGGCTGCGAGGCGTCAGGGAATTAACCTCGAGAATCCGACGTGGGGGTGAGCGCACCCGCCCCCCGAACTCGATGGCAGTGACGCGCAGCATACGCTTTGAACCCGCTCGGACTTGCCAGTTCCGAAGAGTCTCTGCTACTATCTTCTCTTGTCGCAATCCTGCGTAGCTCAACGGCAGAGCATCCGACTGTTAATCGGACGGTTGTTGGTTCGAATCCAACCGCAGGAGCTCTCCCCCCGGCCCATCAGGGTCGGGGGTTTCATTGTTTGCAGAGCCAGTCATGAGCCATTCAAAGGGGACACGTGTAGCGAAGGCCCATGCGATGAGGACGGCCTTGCGCGGCTTGGTCGAGCCGCGCTCAGCTGCGGAGATGCTTGTGCGCGAAATGCCGATCTGCTCAGAGAGCTGGACCTGATCGAAGCCTGCGGACTCGCGTGCTTTACGCAAGCGGTCGGATAGATCAAACGTCGGAACGTGAAGGGGAATGGTTGCGGTGCTCATGTTGCCAAGTTTAGCGAATAGTGCCTGATCACGCAATAGAGCTTGCTAAACTTTGCAAACTTCAAGTTCTATGGATACACTTGAAGTATGCCAAGTTTAGAGACGAAAGACGCGCAGCTCTTCGTGAGCGCAGTCGAAGCCGCCGAAATCCTAGGGATTGCACGCCGCAGCCTGATTAGCCGCGTTGAAGCCGGCACCGTCCAGGCCGCCCACAAGCTGCCCGGCCGCACAGGAGCCTTCCTGTTCGACCGCGCATACATCGAGCAGATCGCAGCCGACGAACGCGACGCCACCCAGCGACGCTCCGCGCTCGCGGCCGCGCCGTCCGCTCCCGAGGACTACGCGATCCAGGACGAGCGCACGGGCACCGTCATCCTCCACGCCTTCCACGGCTCCATTGACGGAGGTGACGCGGCGTGATGCACAGCGACGCGGCGGAGCTGGGGGGTGAGTCCTCGTGACTCCGGGGTGGGTAACCCCGAAGGGCGCGGCGGACTACTTGCAGGTGTCTGAGTCCACGCTGTACGCGCTGCGCCGGGCCGGTGACGGTCCCCGTTATGCGAAGCGCGGGCAGTTGGTCCGTTACTCGATCGCAGATTTGGACGCATGGATGCGTCAGAACATGGAGAACCCTAATGAGAACGAATGAAAACTTGGTGGGCGGGCACCCGTGTGCCGGGGCGCCCGCCCACCGGGAGAACACGATTAGTGGATCACTTGCCGGATTCCTTGATGGTCGTGTTCGGGTGGCCCTTGCCGTAAGTGGCCGTGACAAAACGTCCGGTCACGGCGCTTCGGTAAGTGCCCTTGGAGGACTTGCCGCCTCCGCTCTTTCCGCCCTTCGCCATGCCTGTCACCTCCTTTCGTGCGAACTCAAACGCCCTCAAATGGGCGTTGCTCGCATGGTACGGACCCGCGTGCACATTTGCGTCCACCCTGCTGTGGAGGAGTACATGGTCGGCGGTGACGCGGCATGAAGTTGAAGAGAATGTGGGAGGTCTACATCCGTCGCCTACTGAGCCGTCTAGGTGAGGTGCGAGACCAGCACGAGAGAGTCGAGGGAGAGATCGATCGCCTCGTGGAGGTGTTTGATGCGTATGCGCCGACTCAATCGCTGGGCAAGGAAACTCAGTTGTCTGCGCTGGCTGCGATCTATGCAGTGGACAATCTGAAATCTCAGATCAAGAGATCTCGGGAGCTCGAGGGCTCGCTGTTACGTGCCATAACCTGCCTCACAGGCTTGAATTACAGCAAGGCTCTTCCAGAAGCCCTCGAGATCGAGGACATTCGGGAGAAGCTGCAGCGCCTGAACATGCACGCGCTCGAATCCCTACCTGCGTCGGAGGATCACGGCGAAGGGGGTGCAGCATGATGCGCAGAGAAGATAAGGCCCGCGAGGCTGTCGAGGAGGCCCGTCAGGCTGTCATCAAGGCGTGCACGGACCTGTACGAAGCAGAGATGTTCCTCAGTACTTTCGAGAGCCGTGAACGCTCGGAGGTGGGCGGCGCGGCTGCCCGCGTTGCCTCGGCCGCCGACGTCGCGAACACTCATCGGACGAACCTTCGCGAGCAGGCACAGCCCTACAAGGTCCTGCACACCGATTCTGCCCCCGAGCAGTACGCGGAGAGCCAGCTCCTCGAAGCAGCGGCCACGCTGCAAAAGGCAGCGCTCGTCCTCGGGACGCCCCTTATTCGGCACCAGGGCGATGAGAGGCTTCTCGCTCGCGCTCAGGGTGATTTGATGCAGATTCAGGGGCAGATGCTGGCGAAGGTGCAGCGCCTGAACGCGCGCGCGTTCGAAGTCCTACAGGCGTCGGCGGATCACGGCGAAGGGGGTGACGCGGCGTGACCTGGTTGCAACTATCAGATCTGTCGGCGGAGATCCTGGAAGTACTGCAGAAGCCGCGTCGATCAGGAGGGTTCTGTGAGGTTCCCGTCGGCGTCCAGGGTGATTCCTCCGTGCGTGCGCACGTGATCGTCGACGGAGGCCGTCAGGGTAGTTATGTCGTCAGTGTTGGCGGCGGGGTGGACCCAGTCCATGCGTGTATGCGCAGGGATCACGATTTTCTCGGGAGACTGTTTGCCCTGTGGTGTCAGGACTACATCAGTGATGAACAGGTCCTGACCTTGCTCAAGTCGTGGGGTGAAAGCGGCTTCTATAGCCGGGCCAAGGAGGGGGTTCTTCGTCGTCCAGCGAAGCGTTGTGCCGTCGGGGAATCTGATGTCGACGTAGCTGCTGGCCCGTGCTGTTTCGCGGGAGGCCAGCGTGATGGCGCTGATCTTGTCGAGGACCTTCATGGGGTCGATCCGGTCTTCCGTCTCGGTGTCTTCCCTCTCCTGGCGCGCCTTGTCCAGGGCGTCGGCGTCGATGAGGTGCGTGAGTGTCTCCTCGACAAGGGCGAGTTCGTTCGACAGGGCGACCATGAAATTGATGGCCTCCCCGTTGAAATCAAGCTCGTCATCTCCGCTGCGGGCGGAGATGAGGCGTCCGATGGCTTCGAGAGTTCTCCTTCGTCCTGCTTGCGCGGTCGCGAGTGCGCGTGCTGCGTCGGACATGGTCATTGTTCTTCCTCCTCGGTGAGGTGTGGGTGCCGCACGATCTCGTGCGGCGTGGATGGTGCCTCCCACCTTACCGGGGAGGGGGCCATCCGTGGTGCGGATGGTTCGCCTTCCTCAGCGTCTTCCTCCGCTCATTCCAGCGGCGCTGAGGGAGGCCGTGGCCTGCCGGGGGCCAGTGCTCATACCCCGGCAGGCCGCACCGTTCAGGTGTCGAAGTACAAGTTTCTGCGTCGCCGCGAAGAAGGTCCGGCGCGCAGTTAGAGCTCCGTGGGGCCGGGTTTGAGTGTTGGTGGGTTGCGAGTTTCCGCCCGGCCCCACGGTCACCCCAGTTGTAAAGAAAAGTGCCCCGGCCGATGGTGGTCGGCCGGGGCTGTCCAAGAAAGGACTATCAGTCATGGATCAGGTTACCACGTCCGAGACGGTGGCGTTGAGCGCCCCCGTGTTGGAGGCACTGCGGCGATTGGATGCAGTCATGAAGATGCGGCGGCGGCAGACGGCCGCGCAGAAGCGGATTGCGTTGGCGCGCTCGCGTGCGCGTCAGGCACAGGGAGGAAAGCGGTGAACGCGATGAATGTTGCGAGGCTGTTCGCGGCGCTGGCCCTGCTGGTGCTGGCGTGGTGGCTCGGGTCCCTGATTGATGGATGGGTGGCGGCCGCAGCCGCGATCCTCCCCCCGACGGCGCTCGCCGAGCGCCTGGTCTACGTCGCTTGGAAGGAGAGTCGGGCATGAGGTCCGTCGAAATGATCGTCGAGTTCCCTATCGAGGACGCGAACTTGCCGATGCCGCACCTGCTGGGGCTGGCTAACGCGGCGTTCGTCGAGGAGGTCGAGCGCCAGGGGCTGCTGCTGATGTCACCTCCGAGCCCGTCCGTGATGCACGCACGCCGGATTGTCGAGGTTCACGCGGCCGTCGTGGAGAAGCCGGACTGGGCGCCGCCGTCGCCGTCGGCACCAACATTCGAGTGCCCGAACTGCGGCACGACGATTTTCGCCGCCGGAGACACCGAGCAGGAAGAGGCAGACAAGTGACTGAAACGATGATGGGCGTCCTCGTCCTGGCGCTGGTGACGGCGGGGCTGTGGCAGGACTGGCGCACGAACACACGCGAGTTCCGCGAGATGCATCGCCGCCTTGTGCAGATGCAGGAAGACCGTCAGAGGGGTGAGACAAATGACTGAGGCTATCGCGATCGCCGCTGATGATGTGCAGGCCCGTACCGTCGCGGAGACGATGCTCGGCCTCATCGCGGATGACGGTCATGTCGAGGTCGCGCAGACTGAGCTGGCTCGCCTGACTGGCCTGTCTGCGCGGACGCTGCGCCGTGCCCTTGATCGCCTGCGTGAGGCTCACTGGATTAGCGTCGTGCGTGAGGCAACGCCGAACGCGCCCGCACGTTACGACCTGACGGACCTCGCGGACGTCGCGCAGGCGGTCGGCCTGAAGCCGCGCCGCGAAGAAACCGAGGCCGTCTCCTCCACGGGCACTGGCGTGCTGTCGGTCGAGGTCGCGGCGGACCCGATTGGGGCTGTCAAGCCTGGCCAGCGGTGGCTGATCGACCCGAGGCTCCTGCAGGCCGGTCCGAACATCCGCACTGCCTTTCGTATCGGCCCGGAGTTCGTGGAGACGATCGCCGGTCTCGGGGTCTTGAAGGACATCGATGTGTATCCGACACTGACGGGCCTGGTGGTTCTCGACGGGCATCGCCGCCACCAAGCGGCTATTGAGGCGGGATTGGAGACTGTTCCGGTGCGGATCGTCGACGTGGCGGGCGAGCTGGATCGCATCGGCTTGCAGCTCACGGAGAATGACGAGCATGCGCACACGTCGACCGTTGACCGTGCGCGCGCCATTAACCAGCTGGTCCTGATGGGCCTCCCGGCCTCCGAGCTGCGCAAGCGCGGCGTGAAGGCCAGCGAGGCCACGATGGCGCGCCGCGTCGCAAACGCTTCGCAGGAGATCGCAGACCTTGGGGAGGCGGCGAATCTCGGCCTCGATGATCTCGCGAAGATCGCTGAGGCTGAGGCTGACCTCCCCGAGGACATCGCGGGCATGGTCGTTAAAGAGATTCGTCGTGATCCTGGCAGGATTGACCATTTCCTCGAGCGTGCCCGCGATGAGGCGCGCCGTCGAAAGCTCTACGAGGACGAGGTCCTCGACCTGCGCCAGCAGGGCTTCACCGTCATCCGCCGCGAGGACTTTGACGAGGGCTTCCCGAAGACCAACCAGTACCTATGGAACCTGGTCGACGAATACGACAACACGGTTGAGCCGCACGACAACTGCCCCGGCAACGCGGCGTATGTCACGGTGATCGGCTCAGGCGACTACATGCGCGCGCAGACGTCCTTCGTGTGCCTGGACTACGCCTCGCACGGGCACTTCACCCGTGAGGACAGGGCGCGGACCATGCAGGAAGCCGATCGCGCAGCAACCGTCGAGGCGAACCGTCAGGCGGATCAAGAAGGCGAAGTACGCCGCGCCTGGATCAAGGACGTCCTCCTCAAGCGTGCGCTGCCGAAGGACACGGCTCTCCTGGAAATGCCAGTCATCTACAACCAGCACCAGGTGTCCGAAGCCTCGCAAAGCAAAGGCCGGGCACTGATCGGCTTCGATGATCTGGGCTTCGGAGTCACGATGTCGCCCGTTCATGCGGCCAAGGCGCGCCTCGCGTGGTGCATCGGCGTCCTCGAGGGCGGCATGGGCCGCGATTACTGGCGCAGCTCCAAGGGAGACCACTTTGATGGACTCGTGCATCTGTACCTGCGGAGCTTGCAGCGCTGGGGGTACACGCTCGGTGAGGGTGAAGCGGCCTTCTGCGAGAGGGTTGGCGTTGCCAACGTCGCGCTGTGGGCGCTACCAGGGAAGGAGACGCTCCGATGAGCGTCGAGGATTCAACGTTGGTGGTCGTGTCTCGGGCTGCGTTGGAGGGGGCGCTGCGTGCGGCGCTGCCGCATGTGGCGCGCAGGATTCCAGAGGATGCCCCGGACGATGGCGCGGGCCTGCTGCGCCTGGCCGTCGTCCAGGATTGTGTGATGGCGCTTGCCTCGGCGATTGATCGTAAGCGCGCGATCGCGGTGCGGTTCACCGTTTTGGACGGGGATAGCTACAGCGATGGCGTGAAGTCGATGTGGCTGCGCCGCTCTGCTGTTGAGGCGTTGGCGACGTTCCTCGCGGGGTCTCCCGTCGAGCGGGTGAGCCTCCTCCTCGATGAGAGGGAGGGCATCACTGTCCAGGAGACGGGCGTCCTGTATGGGCCTCAGATGGCGCGTGTCGCCCCGGCTGCGGAGCCGATGGATGAGGACCGCGTTGACGCGGCGCGTCTCCTGCTGGATGGAGCGCATGGAGTCCTCTATCAGGATGCGGCCGTGGAGATGGACCCTGCGGTCGTCCGCACATTCGCGGCGTCGGCTGCGGCCTGGCAGATTCCTCTGCGGGTCCGCGTCGGGGATGGCTACGGGCGGTCCTCGTTCATCTGGGGCACTGATGCGTGCCTTGGCTGGTCCGCTGGCTCAGTACTGCTTCAGGCCCCTGTGACGGGAGAGCTCCTATACGACGGGCCGTCAATCCCATACCTGGAGAATGCACTGCTTCCACCTGTGCCCATGGGGAGCGTTAGTGAACCAGCGGGGCTGCGCGTCTACGAAGGTGGGGAGGACTCGTGAACAACGACAACCCCGTGTTCAGCGCGCTCGAAGACGCTGTGTCTGCCATGGTCGCCGAAAAGCACGGGCCGGACTGTGTGCTGGGGTCTTGGATCCTCGTCGCGGAGAGCATCGCCCCGGAGGATGGCGAGAACAGGAGCGCGTGGCTGTGTGAAGGCCAGGGATCGCCTCTGGCGCGGCGCGGCCTCGTCGAGTGCGCACGTGACATGTACGCGCGCACGGTGAGGAGGTTCGGCGATGACTGACGCGACTATCGCCCCGCTGTGGGAGATCGGCCCATTCGATCTACCCCAGACGGACATGCTCTCGCTCAACGGCCGCGCCGATCGCCGTACTCTCTCCCCGCGGATTCGGACACTGCGCATGCAAGCCAGGGTCATGGCCCGCGCGGCCCGCTGTCCGACCTTCATGCGAGCGCGACTTGTCGCATGGGTCCGATTCCCGGACGGACGCCGCCGCGACCTCCACAATTACATGCCCACCCTCAAAGCCCTCGTGGACGGCCTCGTGGACGCCGGCCTGCTCCCAGACGACGATGCGCGGCACCTGCAGGGGCCGGACATGCGCCTCGATCCCCGTCACACCAGCAAGCGCATGGGCATCCCCATGTGCTCCATCCGATTCACTGTCATGCCATTCGAAGAAAACGAGGAGGACCCCGAATGAGCGGCGAAACACTCGTCACCCTCGTCGGTAACCTGACCGCCGACCCCACACTCCGCTGGACACAGTCCGGCTCCGCCGTCGCTGACTTCACGGTGGCCTCCACCCCGCGAACCTACGACCGCAACGCCGGCGAATGGCGCGACGGAGACCCCATCTTCATGCGCTGCTCCGTGTGGCGTGATGTCGCTGAGAATGTCGCCGAGTCCCTCCGTAAGGGCATGCGCGTTATCGTCTTCGGCCGCCTCACACAGCGCTCCTACGAAACACAGCAGGGCGATCGCCGCACAATCCTCGAGATGCAGGTCGACGAGGTCGGCCCCTCCCTACGCCGAGCACGCGCACAGGTCACCAGGCACCCCGCAGCCGACGGCGGGGCAGGATAC
>ERZ772766.521-NODE-521-length-22433-cov-6.695058_pt1 | contig 22433 bp, 28 predicted proteins | sample MGYA00511379_ERZ772766 | MGnify/ENA primary metagenome ERZ772766 (study PRJEB29015, sample SAMEA2737895) | human oral metagenome | biome: human oral; feature: human-associated habitat; material: dental | place: China | collected 2116 ...
TGTAGATGGTGACCACGTGCTCGAAACCATTAAGCATCTCAATCCAGAAACTACCCTGATAGTGATTGTATCTAAAACTTTCACAACATTAGAAACCCTTTCTAACGCACTTACTGTAAAAGAATGGTTCCTCAAATCAGGTAGCGAGAAAGATATTGCTAAACACTTTGTAGCAGTATCTACTAACTTGCAAGAAATCGATAAATTCGGCATCGACCCTGATAACGTATTCCCTATGTGGGATTGGGTAGGCGGACGCTTCTCATTATGGAGTGCTGTAGGCTTGAGCATAGCTCTATCAGTAGGCTATGACAATTTTGATAAGTTGCTCAAAGGGGCTCACGCTATGGACGAGCATTTCCGCACTGCTCCTTTTGAGAAGAATATTCCAGTAGTCTTAGCATTACTCAGCGTGTGGTACAACAACTTCTACGGAGCCGAAAGTCAAGCTATCATTCCTTATACTCAGTATTTGCACCGCTTGGCAGCTTACTTACAACAAGGTATAATGGAAAGTAACGGTAAACAAACCGACCGTGATGGCAACCCTATCCCTTATCAAACTGGGGTAATTATCTGGGGTGAACCAGGAACCAACTCTCAACACGCGTTCTTCCAGCTCATTCACCAAGGTACTAAATTGATACCTACTGATTTCATTGGCTTTAAACACTCATTGCACGGCAATACCGACCACCACAACAAGCTAATGGCTAACTTCTTTGCACAAACCGAAGCTCTTTTAAAAGGTAAAACCGAAGCCGAAGTACGCAAAGAAATGGGTGACAAGGTAAACGAAGCCTTAGTGCCTTTCAAAGTGTTTACAGGAAACCGTCCTACAACCTCTATCCTCATCGATAAACTTACCCCTGAAAGTTTGGGTAGCCTTATCGCTATGTATGAGCACAAGATATTTGTAGAAGGTGTGATTTGGAACATCTACAGCTATGACCAATGGGGTGTAGAGCTCGGCAAACAGTTGGCAAGCAAAATTCTTAAAGACATCGCCGCTACCGAACTTTCTGCTCACGACAGCTCTACAACCAATTTACTAAAACAATTCAAAAAATAGAAATCTAATTACGAATGACGAGTTACGAATGACAAAACTTTCGTAATTCGTCTTTCGTAATTAGTAATTACAAATGATTCACATTAGAACAGCCGAAGAAATAGAACTACTACACCAAGCAGCCCAAGTAGTATCACGTACTTTGGGGATAATGGCAAAAGAAGTAAAACCAGGGGTAACCACCCTATATTTAGATAAAATTGCCGAAGAGTATATCCGCAGTCAAGGGGCTATCCCAGGATTTTTAGGCTTATATGGCTTTCCTAATACCCTATGTATGAGCCCTAATGCGCAAGTAGTACACGGCATTCCTAACGACCGTCCGCTACGAGAAGGCGACATCATCTCAATAGACTGTGGGGCACTGAAAAACGGTTACTATGGCGACCACGCTTATACTTTTGAAGTAGGCGAAGTAGCCCCCGAAGTAAAAGAACTCTTGCGCGTAACGAAAGAATCGTTGTATATAGGTATCCGTCAGTTTCGTGCGGGTAACCGAGTAGGTGATGTAGGGCACGCTATACAACAACACTGTGAGACACACGGTTATGGAGTAGTGCGCGAACTCGTCGGTCACGGCGTAGGACGCAAAATGCACGAAGACCCCGAAATGCCTAACTACGGCAGACGCGGTAGTGGTAAAAAGTTTAAAGACGGAATGGTTGTCGCCATAGAGCCTATGATTAATATGGGCACCAAGAGCATACGCCAACTCAAAGACGGTTGGACAATCCTCACCGCTGACGGCAAGCCTTCTGCCCACTTTGAACACGATGTAGCCCTCATCGACGGCAAACCCCGATTGCTTTCCACCTTCAAATACATATACGAAGCCTTAGGCATTAAAAGCAATGAGGAGGACGAGTTTTTGCTTAATTAGATGAATGAACACTTTTATTTCCAATATCTCTGACAATTCTGAATCTTACGTAAAGGTTTCAGAAGTTGAACTACATTCTATAGATGAAGGTTTAGAAGAGGCAAAAAAAGGTGTCTTTATTCCTCATAATGAGGTAATGAAAGGATTACGAGAACTCATAGAGAAAGAAGCCTAAGAGAAAAAACTTTTGTCTATAAATTCTTACTAAAGAACTTGAAGTATATCAAAAATAATTGAATTTAAAAATACTAAAATTATGAGTACACTTATTATTAAACCACCTAAACATCTCTCATTGGAAAAGGCTAAAGCTGCTCTTGAAAATTTAGATTTTGAGATTGTTACTAATGAATACACTGAACCTTATGCAAAGGTTTCAGAAGCTGAACTACATTCTATAGATGAAGGCTTAGAAGAGGCAAAAAAAGGTGTCTTTGTTCCTCATAATGAAGTAATGAAAGGATTACGAGAACTCATAGAGAATTGGAAAAATGGAAGATCTAACGATTATTTGGTTGCCAAAAGCTAAAATTCAATTGTATGATATTTCGCTGTATTGGTTAGAAAAAACTCAATCAGAAAGTTATATTCTAAAATTAGAAGCTGAAATAGCTAAAATTTGTGAAATGCTTGAGTATAATCCAAGAATAGGAACAATAGTAGATAATAGAAAGGATGTAAGAAGAGTAATTGTACTTCGTAATTTTTCAATTTTTTACCAAATTATAGAACAAAAACAAGTGATTGAAATTATATCTTTTTGGGATAACAGAAATAACCCCGAGAAGTTAAATCTCAATAGAATATAAAAATAAATGAATTATTTAAATTTATCAACAATGAAAAAAGCCTTATTTTTAGTAGCAACTGCCGTCCTTACTTTAGTTTCTTGTGGAAAGAGCGACGACAACCCAACACCTGATAACCCAAACAACCCAACACCTGATAACCCTACCCCTCCTAAAACCACAGAGGTAAAGAGGATTAAAGAGGTAAAGATTACCTATTTAAGTAGAAAAAAGAATTCTAATATCGACCCAACCTATTTTCTAAATGGGGAACCTAAATTTATTTATACTTTAAAAAATGGAGTCTTTTCTTATGAATATGATGCTCAGGGGCGCATTTCAAAATACACTTCTAATAAGGGAGGTGAACAAGTAACCTATGGATTTAGTTATCCTCAAGGAAAAATTATAGCAAATAGTGGAAAACAAAATTTTGAATTTCCTTTAGATGAGAAAGGTTACTTAAAAGAGACTGGCGGACATAATTATTTCAGCTATGACGAAAAAGGTCAGTTGTCTAAAATTAATAATAGTAAATTTATTTGGAAAGATGGCAACCTAACTGCTGAAACTTATACCTCTACTTCTTGGGAAGGAACAAAAGAAAATCGAGAAATGAGATTTTCTTACTATCCTAACGAAAATAAGAATCGCTTTTTTATTTTCAACAATGAAGAAAGAGATGAAATAGATATCTATACCACCTATTTTGATTTGCTAAATGCACTCCCAGTAGGTGTCCCTACTAAAAACCTCTTGGAGTCTATATCTAAATCTTATACATACAAAAAGGAAAAAGTATCGTATGCTACACTTATAAAATTCACTTATGCTTACGATAAGGACGGCTATGTAAGTCGTATAGTAGAAAATCGTTCTGGTGATGATGACGGAGTAAGTCTCTCTTCTGGTTCAACCTCAAATGAAGATGTGGAAGAATTAGAAGCTCTAATTGCTAAAATAAAAGCAGGTACGATCAAAAATATGACTTATAAAGAGTTCACTAATGCCAATGGCACTTATAAGTTTAGTATTACTCATAAAGAGCACATCACCAAAGATTCCAAAGGCAAACCTATTGATGTAAAATACGAACAAGAGAGAGTTTACACCTTTTCTTATAAAGAAGAGAATGGTAAGAGAAAGTATTTGGATAGAAAAGAATTGAAATTCACTAAACAAGACGCTTCTACTATTTACGAAATCAGCTATTATTAATATGAATCAAGAGTTGAAAAAAAATAATCTCTGATTAACAGAATGTTATCGCTTTTGCATCGCATTTCCCCTTTGAAGGAAGTCAGCGAGCAGGCGTATAGAAGAGTATCAAAAGTAAAAACCTTAAAAATTGAATATTATGTGTCTATTAGTTTATCCTAAAACTCAAAATCAAATCAATGTACTAACTACCCTATTCAAAGAAATGAACATTGATTTTGAATACACCCCCCCTCAAGAAGAGAGCTATATTCCTAATGATCTTACTCTACAAGCTATGAAAGAAGCCGAAGCTATGGCTAAAGATAAAAACAAGAAGAGTTATGCAACAGTAGAGGAATTAATAGAATCTCTTAAAAACTAACTATGGAAGAAGAAACATTTAAATATGAAATATACTATACAGGACTTTTCAAAAAGGATTTTAAAAAATTCCTTAATGATGAGACCAAAGTAAAGAAGATTACTGACACTATCACATTGTTAAAAAAAGGAGGAGTTGAGGCTCTACCTGATTATATGAGCCCCCATAAACTTACAGGTAATTATAAAGGTCATTTAGAATGCCATATCCTACCTGATTTATTGATAATTTGGTTGCAATATGATGAGGGACAAAATGAAATTTACTTGGTAAGAGTAGGTTTCCATTCTGAATTATTTAAGAAATAGCACTAATTCATAATTAAAATAAATGTACAGAACGCATACTTGTGGAGAGTTACGACTCTCGCACGAAAAACAACAAGTAACCCTCAGTGGTTGGGTACAACGTATCCGCAATAAGGGATTTATGATTTGGGTAGACCTTCGCGACCGCTATGGTATCACCCAACTTATTTTCGATGAAGAACGCACTGATAAAACAGTCTTCGAGCAGGCTAAAACCCTCTCTCGTGAGGACGTGATTCAAATTCAAGGTACTGTTATCAAACGCGAGGCAGCCAACGCTAATATCCCTACCGGAGAAGTGGAAATCCTCGTTACAGCACTCACCTTGCTCAACCATTCCGAACTCCCTCCTTTTACTATTGAAGATAATACCGATGGCGGTGAAGACCTCCGTATGAAGTACCGCTATCTCGATATACGCCGTACCCCCGTACGCGATAACCTTATTTTCCGCCACAAAGTGGGGATAATGGTGCGCAACTATCTATCCGAACAAGGCTTTATAGAGGTAGAAACCCCTGTACTTATCAAATCAACACCCGAAGGCGCTCGTGACTTTGTAGTGCCTAGCCGTATGAACCCAGGTGAGTTCTACGCACTTCCACAATCACCACAAACCTTTAAGCAGTTGCTAATGGTAGGCGGATTAGACAAGTACTTCCAAATCGTAAAATGCTTCCGTGATGAAGACCTCCGCGCCGACCGTCAGCCAGAGTTTACCCAAATAGACTGTGAAATGTCGTTTGTAGAACAAGAGGACATTATCCAGACCTTTGAAGGATTGGCAAAACACCTCCTCAAAGAACTCAAAGGCTTAGACTTCGGGGCTTTCCCTCGTATGACCTATGCCGAGGCGATGAAAACTTACGGCAACGACAAACCCGATATCCGTTTCGGTATGAAGTTCGGCGAACTCAACGACCTCGCTCAACACCGCGATTTCAAGATATTCAACGAAGCCGAATTAGTTGTAGGAATTGCCGTACCTGGTGCCAACAGCTACACCCGCAAAGAGATTGACGCTTTGGTGGAATGGGTAAAACGTCCGCAAGTAGGTGCTTCCGGAATGGTATATGTAAAATGCAACGAAGACGGTAGCTTCAAATCATCAGTAGATAAATTCTATAACGAGGACGACCTCAAGGCGTGGGCAGAGCGCACTGGTGCCAAAGCAGGCGACCTTATCTGTATCCTTTCAGGCAAAGCAAATAAAGTACGTGGGCAACTTAGCGCTCTCCGTATGGAACTCGCTGAGCGTCTCGGCTTGCGCAAACCCGATGAATATGCCCCACTTTGGGTCGTAGATTTCCCTCTTTTGGAGTGGAGCGAAGAGGAAGAACGTTTCTTTGCAATGCACCACCCTTTCACCTCGCCTAAACCTGAGGATATTCCGTTACTCGATAGCAACCCAGGTGCCGTGCGTGCCAATGCTTATGACCTCGTGCTCAACGGCAACGAAGTAGGCGGAGGATCTATACGTATCTTCAACCAAGAGTTACAAGCCAAGATGTTTCAGCTATTAGGCTTTACCCCTGAGCAGGCACAAGCACAATTTGGTTTCTTGATGAACGCTTTCAAATACGGTGCTCCTCCTCACGGAGGTTTGGCTTTTGGCTTCGACCGATTGGTAGCTCTCCTCGGCGGACAAGAAACGATACGTGACTTTATCGCTTTCCCTAAAAACAATAGCGGTCGCGATGTGATGATTGATGCCCCTTCGCCTATTGATGAGGCACAACTGAAAGAACTCAATATTCAATTGACAATTAACAATTGATAATTGACATAAAGGCTGTCGCAAATTTACTTTGTGACAGCCTTTATTGTTTTTTAACTTAAAAATATCTTTACTCCTCTCTTTCCTCTATCGTTAGAATAGATAAAGGATTGTTAAGCTCAAATTGCTTGGTCTTATGGATAGTTCTTAGATCATACAATGCGTTTTTGTGCATAGAAGAGCCTTGATGAAATCCCTTACGAAAGTTAGGGTTAGCCTCTAAATTTTTATACAACTTCTTATAAAGAGACTTAGCCGAAGCGTCCATTAGTTTGGTAATAAGAATCATCCGCAAGTAAATACACTCTATAATGTCTTCTGTTTCTCTTCCTCCCGTACCTTCTATAACATAAGGCAGTATATCTTGATCATAAATACATTTTTCAGTATCTATGGTAACATCAGGGCTAGAGACAATGATAAACTGACGGTAGGTAAAACCCTCTATCCCTTCAAACATTATCGAAGAGATAGCACTTTCATTCTCTCGGGTGATAAGAATTTGCCTATATCCTCCCTTACCATCTCCTACCTCTATATAGAATGAGGCTCGGCACTTGTCCAATATATCTTTAGCATTTGCGTAAAACTCTTGTGCAGAGGTCAATATCCAGTGTTGCATATTTTTGATATCTATTTACTTATTTGGCAAAAATACAACTTATTCTTGAATTTACTAACTATACTTTAATTTACTAACTATACTTTTGTCCTTCTTCATATAAAAACACTATCTTTGTCCTTTCTTTAAAAACCACTCACCTATGGGATACTATATGTTTGCTTACGGAGTAAAAACTCCAGAGATAAAAGTTGTTTTTGGCTCTAAAAGCGAAACTGAGGAAGAAGAGACAAAGGCTATAGTTATGAACATATTATGAGACTAAAAGAAAATATCGATTTTTGCCTTGAGAACAAGCTCGATATGGCACTGTTTTGCTATTAGTGAAAAGATAAAAAACCAACTTTTTCGTAATTCATAGCCTATAATTCGTAATTATTTTGTATCTTTGCCTTAATTAAAAACAAAAAATGAACAGTATGAAAAGAATTTTATTAGTGGTAGCTGTTGTTTTTGCAACTGTTACCTACGCACAAACTGGAAAAGGAAACTGGATGGTAGGCGCTGATTTGGGTCTTTCATTTCAATCTAAAAATGTAGTAGAGAAAGATGATCAGGTACAATATATGGACCAAACCATAACTACTTTTAAAATCACACCTAACTTTAACTACTTTGTGGTTAATAATTTAGCAGTAGGGTTAGGAGTGGGATATGAACACTCAAGAGACAAAAGAGCTAATAGTAGTTGGGATACGGAAACAAATACCCTTATAATTGCACCTAATATGCACTACTACTTCCCTGTGGGAGGAAATTTAGCGCCTTTTGTAGGGGCAAGAGTAGGTTTTACAAGTAGAAAAAATCCCTCAGGGATTGGTGCTGGTGAATGGAGAGGATTGGTAGTAGGAGGTAAAGCAGGTCTTGCTTACTTTGTAAACCGAGGAGCTGCTATTACAGCCTATGCAGAGTATGACCATTTTTCTTTAAAGCATACAGAAAACACTAAACGCAAAACCAAAGAGGGTGTTTTGGGTGTAGGTATAGGTGTTGCCTTGTTCTTCTAAGTAGAAAATCCTTCATAATTATAAGTATGGGGTGTTTTAAAAAGTAGCGATATTTTTTAAGGCACCCTTTTTTAGTTGATGTAATAAAAGTGTAGCTTACGCTACAGAAAGTCTTTCAATTGACAATTGATAATTGACAATTGACAAATGTGAACGGGTTGGGTGTAATAAAGGTGTAGCTTGCGCTACAGAAATCTTACAAATCGTTAGAAAATCAAACAAATAAATAAACAGCTTTACTGTTTTAAATGTCTCGCACAGATTTCACGGATTGCACGGAAAGTCTTTCAATTGATAATTGACAATTGACAAATGTGATGGGCACGGATGGGCAACTTCGTTGCTGGATTTACACGGATTGTGATACAAACGTAATTGTAAATCAGTGTTGTATGTTTTGAACAGGTGTTAAATAAACTTTAAGCGGAACTACAGTGGGTTTTCAGTGGCTCTACAGTGGGTCTACAGTGGGTCTACAGTGGCTCTACAATGAAGGTTAATTAAATTATAATTGAACATTGATTGAGTTTATAGTGTTGCTATCTACTAATGTGACTCGTTTTGTTGGTTAGATTTGTTGGACAGGTGTGGACACACGGGTAGCCGTAGCACGGCGAGCAATTAACTTTTGCAAAGTGTATACCGCAATGGAGATTAAGAATTAGAATTACATATTGAACAGACGTTATGGTATAACCATTCTAAAAGATAAAACAAAACGAAAAATTTCTTTAAAAAAATTTGCACATTCGAAAATAAGTTGTACCTTTGCCTTATTAATAACAATAAAAATATAGAATAGTATGAAAAAATTTTTATTAATCGTAGCAGTTGCTTTTGCAAGCGCTACATACGCACAAACAGAAAAAGGGAACTGGATGGTAGGCTCTGACTTGTCTTTCTCTTATGAGACAAGTAAGGTAACTACTTCTACTAAAGTAAATAATGTTACAACAGATGTAGATGTTACTACCAATACCTTTAAATTCGTTCCTAATCTCAACTATTTTGTGATTAACAACTTAGCAGTAGGACTTGGTTTAGAATACCAAAATACAAAAGTAAAAGGAGCAAGTAATGCTCATAATACTTTTGCAATCGCTCCTAACGCACACTATTATTTTCCTATTGGTGGCAACTTAGCACCTTTTGTAGGAGCAAAAGTAGGATATGCTTGGGATTCTGTGGGAAGTAGTGATGAAAGTAAATCAAGAGGGTTACTCTTTGGTGTAAAAGGAGGTATTGCTTACTTTGTAAACCAAGGCGCTGCTCTTACAGGGTATTTAGGTTACGACTATCAAAACCTTAAAAACAAAGTAAACACTAATAACTCTGAAAAAACAGGTAAATTTGGTGTTGGTATCGGGGTAGCTTTGTTCTTCTAAGCTGAGAGATTTTATAACTAAATTAAGGATATGGGGTGTTTTAAAAATAGCAATATTTTTAAGCACCCTTTTTTAGTTAAGAGTGAAAAGTACGGCGTTTGCATTTAAAGACCTAACCTCTCATTCCCCCTCAGACCCCGTAGCACTATCGTATTGTAAAACGCACTAAATAGAAGTAATACTTAGAATTATTTTGAAAAATGGGAACAGAAGTTTTAACAAAAAAATCTTATACCCCTATCCCTGAAATAGAGGGAAAGGTAGAAAAACTTACAGAGGAAGAACGTCAAAGAATAGAATGGGCTCTCAAGGAAGAAGCCTTAGGCTTAGTTGTTTCTAATGAAGAAGTAATGCGAGAAGCAAGAGAATTGTTATGCCAACGAAAAAGAAAATAGATTGGACGCATACTGCAAAAATTGAGTTCAACGAAGAGATAATTTATTGGATAGATGAAAAAGAAAATTATGCTTATGCCGAAAGAATTATAAATGAAACTGAAAAGGCACTATCTTTTATAGCAGAAAATCCATATAGTTGTACTCCAACAGACTATGAGAATATCCGCAAAGTATTTGTGCTAAATCGGTACACCATATTCTTTAAGATAAATCAAGAGGATATAAAAATATTGTATTTCTTTAATAAAGACGACAACCCTAAGAAGATAAAACTATATTAGTTTAATAAAAGTAATTGAATATGAAACACAAGTTATTTCCTGTAGCACTACTTCTTTTAGTAGCCTGCAACCAAAACCCTAACAACACTAACGACGAAAAGATGAACTATCCTCAAACACGTATGGATAATACCGTCGATACTTACTTTGGCACTCAGGTGGCTGACCCTTACCGTTGGCTCGAAGACGACCGTTCTGCTGAAACCGCTCAGTGGGTAAAAGCGCAAAACGATTTTACGTTTGGTTATCTCTCCAAAATACCCTATCGACAAGCAATAAAAGAGAAACTCGAGAAACTCTGGAACTATGAGAAACTGAGCGCTCCTTTTACCGAAGGCGATTATACCTATTATTACAAGAACGACGGCTTACAAAACCAATCGGTGCTCTATCGCAAAGATAAAGAAGGCAAAGAAGAAATTTTCTTAAATCCGAATACTTTTTCTAAGGACGGAACAACTTCATTAGGAGACGTCGCTTTCTCCGAAGATGGTTCGTTAGTAGCTTATCTCATTTCAGAAGGCGGTAGCGACTGGCGTAAAGGGATAGTGCTCGATGCGAAAACTAAAAAGGCAATAGGTGATACCTTAGTAGATATAAAGTTTAGTAGTGTAGCGTGGAAAGGCAATGAAGGCTTCTTCTATTCCAGCTACGACAAACCCAAAGGGAGTGAACTATCAGCAAAAACTGACCAGCACAAACTTTATTATCACAAACTCGGCACCTCTCAAAAGAGTGATAAGCTCATTTTTGGTGGTACACCAGCTGAGAAATATCGTTATGTGTCGGGTACAGTATCCAATGACGGGAAATATCTGTTCATTTCGGTTGCCAATGCGACTTCAGGTAATAAACTATTTGTAAAAGATTTATCTAATCCTAAATCTTCTTTGGTAACTATTACCAACAACTTCGATGGAGATATAGGATTTGTAAATAACCAAGGCACAACTCTCTTTTTAGAAACCAATATCAATGCGCCTAACGGTCGCTTAGTGAAAGTAGACTTTAAAAATCCACAGCCAGAGCATTGGCAAGATGTTATTCCTGAAACCAAGAATGTGCTCAGTATTACTACCGCAGGCAAATACTTATTTGCTAAATATATGGTAGATGCTCTTTCTCAGGTAAAACAATACGACTACGAGGGGAAGCTCATTCGCGAAGTGAAGCTCCCCAGTATAGGTAGTGCGGGAGGTTTTTATGCTAAAAAAGATGAAACACACACCTATTTTAGTTTCACCAATTACGCATATCCTACTCAAATATACAAAATGGATTTGGCAACAGGAGCTACTGAACTCTATTGGAAACCCGCTATTGCTTTTGATGCCACTCACTACGAATCTAAGCAAGTGTTTTATACCTCTAAAGACGGCACTAAAATACCAATGATGATTACCTATAAAAAAGGAATCAAACTCAACGGTAAAAATCCTACCTTATTATACGGATATGGAGGGTTCAACATCAGTTTGATGCCTACATTCGGTGTTGCCAATGCGGTGTGGTTAGAACTCGGGGGTGTATATGCTGTTCCTAACTTACGTGGAGGAGGTGAATATGGTAAACAATGGCACGATGCAGGCACTAAGATGCAAAAGCAAAACGTGTTCGACGATTTTATAGCAGCTGCTGAATATCTTATAAAAGAGAAATACACCTCTCCCCAATACCTTGCTATCAGAGGAGGCTCTAACGGAGGACTCTTGGTAGGAGCCACTATGTTACAACGCCCCGACCTGTTTAAGGTAGCTTTACCCGCAGTAGGTGTACTCGATATGTTGCGTTATCACACTTTTACCGCAGGAGCAGGCTGGGCTTATGATTATGGCACATCTGATGATAGCAAAGAAATGTTTGAATACTTAAAAGCCTATTCACCCTTACACAATGTAAAACAAGGAGTAGCTTATCCTGCTACCCTTATAACAACAGGTGACCACGACGATAGAGTAGTACCTGCTCACAGTTTTAAGTTTGCTGCGGAATTGCAAGCTAAACAAACGGGCAACAACCCTATTCTTATACGAATAGAGACCAATGCAGGACACGGAGCAGGGACACCAGTGAGCAAAACTATAGAGCAAAACGCCGATTTGCAAGCATTCACTCTTTGGAATATGGGGATTAAAACACTCCAATAAAGAGTAGGGGAGAGGAAAAAGGAAAATAGCTTCGTAACAATATTACACAGCTTTTTATACTATTTAGTAGCCAAAAGTGTTTACAAAAGAAGTATTAAATAGGGTAAAAAGTAAACTCATTCTTTTACTTTTTTTTTACATTTCAAGGGGTAAAAGGGGTTAAAATGTAAAAATAGTGTTAAAGTTTGTAGGTTATTGAAAAATATTGTTGAATAAATTTTGTGTGTATAAAATAAATGCGTACGTTTGCGCCCTAATTAAATGTGAATTTAAACAATGTTTATGGCAAGAAGAATATTTGTAATGCTACTTGTACTATTAGTACTAGCTGCGTGTAAGCGTGGCGGTGGCGACAGCAAAGGAGAGCTTGTAGGTGTTAAGGGGAAGAGCTGGAAACAGCCTGCTCCTTACGGTATGACGCTTATTCCGAGTGGTTCTTTCATTATGGGAAGTTCCGATGATGATAAAACTGCGAGTTTTAACGCACCAGTGAAAACTGTGAGCGTGGGGTCGTTCTATATGGACGAAACCGAAATCACAAATAGTGAGTATCGCCAGTTCGTGAATTGGGTTCGCGATTCAATTATCCGTACTCAGTTAGCTGAAATGGCGGAACAAACCGGTCAGACCCAAGGCAGTGGAGGTATCGGTGAATATGCATACTTAGATGCGAACACCGAGAAGATGAATGCTTATCAGCAGTATCTTCAAAACACATATGGCGACCAAAAAGCACGAAAATTGAACAAGAAAGTAGCACTTATTTGGGACACTAATAAATTCCCAGATGAATACTACTCGGAAGTAATGGACAAAATGTATTTGCCCGAGGAAGAAGCTTACAATGGCAAACGCATTATGGACGTTCAGAAGTTCGAGTTTAAATATCAATGGCTTGATATGGATAAAGCCGCTCGTACTCGCGGTAACCGTAAAGACTTCATTAAAGAGGAAATCGTGAAAGTATATCCTGATACTACTGTATGGATTCGCGACTTCAACTATTCTTATAACGAGCCAATGCACAACGACTATTTTTGGCACGAAGCCTATGGCGACTATCCTGTGGTAGGCGTTAGTTGGATTCAAGCCAAAGCCTTCTGTGAATGGCGTACTCTTAACAAAAACTCTTATCAAAAATCAAAAGGTGATTACACAGTAAACTCTTTCCGTTTGCCAATTGAATCGGAATGGGAATACGCAGCACGTGGAGGTCTGCCAGGAGGTACTTATCCTTGGGGAGGTCCTTATACCTATGATGATAGAGCTTGTTTCCTTGCAAACTTTAAACCAATGCGTGGTGACTATGCTGTTGATAACGCACTCTATACCGTAGAAGCTAAGTCGTACGAACCTAATGGTTACAACCTTTACAATATGGCAGGTAACGTATCAGAATGGACAAACACCTCATATGACCCCAATTCATATGAATATATGTCTACAATGAATCCTAACGTACTTGATGACAAAAATCACCGTAAAGTAATACGTGGAGGTTCTTGGAAAGACGTTGCCTTTATGTTGCAAGTAAATACTCGTGATTATGAGTACCAAGACTCAGCCCGTAGTTATATAGGGTTCCGTACCGTACAAGATTTTATGGGTATCAGCGACAAACAACAGGCTAAATCAGCAAGAGGATACAGATAGAATTAAAAGAAAAATCAAACAAATTAACTAATAAATTTAACAAATAAAAAAAAAGTCTTATGGCAGGAAGTAGATCAACAAAGAAATTGTTTAATATGGTTTATGGTATAGGTGCCTCAGTTGTAATTATCGGTGCCTTAGCCAAAATTTTGCACGTGGATATCTTAGGTATCAGCGGTGGCGTATTGTTAGCAGTAGGGATGGGAACAGAAGCATTCGTCTTCTTCTTCTCAGCTTTTGAACCAATAGATGAAGAGTTCGATTGGTCATTGGTTTATCCTGAGCTAAAAGGAGGTGCTCCATCAGGACGCCAAGGAGCTTTGGCTTTACAGTCAGGAGAAGATAAGATTCTTAGAGAATCATTATCACAAAAATTAGATGGTATTTTAGCAGAGGCTCGTATTGATGCGAATATGATGCGTTCATTGGGAAGATCTATTGAAAACTTCGCAGAAGCAAGTAAAGAAATCGCTCCAGTGGCTAATACGATGGTGGCTACTCACAAATATGGTGAAGAGCTTTCAGCAGCAGCATCAAATTTAGAGTCATTAAACAGCCTTTACAAATTACAATTAGAAAGAACAGAAAGACAAGTATCTGCACAAGCAGGTGTTGTTGATAACTTAGATTCATTAAATCAGCAAATGCTTACGTTTAAAGACAACTTAAGATCTTTGAACACTATCTATGGAGGAATGTTATCTGCAATGGGCGGCGCACGATAAGAGTAATTATTTATTAACTTATTAAAAAAATAGCTTATGGCAGGTGGAAAATTAAGTCCAAGACAGAAGATGATTAACCTGATGTACTTAGTATTCCTTGCGATGATCGCATTGAATATGGGCAAGCAAGTACTAGATGCATTCGGGTTAGTGAATCAAAAGTTTGAATCATCAAACAAAAGAGCTAATGAAAGCACATCTAATGCTTTGGCTGAATTAGCAAATAAAGCAAATGAGAATCAAGCTCAATATGGTGAGATATATGAACAATCCAAACAAATAAAGGAACTATCAGATGGATTGTACAGCTATATCCAAGATATTAAAACCAAAGTAGAAGATGTAATTGGTCAAAAAGACATTCCTGTAAATCAAAGAAACTATCAGGCAATGGATCAGTCAGATTTTACTGACAATTATTTCTTTGCTGAGGGAGCACAAGCTAAAGCTCACGCAAGTGAATTCATTGAAAAAATGAAAACCTATCGCGAAGGAGTATTAAAAGTATTGGGAGATAATCCAGCTTATAAAGCTTTAGCCGATAAAGTAAGCGTAAACTTTAATACTGACGATGTAAAGAATAGAGAAGGCAGAACCGTAAAATGGTTAAATTTTAACTTTGAAGGGTTTCCTTACGTTGCAACTTTAGCAAAACTCTCAATGATGCAGTCAGACATCTTAACTACTCAACAAGAATTTTTTGATACTGCTTTGGCAGGTAGTTTGAAATCACAAGTTTCAATGACTAACTATACAACTTTGCTTGAACAAGGTAAAGGAGCGTATTACCAAGGTGAGAAATTCGATGGTTCTATCGTATTGGGTAGAAAAGACGCTACTACACGTCCTAATGAAGTAGACATCGCTATTGATGGTAGAAAGTTAGGAACAAGTGAATACACTATTGAAGATGGTCGTGTGAAATTAAACATTTCAGCAGGTAATACAGGTGATCACAAAATCACAGGTAACTTGTACTTCGACCAAGACGGAAAACGTATTGCTGTGCCTGTAGCACAATCTTTCTCTGTGATTCCTAAACCAAACTCAGCCGTTATTTCAGCTGATAAGATGAACGTAGTGTATCGTGGTGTTGCTAACCCTATCACTATTTCTATGCCTGGTGTACCTGATAACAAAATTTCAGCATCAGCACCTGGTTTATCTAAAGCGAGTGGTAGTGGTGCTTGGGTAATGCGTCCAGGGCAAGGTAGAGAAGTTACTATTCACGTAACAGGTGAGCTTGCAGGACAAAAATTCAGCTCTTCTAAAATGTTCCGTATTAAAAATATCCCACGTGCTGTAACCAGCTTGGGTGGACAAATAGGAAACGCTAAATTACCAAAAGCAAACGTATCTGTAATGCCTGTGATGGCTGTTTTGGAAGACTTCGACTTCGACTTGAAACTACAAGTAAACGAATTTAAAGTGTTTATTCCAGGACAACCGAGTGTATACGTGAAAGGTAGCAGAATGAACGAACAAGCAAGAGCAGCTGTTCTAAGAGCTAAACGTGGTGATAAAATCCAGATATTTGACGTGAAAGCAAGTATCATTGGTAACTCTGAGCTCAGATTGCCTCCTGTATCACCAATCGTAGTTGAAATAACAAACTAAGACAAACCATTATTATGCACGTAAAAAATATAATATTATTATTGCTTTCAGTATTTGCATTTCAGCTCTCCAATGCTCAGGTAAACATCTTAAACGCAAAAGTAGCAAGCGAAATAGGTGTTAAATCTGAAGCGCGAATAGAAGCTGATAATGACAAACCACTACCTTATGGCTATGTGGACGACCGCGATATCCTTTGGTCAGTAGAGGTATGGGAAGTAATCGACCTCAACGAAAGAGCTAACTTTCCCCTCCTTTTCCCTACTGATACCTTGGAAATAGATGCTTATCGTCGCTCATTGTATGATGTACTTTTAAAGAACATCAAGAATGGCAAAATTCAAGACATCTATGTAGATTCTTATTTTACTCAAACAAAAACAGCAGAGTCAATAGAAGCATCACTATCAAAGGTAGATACTTTAGATGTAGGCTATGAGCAACTTAACGCAGGTGAAGCTCTTTCTCCTGAATATGTTACTCATAGAAACTTAGAGTCTGCAGATATCGCTCAGTACCACATCAGAGGTATTTGGTATTTCGACAAACGCCAAGGTGAATTAAAATATCGTTTGCTCGCGTTAGCTCCTGTAGCTCCCGACGTAAACTTTATAGATTCTGATGACTCTACTATGTCGGCATTAGTACCTCTATTCTGGGTATTCTATCCGCAAGTACGCGATATTTTGCACGAAGCGAAAACCTTTAATAGGAAGAATGATGCTCGCCCTGTCTCCTTCGACCACGTTTTAAATGCACGAATGTTCAGTTCCGTGATATTTAAAGAGGCGAATGTATACGGCGACAGAAAAATCAAGGAATTCCTTCCTGATAATGCACTCTTCCAATTGTTAGAAGCTGACAAAATTAAAGAGAAAATTCGCGACAGAGAGCAAGATATGTGGACAAACTAATTTTAAATTCACAGAAATATTCTTTAAACTGCTTTGAAAGAGCGTTGCTATCAAAAGCAATGCTCTTTTAAAGCAGTTTTTTAATAGAAAATAAATTTGTAAACTATGGATATCAAAAATGCACAATTAGCAGTTGATAATTGGATAAAAGAACACGGTGTTCGCTATTTTAATGAACTTACCAATATGGCACAGCTCACTGAGGAAGTAGGAGAGGTTGCCCGTATTATTGCTCGCCGTTATGGAGAACAGTCCGAGAAAGAAAGTGATAAAAACAAAGATTTAGGCGAAGAACTCGCCGATGTAGTATTTGTAGTACTTTGCTTAGCCAATCAAACAGGGATTGACTTGCAAGAGGCTTTTGATAAGAAGATGCTAAAAAAAACACAACGAGACCACGACCGTCATCACAACAATAAAAAACTAAAATAATTACGCTACATTATTGTATTTATCATTAGATTTTGTATCTTTGCCCTATTAAAACAAGTAGTATAAAATGGCTAAAACAACAAAAGATAACAAGGAAATGAGTGTAGAAGAGGCTAAAAAACAAGCTCTAAAACTCACCTTAGAAAAATTAGACAAAACCTATGGCAAAGGAACTGTACGTGCCTTAGGCGATAATCCTGTCGAAGACGTAGAAGTTTACTCTACGGGTTCTATCGGGCTCGATGCCGCTTTAGGCGTTGGAGGATATCCTAAAGGGCGCGTAATCGAAATTTATGGGCCTGAATCTTCTGGTAAAACCACCCTTACACTGCACGCTATCGCCGAAGTACAAAAAGCTAAAGGGACAGCTGCTTTTATCGATGCTGAACACGCTTTCGACCCTGTTTACGCACAACGCTTAGGTGTAGATGTTAAAAAACTATTGATTACTCAGCCTGACAGTGGCGAACAAGCTCTTGAAATTGCCGATGCTCTTATTCGTTCCAATGCAGTAGACCTCGTAGTAATCGACTCAGTCGCTGCACTTACTCCCAAAGGTGAGATTGATGGCGAAATGGGAGACTCCAAAATGGGGCTTCACGCCCGACTAATGTCTCAGGCTTTACGTAAAATCACCGGTAGTATTAGCAAAGCAAAATGTATCGTTATTTTCATCAATCAATTGCGTGATAAAATAGGTATTACTTTTGGCAACCCCGAAACTACTACAGGGGGTAATGCACTTAAATTTTATGCTTCTGTGCGTATAGATATCCGTAAAGACGGAGGACCTCAAGGAAGCGCTGCTATTAAGGACAGCAATGGCGAAATCATCGGTAATAAAACCAAGGTGAAAATAGTTAAAAACAAAGTAGCATCGCCTTTTAAAACCGCTACTTTCGATATTATGTTTGGCTTAGGTATCTCTAAGTCTGCTGAACTTCTTGAGTTAGGCGTTGAGGCTGATATCGTAGATAAAAGCGGTGCTTTTTATAGCTATAAAGGCACCCGATTAGGTCAAGGACGTGATGCCTCTATTGCAATGCTTAACGACAATCCGGAAATAGCTGAACAAATAGAAGTAGAACTACGCGAATGGCTTAAACATAATGAACTCTCTTCTAATCCTAAAAAAGGTAAAAAGAGTACTAAGGCTAAAGATAAAAAGGCAGTAGAACCTGAGTATTCTGAAGAGGAATACGATGAAGCCGACAACTATGACGAAGAAGATGATTAGTTAAACACCAATATAATCAAGAAAGGCTGTGCAGAACGCTCTGCACAGCCTTTCTTTTTTAATAATTGAAACAACTATTTCTTTGCAAAAGTAAGGAGTACGCCTTGTTTATCGGTAAGCAACAGTTGGTCTCCTTTTAGTTGGTATTGTCTTACCTTTTGCATAGCCATACCAAAAGCATCAGCAACCTCCATTTTTTCTGCACAAAGCATTAGTGTAGAAGCTAAATCACCAAAAACAAGTTCTTTATCGGTGAGGGTTTTAATACTTCCCATAAAGGTATTACAGCTGTCAGAGCCATTCACCTTCATTTCACTGATATTGAGTTTTAATGTAGGCTGTGCCTCAGGGGTGATAACCATTTCTCCCATACTCACCAGTTTCCATTCGCCTTGCAAATCAAATCGAGAGTCTTTCACCTTTTCTATTTCGCGCACCAAAGTATAAGCAATATTTGGTGTGCCGGTGGAGGCGTCTTTCAGCTGTTTTTCGCTTACTTCTATCTTCTTAAAGTAGCCTTCTTCAAAGGTAAAACCTTCAATAGGAGCACAAAAAGCCTCCCATTGTGCTTTACTTAAATTATCGCCTTTGTACACTTGCAAGCATTGCATTTTGCTATCTCCTACACTGCTTTCTACCTGGGAGCTATTTACCCAATATACCGCTTGGGTACTGGTAGAGCAACTCCCCAATCCTATTGCTACGCTCAGTAGCATCATAAACTTGATTTTTTTCATTGCAAATATTTTATATATTTTTTTAACGTCAGTTCAATATAACAAAAACGCCCGTCGCGTTGCGACTATTTGATGTATTTCTTCAGCGTTTTCATTAAATCATTAGCTCTTAGGTTATCTCCTTGCGACAATAAGTTTCCTTCGGGGTCTATGAGAAAAGGCGCAGGGATACTCGTTACCCCATATTTCTCAGCAGTTTTGCCATCGTTGTCCCACACATTATGCCACACCATTCCTTCTATTTTGATAGCGTCCTGCCAAGCGTCTTTATCCTTAGGTCTATCTATCGATACTGATAGAATTACAAAATTCTTCCCTTTTAACTCTTTATACGCTTGTTTGAGGTATTTGTTTTCCTTCTTGCAAGGCATACACCACGAAGCCCAAAAGTCTACCAGCACATATTTACCACGTAATGAAGATAACGCTAACTTTTCACCATTAGGCTGTGGTAAGTTAATTTCAGGTACAAGGTTATGGCGTTGCAATGCTTGTGCAAAGGATTCCGCAGTTGCCAAAAAGAAAAGTGCTAAGGCTGTAAATAAAAATCTTTTTCTCATTCGTAATTTTGTTTTTTAGTTATTGTCTTTGCTCATACAAAAACCTGACCAAAGTCGTAGCACGACAAGTAATTCTTCATATCAGAATTAACCACTAACCACTAATCATTAAAAATATCCTCCTTTTTTACGGTCTTCCATCGCCGCTTCCGTTACTTTGTCGTCTATGCGGGTCTCACCGCGTTCCGAAATACGCGAAGCAGTAATCTCATTCACCACCTCTTCAAGAGTCGCTGCATTGCTCTCCACGGCAGCAGTACAGGTCATATCACCTACCGTACGATAGCGCACACGCTTGTTTAGGATAGTATCGTTTTCATCTATCTGGATAAAAGGCGACACCGCAATAAGTCTACCTTCGTACTCAATCACCTCGCGATTGTGCGCAAAATAGATAGAAGGAAGTGCTATTTTCTCCTGCTGAATATAATTCCACACGTCTAATTCCGTCCAGTTCGAGATAGGAAACACCCGCACGTTTTCGCCTTTCTGTATCCGACCGTTGTAGATGTTCCACAGCTCCGGACGTTGCAACTTAGGGTCCCACTGACCAAATTCGTCTCTTACTGAAAAGAAGCGTTCTTTGGCACGTGCTTTCTCTTCATCTCTACGCGCCCCTCCTATGCAGGCGTCGAAGTGAAACTCCTCAATAGTGTCCAATAAAGTGTGCGTTTGCAACCAGTTACGAGAAGCAAACTTACCTTTGGGCTCGGTAAGGCCTTTCGCTTTAATGGTGTCTTCTACTTGTCGCACAATCAGTTCCGCACCTATGCGTTTAGCAAGGGCATCGCGATATTCAAGTGCTTCGGGGAAGTTATGACCCGTGTCGATATGTACCAAAGGGAAAGGAATCTTCATAGGAGCAAAGGCTTTCATTGCCAGGTGCACCAAGGTAATAGAGTCCTTACCACCACTAAAAAGCAAGGCAGGACGCTCAAACTGCGCCGCTACTTCGCGCATTATGTAAATACTTTCAGCTTCTAATTGTTTTAAATGTTCTTTATTCACGATTGTTATTCTTTGTATCTTACTTTCCTGCTTGTATGCAGAATATTTATCACTGTTATTGTTGTTGTTTTTCTTTTAGGTGTAACTTTTATCACATAATAAATCCCATAAGGGAATACTTTGGTAAAACACACTCTGATTTCCCTATATCTTTTAGTAAACATATAAGGATAATCTTTTATGTATTCAAAACATTTATCTATCTCTTGGAAGAAGCGGTTAGCTAATTTTTCATCAATATCAGTATAATAATCTAATATCTTTGATAGGTTTTTTTCAGCTCTTTTTCCTACTCTAAAAGTGTCAGAAGCCATATTTCTGTTTGAATTTTAGTTTTAAAACCTCCCAGTCTTCTGCTTCACCAGTTTCTTCAAATTCTTTTAAGCTTTCATCTAAAATCTCTTTATGCCATTCTGGAATCTCTTGAGTATTACTTAAATCAGCCTTCTCAAAACGCCATTCATTATAGGTTTCCATAGGAATAACAGCTAAAATGTCATTCCCTTCAGAATCTTTTATGTATTGTGCAGTTGTGTTCATAATTACTAATCTTTTAATCTGAAATTAATAGGATACTTATAATAGCAATCCACAGCCTCCCCTTTGATATTCTTAGCTGGATACATAGGTGGAAAGTTCTTAAACAAGTCTATAGCAGCCTTTTCCAATATAGGGTCGCCTCCTTCAGCCCCTTTAATTTTTAGAACCCCTTGCTTATCAATCACTATGTCAAGCACCACTTGCCCTTGTACGCCCCATTTCAGAGCTTTCTCAGGATATTCAAAGTGCATTACTACCCAATAGTCCAAACATTCTTTCACCGTCCTATCTACCATTTTTCTTGCTGAGGTATCAAATATACTACAATAAGGAAGCTTTACGGGTATTAATAAAGCGTCTTCTTTTTCTTGTGCTTGTACACTCAAACAACCTATTAACAAGGATAGTACAGTGAGTAAATATATTGTTTTCATCAGTCTCGCTCATTTTGTTCCACATAGTCATCAACAGGTGATGAGAGATATCGCTTGTGCTCCCACTCTTCGAGAAAATGCTAATAATAGTAACGTTAGCAAAAATAGTATTATGATAACTAACGTAACTTAGAAAGCACAAAGGTAGTACATTTTTTTTGATTTCAAAAATATACTACCTTTTAACAATCGTTTTCTGCTCTTTTCTCCTTTTCCCTGTCACGTCCTAAAAAAGGTTGTCATAATTAATTATTATTTTATTAGTCAAATTTTTTCATTAAGCTACCTTTTGAAAGTACACCTGATCAGGAGTTTTTAAGTTCAATGCA